>ULUD01074533.1_pt1 | contig 9414 bp, 4 predicted proteins | sample 1958191 | NCBI WGS metagenome assembly ULUD01 (sample SAMEA4835751, study PRJEB28245) | human gut metagenome | biome: gut microbiome; material: fecal sample | place: Denmark | collected 2008 | reverse complement strand
ACTTTAACCCGTTAGAAACGTGCGCCGCTAGGCGCACACACAAAAGGAGATATCCGCCACGGATACCTCCTTTTTACATGTCATGATTCTAATATCTCTGGGTTCTATATCTCTGATCTCTATGCCTCTTTTCCGGTCAGATGGTTCGACAGGATATTATACAATGTCTTCGGGTTGATGGGCTTGGACAGGTGATAGTTCATTCCGGCCTCCAGCGTCTTTTTCTTCTCCTCTTCAAAAGCATCCGCTGTCATGGCAATGATAGGTACCGTTTGCAATCTCCACCACACATCCGGCTTTTTCCAGGATCAGCTGGGCCACATAAATGTTGATCTCGTTATCTTCCACCAGTAAAATTCTGGCATCCATCAGATTCTCCGTGATGTTTTCCTCGGAACGCTCCTGGGAGAACGGATCGTACAGGTGCGGCAGGAACTCCGGACTCATTCCGATACCGTTATCCCTCACACGAAACCGGATTTCCACCTTGTCATCCTACTTCATTTCTACACCACAGATACAATACCAACATTTTCTTTTTCGTTCTGCATACCATGCCATACTTAACTTATACTCTCCCTCTAAATAACTGCTATCTCTGTATAGATGTACTTCTGTAATAAACATTCCTAGGCCAGCCATCTACAACAAACTGATCGGCAAATTTATAGCCTGTACTCTCTATGCTACATACAGACGGAGTATTATTAGGATGAGCACAACACCAAATAGTATCATAACCCATCTGTCTAGCTTCTCTTATAGTAGCATCCATGAATCTCTTCTGTATACCATTACCTCTATATTCCATATCAACCACAACGAATTCATGACACATAATTTTATTGCCAGGAATTTCCATCCAATCAGTAATAGGCTTAGAGAAGAACAAACCACCTTCAAATGCAAAGCTTGCTGCAATAAGCTTATCTTTATTATATACGCCTAATAAGATATAATCACCATCCAAACATTCCTGTATAGTTCTTTCATCTGTAGGATAATAATATTCATCATGCAGCAAAGTCTTATTAACTTCATCCTGTAATTTAATAACAGGTTTCAAGTCTCTTTTTGGTTTCTTTATCTCAATCCTTCTTATTGATAAATCAAAATATTGACTCATATGAAACCTCCATTTACTCCGGCTTTTTTACTCGTATTTTTCCAGATAGAAGGAATACAGGATCCTCTCCTTCACGGGCAACTGCATCAGCTTCGTCAGTGCCTCCTCATAGTATTGGATCTGGACGCTGTAGCGGTTCCAGAGGGCTTGCAGGGAATCGATCACATCGGTCTTGTAGTCCAGCAGGACGATCTCTCCGTTTTCTATAAAGAAGACATCGATGATACCCTGAATGAGAACCTTTTCCCCTTCAGGAAGGTCCTGATCCAGGCGCTTCGCATCAATGCCCAGCACGAAGGGCTGCTCTCTGTACAAAAGGCCCTGTTCGAAAGCTCTCCACATGCGGTAGGCCAGCTCCTGTTCCAGAAAATGCCGGATTTTGGGAAGGCTTACGGCCTGCGCATACTCCTCTGTCAGTCGTAGGGAAGCTGTCTCCCGCTGCAGGAATTCCTTCAGACGTTCCTGTAACCGGTCCGTATCCAGGCCCTGACGGTATTCCTCATAAGTCCCAGGGCATCCGGCAAATAGTCCGGATTCCATAAACAGATAAGAAAAGTCCAACAGTTCCATGGTCCGGTGGAACGCGTTACCGCGGACGGCTCCGCTGACCTTTTCCTGTTCTCTGCGGAAAGCCGGGATATAAGGCACCACTTCTTTTTCTTCGAAGGTATGAAATGCCGCTTCATCCTTCTCCGCCATGGCCGCAATCTTCAGTTCCGATACCGTGGTCTTGGTATAGAGCTTCTGCAGGCCGGGATACGGATAGGCATAGGCAAATCGCTCCCGCAGTTTCGCAAGCTTTCGTTCGTTCTCCTCCGGGTCCCCAGGCAAAGGAGTCTCGCCGTCCGTCACACGCTGCAACAGTTCCCTGCGGTCTCCCATGCGCAGTTGTTCCCTGATCTCCTCTGCCGCCAGGTCTTCTGTTCCCAGCGTTGTTACTGCAATTCCTGTCTTAGGCAGGATCGGTAGCAGAAAATCCATATAGCTCCCCGCCTCACAGAAATCCAGATAGGTCAGCTTCTCCTGTCCTGTCATCCGGGACAGCTCCCATTTTTCCTCCGCCTTATCCAACACCGCTGTCAGGATCAGTTTTTCTCTGGCACGGGTCAGTGCCACGTAAAGCACACGCAGTTCCTCCGCCAGATTGTCCTCCTTCATTTTCGCTGACAGAACAGCCCGGCGGAGGGTCTTATTTTTAATGCGGCGGCCGGAATCCACATAGTCCACCGCTACTCCCAGATCCATATCCACGATCAGGGACTGGTTCGCATCCTGCATGTTGAAACGCTTCGACAGCCCGGAGACAAATACCACGGGGAATTCCAGACCTTTACTCTTGTGGATGCTCATGATCCGCACCACATCGGCATTTTCGTCCAGGGTATCCGCCTCACCGTAATCCACATCGTATTTTTCCAACTGTTCCATATAACGGATGAAATGGAACAGTCCAAAATAACTGGTCTTCTCAAAAGCAGAAGCCTTCGTCAGCAGCATCTCCACGTTGGCCCGGCGCTTGCTGCCAGCAGGAAGTGCCGTCACATAGTTCAGATAATCGTAATCGTCCAGGATCCGCTGCAGCAGGTCGCGGATGGAGGTGAAGGGAGTCAGATCACGGTAATGATCAATACGTTGTAAGAAAGTATCTGCCTTTTGGGAAAGTTCTGTCTCCGCTTCCATGTCCTCCGGTACTGTTGCAGCTTCCAATGCGCGCTGCCAGTACTGTCCGGCCCCGGCGGTTTCTTCTCCGGCGCTTTCGCCCGCTGATGCCTCTTCTCCCGCTTCCGCCATCCGTCCCCTCTGCGCCACTTCTTTCAATGCCTCATACAGTGTCATTCTCTTCCGGGAATGCCCTTTGCTTCCGCTGCGGATCCGGGCGATCTCTTCCTGGGTAAAGCCTCCGAAGATCGACTGCATCACGCCGAACAGCGGAATATCCTGTCTCGGGTTGTCCAGCACTCGTAAAAACTGCAGCAGTTCCTGTACTTCCAGGGCCCCGAAATATCCGGTCTTGGATGTAATGTAGACAGGGATTCCCTGCTGTTCCAGTACTTTCTTGAATTCCTCATCCCAGCCACTGGTGGTACGAAGCAAAATCACCATATCCGAGTACCGCACCGGGCGCAATTCTCCCGTAGCCTTCTCCATGACTTTCAGACTGCCCTTCAGCTGCTTGATACGTGCCGCAATAGCCAGTGCTTCCAGCTGTCTTACGTTGTCATAGTCCACGGGACCTCTTGCCCCGTCGGGACGCTGTTCTCCGCTGCCGCCTTCCGCACCATCCCCCTTCTCCGGCTTACGGATCAGTAATAGTTCACTGCCGTATGCAGGATCCTCTGTGGCGGGATATGTGGCCCCGGGATACAATGCTGCCTTATCATCATAGGCAATGCCGCCGATCTCCTGGCTCATGATGCGGGAAAACACATCGTTTACCGCATCCACCACCTGCACACGGCTTCGGAAGTTCTTCGCCAGGTCGATCCGGCACAGATCCCCACTCTCCTGATAGGTGTCGTATTTTTCCAGGAAAAGTTCCGGTCTGGCCAGACGGAATTTATAAATACTCTGCTTCACATCACCTACCATGAAGCGGTTATAATGTCCCTCCACTTCCCCGGAGATGGCACTTAACAGATATTCCTGTACCAGATTACTGTCCTGGTATTCGTCAATGAGGATCTCCTGAAAATACTGGCGATACTCCAATGCCACGTCACTTGGCACAATATCATATTTCACACCGGTGCTATCCATTCCTGTATCACCGGTGCTGTCCGTCCCTGCATCGCCGGTCTCTTCCACTTTTTCCCGTTTTAGCAGAATCTGTAACGCATAGTGCTCCATGTCGGAAAAGTCAATCAGATGTCGCTCCTGTTTGGCCGCAAGAAGCCTTCTGTCGAATTCCAGCACCAGGTTAAGCAGCATCCGGAGCGGCTCTCTGCAGGCTATTCCCTGTTCCACCACCAACTCTAACGGTGTCTTGAAATATTGTTCCGTCAGATCCGCCAGCGTGTCTTTTACGCTATTACGGATGGATTTCGCCAGCTCCCGTTTGGCGGGATCCACGCTCTCATCCTTCTTGGAAGAAAGACGGCCGAAAGTCACTGCTGGAACCTTTGCTGCCTGTTCCTTCAAATCCTTGCAGGCAGCCAGGCGTTCCAGCTGTTCGCTCTCCGCTTCTGTCAGTTCTCCATACATATATGGACCGTCCGGCAGCTCACACAGCTTTTTCACTTCCACCAGTTTTTCCAGACACCCTTGCAGGACACGGCTCACACGCTCTGCCAGATATTGTCCGTAATCACTGTGCAGCAGGGCATCCAGATCTCCCGCCGCATAATCGTTTTTACGCTCTTCCAGCCATTCTGCGGGCCAGGGAAAACTTCCGGCATAGCGGGACAGGTTCAGGATATGCTGTTCCAGCACGCGCTCTCTGCCGCCGGGGCAGAAATATTCCACACAGGCGTGGAAACGTTCCCGTGCCTCCCGGGATGGGTCCTCGCTGTCACGTTTTCCCGGAACCTCTTCCGCAAAATCATTCCCTGACGCTTCCTCCGGTATCATCGCTCCGCTGTCACGGTTTTCCCGGGACGTCGGAACATCATCCGGAACAAATTTCCCAGCATAGGCATCCTCCAGCAGCTGTCCCAGCACCTCCTGCTGCAACAGCTTGATCTCACCCTCGTCTGCCACACGGAAATCCGGATCCAGACCGATCTCATTAAAATGATTCCGGATCAGGAACAGGCTGAAGCTGTCGATCGTGGTGATCTGGGCATTGTGTAACAGGGCTGACTGCTTCTGGATATGGTCGTTCCCCGGATCCGCTTCCAGTCTGGCGGCGATCCCGGCTGCGATACGCTCCCGCATCTCCGCAGCCGCCGCATTGGTGAAAGTCACGATCAACAGGCGGTCAATGTCCGCCGGATGCTCCCCCTCACAGATCATACGGATGATACGCTCTACCAGTACCGCCGTCTTACCGCTTCCCGCGGCCGCCGATACCAGAATGTTGCTGTTATGCAGTTCGATTACCTTTTGCTGTTCCGGGGTAAAATTCATTCCCATACGCTACCTCTGTTCCTGTTTCTTTTCTCCTGTTGCCGTCCTGTTCCTCCGGGCAGCGGGTGCTTTCTCTTCGAGCTTCCTGTCAGGCACACACTCCCGCCGGGCACCCTTTGCCCTAAGCTTCCACGGTCTTCTGCATCCGCTGCATCAGCGCCTGCTTATCCAGATCTTCCAGCTGTCTCTTCTCATAGCCCGGAATACTGCCATCGAAACCGCAGACCTTTTTATAGGCGCAATAAGTACAAGCCTCTTCATTGCCTTTCTCATAGGGATTGGCTGCTATTTTTCCGTCCAGGATCTCCCGCCCGATGCTGCGGATCTTGGCATCTACATAAGAAGATATCAGCTGCATCTCCTCCCGGCTTAAGACACCGGATCTGGCACTGAAGCTTCCATCCTTTTTCTTCTCCACCGGAATGACCACAGACTTATCCTGCATATAGCGGTCCAGACGCTCCACGACCTCAGGATCACTGTTTACTACACCGTTCATACGAAGCTTTGCAAGGATCTGTTCATTGATCTGCTCATCCGTGAGCTCCACCGGTGTCTCTATGGTGGGATCATCGATGTGATAATACAGAAGTGCCGCCGGAACGATCTCCTTGTCCGGATGCTTTCGGCTCTCCATCTCCATGGCTGCATTCATATATACCACCAGCTGCAACTGCAGACCGTAATACAATGCCGCCAGATCAAATTTCCGGTTGCCGGACTTATAATCAATGACCTTGACGTAGACATGCTCTGCATCTTCCGACACATCGATACGATCGATCCGTCCCTGCAAATGCATCTTCTCGTCCTCAGACAGATCCACATGAATGCTGTCCAGATCCTCCGCAAACCGGAAAGAAAGTTCATAATCATCTGGCTGGAAACTGCCCTGTTTCAAATGTTTCTGCAAGGTCAGCACTGTGCGGGTCAGGATCCTGCTCATGCGGGTAATGGCATATTCATTCCGCGCAGAGCTGTATAATACCGTCTCCCCGTAGGTTGCCGCATAGGCTTCCACGGATTCTTTGACGGCTTTGGCTGCAAAATCCTCCGTAAAATCCCACCATGTCAGGTTGGATTCTGCAAGTTTTCCTGCAAAGTTTTCCAATACTGCATGATATACCGTACCCATATCCGAAGCCTCGAAGCCGAATTCTTCCCGTTCCTGCAGGGAAAGACCATATTGCAAAAAGTGTCTGCAGGCACAGGCAGCATAAGTTTCCAGACGGCTGACACTGTTTTCCAGCTGCTGTCCGTACAATGCTCTGGCCACGATCCGGGACAGACCGCTCTCCCTGTATCTGCGAAATGCCGCCCGGGTCAGCAGGTCTCTGCCCGCCGCATCCGCCTCGTAGGCACGGTACATGAGATAGAAGTCCTGCCTCTCTTCTTCCGGCAGGGTTCCTTCCACATATTCCCGCAGTTCCTCCGCCAGATATCTGGCACCTTCCTGTCTGCCCTCGATCTGTTCCAGACGGCTGCGGTTCTGGGGATACTCCACGCTCATTGCCGGGAACAGCTTCCGCACCGTATCGATCAGATAGGACGGTCTTATGCCCTTTCCTTCACTGTTTACCTTGGCATAGGACAGATACAGCTGTTCTGAGGGCTTGGTCATATTCAGATACAGATATAATCTCTGGATATACATCTGCTGTCTCGGGCTGGGTGCCATCTCTGTCCCGGATTCAATCAGGAATTCCCGATCCATATCCGAAATGATCCCGCCCTTGGAAGCATTTTTCGGAATATTTCCGTCATTGACTCCCAGGAAAAACAATACCTTCACCTGTTTCAGACGGGTTCGCTCCATATCGCCCACCACGATACGATCCACGTTCTGAGGGATCGTACCGACAGTGATCTCACCGAAACCGGCCTCTAAAATATCCGCAAATTCCTGTCTGGAGATTTCTTCCTCTCCCAACAGTTCATAGACCTGATCCAGCAGATCCATGACCAGCCGGTAAATCTGTGCATACTCTCTGGCTCTGGATAAGTCTCCCTCTTTTTCAAACTGCTGCTGATAATTCAATAGCTTTTGCTGCACCTGATTCTGTTCCAGGAAATCGTACAGATGGCTGACATAGTCTCCAGCCTTTTCCTGGCTTCCCATGTGCAGAATCTCCACCGCATCCATGAACTGTTGCCGGATACGGTTCAGACGCTCCATGGTCTTCTCTTCCGCCTGTTCGCTCCCCTCCGCATTTCCCTGCAGTTCTTCCGCTCTGCGGGTAAACAGACGGCTATAGGTCCGATAGCCTCTCGCCCCGGTACGGATCACATAGTTTTCCAGCTCATCAATCTCTTCTCTGGAAATATCCGCCATGCCGCTGCGCAGAAAATGAAACACCGTATCATAGGAAAAGTCCTTAATATACAGCTGCAATGCGCTCTTGATATATTCGATCATGGGATTCAGCACGATCCCTCTGGTACGGTCCAGGAAACACGGGATCTCCAGCTGTCCGAATTCTGTTTCCACATAGGAAGCGTATCCTTCCAGATCTCCGATGACCACGGCAATGTCCCGGTAGCTCATCCCCTGCTCTCTGATCAGGTGCCGGATGTGCAGCGCTGTCTGGTGGACTTCCTCTCTGGGGGAAAGGGCTTCAAACATATGGATCTCCTGCTGTTCTCCCGCATACGGTTCATACTGATACCGGAACAGATTCTGTTCCAGATAGTGTAATGCCGGTGCCTTGGCGAAGCGATTGGGCCCCCCCTTGACAAAGAGATCCTCTCCCCGCTCTACCTCTGCCTCCGCTGCCAGCTTTTCCAGATCCGCCACCGTCTTCTTGCTCAGATGGAACAGCTTCTGTTCACCATCCATTTTATACGGATCCTCTCCCACTCCAATGGTCACGGTAACGATGGTCTCTGCGCACACGCGCATCAGTTCCTGGATCAGCCGGTTCTGTATGGGAGTAAATCCCGTAAAGCCGTCAAACACCACTACACTGCCCTTTAATATCTTTGATTTGGACAGGGATCTGCGCAGTACATCCAGTGTCTCCTCGGTGGTGATAAAATGATCCCTGATATAATCCTGAAAGCCCCGGTACAGAGTCTTTAAGTCTTTCAGTTTCATGGCCAGTGCGCCACGCTTCTGTGCACTGGTGATCAGCTTGTCCATATCCTGTGTGCTGATACCGTATTGCATGAACTCGGAGATCGCACTTTTCACCTCATGGATATAGCCCTGCTTGTGCAGGAGACTTCCCATGGCCGGAAGCTGTTCCTTCAGATCCGCCGCCACTTTTTGCAGCACCAGGCTTTTGCCGGTGTCATCCAGTACCGGCATCTCTTTGGTCCCCACTTCCTCCAGAATGCGGTGGCTGAGTCGGCCGAAGCTCAGGACATCGATATTCAGGATGCCATCCCGGTCACTGCGCATGACCAGATCCTTCTGGGTCTGCATGGTGAACTGATCTGGTACAATGATCAGGAAATTCCTGCCCGGTTCCTCTGCCGCCCGCTGCATGATCTCTTCATAGATTCTGTGGCTTTTGCCCGACCCGGAAGGGCCAAAACAGAAACGTAAGCTCATAAGTCTCCTCCGTTATGCTGTCCGTTTATTTCAGATCCAGTTCAATGGGACAATGATCCGATCCCAAAATTTCCGTGTGGATCTTCGCATCCGCCAACCGGTCTTTCAGACACTCCGATACCACGAAATAATCAATTCTCCATCCGGCATTTTTTGTTCTCGCCTGGAACATATAAGACCACCAGGAATACACCCCGGTCAAGTCCGGATAAAAATAGCGGAACGTATCGATAAATCCGTTCTCCAGTACCTTCGAAAAGCAGGCTCTCTCTTCATCAGTGAAGCCCGCATTGCCACGGTTGGTCTTCGCATTTTTCAGGTCGATTTCCTGATGCGCCACGTTCAGGTCTCCCGCATAGATCACCGGCTTTTTCTCTTCCAGCTTCTTAAGATACGCCAGGAAATCCGCTTCCCACTGCATGCGGTATTCCAGTCTCGTCAGCTCTCTCTGGGCGTTCGGTACATAGACTGTCACAAAATAGAACTCCGAATACTCTGCAGTGATCACCCGGCCCTCATGGTCGTGTTCCTCCACGCCGATGCCGTAAGTCACCTGTATGGGCTCTTCCTTTGTAAAAATTGCAGTGCCGGAATAGCCCTTTTTCTCTGCGTAATTCCAATACTGATGATATCCGGGCAGATCCAGTGCGATCTGTCCCTCCTGCAATTT
>ULUD01013457.1_pt1 | contig 9414 bp, 8 predicted proteins | sample 1958191 | NCBI WGS metagenome assembly ULUD01 (sample SAMEA4835751, study PRJEB28245) | human gut metagenome | biome: gut microbiome; material: fecal sample | place: Denmark | collected 2008 | reverse complement strand
TTCCAGGTCATTGGCATCAGGGTGAGACAATGCACAGTCAAGATTCTGGATCAATACATCAAGATCTGTCGGATGATCAGGAGGTATCAATATTCGGAATTACATTATTATGCTCAATATTAAAGATGCTCTTGCGGCACACGCCGAGTGCGACCGCAAGGTCATCCTGACTGAGAATAAAAATCATCCGTATGATCTGGCAGAAAAAAAGACGGATCATTTAGAGGATTTATACAGGATTACGAATATGGAAGTTTTGATCACAGAGGATGTAGTTACCTTTACAGCAAATTACAAGATAGGTATTACAGATTTGCAGTTTATTTTATTATGCGGAGAAAATAGAGATAAGCACGGAAAATTGATTGATGATTGTCTGGTGCCATATTCTTTTCGGATAGAAGAAATTGGAAATGAAAAGTTTGGAGAGTTATATGAAGTGGATTTCATTTTTTGTAAGCAGACCAATGAATCAAAATATGAAATAATATCCTATAAGGGGGATAAGGAAATTGGCACAATACCGGAAGAAATAAAGACAAAGATTAGTGATGATTTTGTATAAAGTGAGGGGCAGTATAGAAATGAATCAAAACACATTGAGAGGCAGGTGACCGTAATATGAAGCTAAATATAGGAAATCATGAGTTTACAGAATTATGGGATGGCGTTTTATACAAAGCTTTGTCGGATTATCCGAACGTAAGTGATAATGAAATGAAAGACATAATTGACTTTGTGAATTATGAGAAAAATCACGGAAGACAATGTGAAATAGAGGCTGACAGGGACGATATTTTACAGTATGTTCAGAAAGAAATGCTTAATCTGGACAAATATAAGAATGTATCTAGACCTGAAATTATAAGGGAATGTACAGCATGTAAAGAAAGGGGGGGCTGTATGACAGATTTGGTGTGTCATACGGCACCTTTAGAAAATGCAATTTCTATTTTGAAATGTGGTTCTTTACTATCTGCCGTAAATGCAAGGAAACTTCCAGATACTGTTTTACAGAAAGAAGATAGAAATGCAGCAAATGATCCGACAGATTTTTTTCATTATGTAATGTTTTCATGGGGAAACTGTCAGGCTGGGGACACATTGGTAATGGAGAGAAAACTTGGAAGAAGTCCTTCACAAGACGAGATGAGTGCAGGCTTTACGCCAGGTGTACGATTTTATTTCAAGTATGATGATTTAGAAAAGCATCCACTGGCTGTACACGATGGCTTTTTACCAATTAAGGTAAAAGATGAAGTGAAGCTGGCTGATTATGTGTATATGATTGTCATTCCGTTTGAATATAAGGATCAAATAATGAAAGTTATGCCGGAAAAACTGTCAGACAGAGCGTTTTGCTTGAGCCATGATAAGTTGGATGTATGGCAGTGGTCAGAAAAAGTATATTCCTTTGTTAAAAGTTCCAAATTACCCATTTGTTAGGTTGGAAAGAAAAAGCTGATAAAATGCAGGAAATTTGAAGAATATTTGCCCAAGCAGATTAAAAGATTCGATTTTACATTTCCCCCCTTTTATGCTATGATTAAATTTGAGTTTTGTGGCTCATTTATTAAGAAATCGACCAGATTGCGGATGCTTTGAAAGTGGTTTAATTTTTTTTGCTCTTAAAAATTGGTACATGATTGGTACGTTAACCAAAATTTTTGAGGGCAGAAAAATTGCTGTCTCGAAAAATTGGTACATAAATTGGTACATAAACGAGATGACAAAACCCGCAAACCCCGTAAAATCAAGGTTTACAAGAAAGGAAAGATAGAAAATGAAACTAGGAATTGTTGGACTTCCCAACGTAGGAAAAAGCACATTATTCAACTCTTTAACAAAGGCAGGTGCAGCAGAGGCTGCAAATTATCCATTCTGTACGATCGAACCAAATGTCGGTATCGTACCGGTTCCGGACAAGCGGCTGGATGTTCTGACCGAGATGCATCATTCTGCTAAGGAAGTGCATGCGACGATTGAGTTTGTTGACATTGCAGGACTGGTAAAGGGTGCCTCCAAGGGGGAGGGACTTGGTAACCAGTTTCTTGCGAATATCCGTGAGGTAGATGCGATCGTTCATGTAGTGCGCTGCTTTGATGATGCCAACATTGTGCATGTGGACGGCAGTGTTGATCCGGTTCGTGATATTGAGACGATCAACCTGGAGCTGTTGTTTTCTGATATGGAGATTCTGGAAAGACGTTATGCAAAGTTAGTAAAAAGCGTCAAGAACGATAAGACTCTTGTAAAGGAGACAGAGCTGGTTGAGAAGCTGAAGAAGCATATGGAAGATGGCAATCTTGCAAAGACTTACGAGCCGGAAGACGATGATGAAAAGGCATTGCTGGAAAGCTTTAATCTGTTGACTTATAAGCCGACGATTTATGCTGCAAATGTTGCCGAGGATGATCTGGCTGACGATGCAGCTTCCAATGCGTATGTTGCACAGGTTCGTGAGTTTGCACAGAAAGAGGGCTCCGAGGTGTTTGTGATCTGCGCACAGATTGAGCAGGAGATTGCCGAACTTGAAGATGACGAGAAAAAGGAATTTCTGGAGGATCTCGGTCTTTCTGAGTCAGGACTGGATAAGCTTATTTCCGCGAGCTACAGCCTGTTAGGTCTGATCAGCTACCTGACGACAGGACCGGATGAGAGCCGTGCATGGACCATTGAGAGAGGAACAAAGGCACCTCAGGCAGCAGGTAAGATTCATACGGACTTTGAGAGAGGATTTATCCGTGCAGAGGTCGTAAGCTATGATAATCTTGTAGAGCAGGGAAGCTACAATGCAGCCAAAGAAAAAGGACTCGTCCGCTCCGAAGGTAAGGATTACGTTGTACAGGATGGCGATGTCGTACTGTTCAGATTCAACGTCTAAAACGAATGCAAGCGGGTCTGTGGCTCGGAATAAGTGTAGAATAAGGAAAGCCGCAAGTGTACTTGCAAATAAAAGAAAGGAAAACTCAGTATGGCTCCGGACATTCGATTTCCCCATTTAGGGATAGAGATTGCGTCATTGGGGAAGGGAATCACCATTGGCGGATTTACGATTGCGTTTTACGGCATGATCATCGCGTTTGGCATGGTCATGGGATATTTGATGACGGCATTTCAGGCGAAGCGTACCGGGCAGGAACCGGATCTGTATCTGGATCTTGCACTGTGGGATATCGTATTTGCCGTGATTGGCGCAAGAATTTATTATGTTATATTCACTTGGGATTACTACAAGGATAATTTATTGCAGATATTTAACACCCGTGGCGGCGGTCTTGCTATTTACGGAGGAGTGATCGCCGGTGTGATCACAACGATCATTTTTGGTAAAGTGCGGAAGCAGAACTTCTTTCAGCTTCTGGATACCGCCTGTATTGGTCTGATTACAGGGCAGATCATTGGCCGCTGGGGCAATTTCTGTAACAGAGAAGCGTTTGGCGGTTATACCAATGGCTTATTTGCAATGCAGCTCAAGCAGAGCGATGTGGCAGCCTCCAATCTGACGCACAGTGTTTTAAAGCATGCTGTTGAGATTGATGGAACCAGATATATTCAGGTGCATCCGACATTTCTTTACGAGTCGTTTTGGAACATCGGTGTGTTGATCATATTGCTGCTTTTTACCAAGCATCGCAAATATAATGGTCAGATTTTTTTGATCTATCTGTTAGGCTATGGTCTTGGCAGAGTGTGGATTGAGGGATTGCGGACGGATCAGCTGATCTTTTTTGGAACGGGAGTTGCCGTGTCTCAGGTTCTTTCAGGGGTGCTGGTTGTGGCATCTGCAGCGATCTTGATCTACCGGTTTGTGAAAGACAGACAGAAAGCAAAAAGCGCACAGTAGAACTTCTTTGAATATAATCAGATAAGTATAAAATTCGATGAGTGAAAGATCGAAACATTTTCAATCAAGAAAAGGGAAAATGAAAAAGAGAGAAACATGTGAAATTTCATGTTTCTCTCTTTTAGACTATAATAAATATTCTGTTTTAATGTATAGAAAAATGTCTATCCAAATTAATCCTCATCCTCATTCTGTACGGACAAAAGCTGTCTCTTACGAGCCATTTCATCGCTGTCAAGATACTCATCATAGGTAGAGATCTTGTCGATCAGACCGCCCGGAGTGATCTCCATGATACGGTTGGCGATCGTCTGGATGAACTGGTGATCCTGTGAAGTGAAAAGCACAACGCCGGGGAACTTGATCAGTCCGTTGTTCAGAGCGGTAATGGATTCCATGTCCAGATGGTTTGTAGGCTCATCCATGATCAAAATATTAGATGCAAGGATCATCATCTTGGAAAGCATAACGCGGACACGCTCACCACCGGAAAGAACATTCACCTTCTTGACACCGTCTTCACCTGGGAAAAGCATACGTCCCAGGAAACCGCGGACATAAGTCGGATCCTTCTCCGGAGAGAATGGCATAAGCCAGTCAACGATCGTATCATCGCTGGCGAAAAGCTCTGTGTTATCCTTCGGGAAGTAAGAAAAGCTTGTCGTTACGCCCCATTTATAAGAACCCTCGTCCGGCTCCATCTCGCCGGAAAGAATCTGGAACAGTGTTGTTGCGGCAATCGTATTGCTTCCGACAAACGCAACCTTATCCTCGCGTCCGATAATGAAAGAAATATCATCAAGAACCTTAACGCCGTCAATTGTCTTGGACAAATGCTCTACGGTAAGCACTTCGTTTCCAATCTCACGCTCCGGACGGAAATCAATATATGGATACTTACGGCTGGATGGCTTCATGTCATCAAGCTCGATCTTCTCCAAAGCACGCTTTCTGGAGGTTGCCTGCTTGGACTTGGAAGCATTGGCACTGAATCGCTGGATAAATTCCTGAAGCTCCTTGATCTTTTCTTCCTTCTTCTTGTTGGCTTCCTTCATCTGCTTGATCATCAACTGGCTTGACTCGTACCAGAAATCATAGTTGCCGGCATAAAGCTGAATCTTCGCATAATCAATATCGGCAATGTGTGTGCAGACCTTATTCAGGAAATAACGGTCATGGGAAACAACGATGACTGTGTTGTCAAATTCAATCAGGAAATCCTCCAGCCAGCGGATCGCTTCCAGATCCAAATGGTTCGTCGGCTCATCGAGAAGCAGGATGTCCGGATTACCAAACAATGCCTGCGCAAGCAGAATCTTTACCTTCTCATTGGCAGGAAGCTCGCTCATCATCATAGAATGTGTCTCGGTCGGAACGCCAAGACCATTCAGAAGCGTAGCAGCATCAGACTCAGCCTCCCAGCCGTTCATATTTGCAAACTCTTCCTCAAGCTCTGCGGCGCGGATACCGTCTTCATCAGAGAAATCCGGCTTTGCGTAGATGGCATCCTTCTCCTTCATGATCTGATACAGACGCTCATTTCCCATAATAACCGTATCCAGAACAGAATACGCATCATACTGGAAGTGATCCTGCTTCAGGAAAGAAAGACGCTGCCCAGGTGTGATAATGACATCACCCTTCGTCGGTTCGATCTCGCCGTTTAAGATCTTTAAGAAAGTAGACTTTCCGGCACCGTTCGCACCGATCAGTCCATAACAGTTCCCCTCGGTAAACTTAATATTTACATCCTCAAAGAGGGCTTTTTTGCCAAGACGTAATGTGACATTGCTTGCTTGTATCATCGAAATCCTCCATTCATGCTCAAAATCATTAAGTACATATTATATATGTATTCCTTATAATAAGGCATACACCTTTCTATTTTACAGAAAACTGGCGAATTTGCAAGGGGGAAATCAAATAAATATATGGCATATCTGGCGGAAAATGTTGCCGATATCCGATAGAAAAGGATATTGCATTCAAGATACAGAGATGCTATTATTAAAATATGATACGTGAATAAATCCTGAAATTTACTGTTGACAAGATATCAGAGATCATATATCCAAAGAAAAGAGAGGTAGAGGATTGGCGATCAAATACCATATATTATATGAACAAAGTTGCTCTTGCCACATTCAGTTATTTTGATGTGGGAAGCGGAAATGGAAGTGATACGGAACCGGAGCGTTTTTATCATGGCCTTGTGCTTGGACTTATTGCAGAGCGTGCCGGCATCTATGAGATACATTCCAATCGGGAGAGCGGATCCGTCACTATGGATTTGCCTTTGAAGGGAAGAAGGTTTTGATCGGACAGGAAAAGCCGGAGGGATGATTGACGCTCGGGATCCATAGCTCACTCAAATTATTTTGGCAGGGCTGTTTTGGTAGCATAAAGACAACACTTGATTTTATTAGAAAACATGTATATGCTAATTTCGAGAAAGATATTTTGGCGAGATGCCTGCGAAAGCGAAGTAAAGGTAGATGCGACAGCCTACTTCCTGATTGGGGGGCAAATAATAGCCATAGAAAATTGTTCGGTGTATTCCGATCCGCTGTCCATTATATGAAAGCTTGCGTCTGTTATACAGCAGACGCTTTTTTCTATATATGGGAAAGGAGAGATATGTTACAAGTAGATTTGTTTTGACACTCTCCCAGAAAATGTAGTACAATAAAATATACGAACGCTGTGACATACAGCAAAACAACTGGGAAGGCTGGAGATACATGGACAAGACAGAGAAATTGTTTCAATATAAACCGGGGGATAACCTGCCTTTTGGCGTAACGAAGGTGGCTGATGGAGTTCAGTTTGCTGTTTCAATTCCGCATGGCAGGGAATGTTATCTGAACTTATACCGGACAGGACAGAAGCGTCCGGCGTGCCGGATTCATCTGACGAGAGAATTTCGGCGCGGGTGTGTATACTTTGTAAAGATTACAGGTTGTCCGGAAATACAGAATGATAAAAGTGTAGCTGATATACTATCTCAGGGATATGAGTATATGTATGAGGTAGACGGTAAGGAGTTTGTTGATCCGTATGCGGCGGTGATCCACGGAAGAGAGCGTTGGGGTAAACGTGTTGGCAAGGCATGTGTCCGCGGAGGAATCAGTCTCGAGGAATTTGACTGGAAGGATGACAGTCCTTTAGGTACTCCGTTTTCAGACATGATTTTGTACCAACTGCATGTGCGAGGCTTTACGAAGCATGCTTCTTCGAAGGTGGAGCATCGTGGCAGCTTTGCTGGCTTGATGGAGAAGATTCCTTATCTGAAAGATCTTGGCATCAATGCAGTGCTGCTTCTTCCGTGTTATGAGTTTGATGAGATACAGGCGGCAAAGAAGCCGCATGGGATTCCGGCGGGAGAAGTACCGGCGGTTCGCACGGCAGAGGATGAGGCGAAACAGAAGAGTACCGTATCTAAGAATGATCAGGTTAAGTTAAATTACTGGGGATATGGTCAGAGCGAGACCTACTATTGTGCGCCGAAGGCGGCTTATGCAGCTGATCCGCACCGGGCTGGATTGGAGTTTAAGGCTTTGGTTCGCAGTCTGCATCAGGCAGGGATAGAAGTACTTCTTGATATCTACTTTATGCCGGGAACCAATGTGTGTCTGATGGAGGATTGTCTGCGTAACTGGGTATTGGAGTATCATATTGATGGATTTCGCGTGAATCAGGAGGTAATGCCGGCGCAGATGCTGGTATCGGATCCGGTTTTATCGGGGGTAAAGCTTCTTACAGATTACTGGAATCGTGAACTGATCGCCGGAGCTTATGGTGAGAGCGGTACTTTTGCAGAGTATAATGAGGGATTTATGAACTGTGCCAGACGTTATCTGAAAAGTGATGAGGGACAGGTGGAAGGATTTGCCGGACTGTTTCGAAGGGGCAGTGATAACCTGGCATCGATCAACTTCATGACCCATGTCAATGGGTTTACGATGACAGATCTGGTGTCTTATGATGTCAAGCACAATGAGCAGAATGGAGAGGGCAATCAGGACGGAACCGAGTACAATTACAGCTGGAACTGTGGTGTGGAGGGCAAGAGCCGCAAGAAGTTTATTCAGGCACGCCGTATGTGCCAGATCCGCAATGCATTTGCAATGATGCTTCTGGCGCAGGGAACACCGATGCTTCTTGCCGGTGATGAGTTTGGCAATACCCAGGAAGGCAACAACAACCCGTATTGTCAGGATAATGAGATTACCTGGCTGGACTGGCGTATGACAAGTGCCAAGACAGAGATTTTAGAATATGTCAAAAAGCTGATCGCATTCCGCAGAAAGCACCCGGTGCTTCATCAGGGAAGAGAACTGTATATGTTTGATTCATTATCCTGTGGAATGCCGGATGTATCCATTCATGGAACACAGGCGTGGAAGGCGGACTTTTCTTATTACAGCAGAATGCTGGCAGTGCTTTTGTACGGGGATTACCGGAAGAAGGATGATGGAACGGCAGATGATTCTCTTTATATCATATTTAATATGTACTGGGAATCACGTTCCTTTGATCTGCCGAATCTGCCGGGGGAGAAGGAGTGGTATCCGGCCATAGAGACATATGGCAATACATTCAGTGAGGTGCCGGTACCTGTCCGCAGGAAGAAGAGACGGAGAAAACCATCGCTGGAAAGCCAGAAGAAGACAATTGTTCCACCGCGTTCTATTGTTGTATTTGTGGGCAGATAAGATTAAACTATGTAATAGCCGGATATGACTCCGGCTATTTTGGGTCGAACTGTAGTTGAAGTTACAGATCGTGATTTTCCACGATTTCCTCATACAGGTCGATATCACATACCTTGCCAGGTGTGTAATGTGTGCAGTTCTGGCAGGAGATGGCATCGTCCTTGCTTGAGTTCGAACAGTTACAGTTATCGCAACGACAATACTTTGTGCATCTTTCTGCCACTTCTTTCATGGTTTTTGCATCTTTTTTCATGATATTTTCCTCCAGCACAATTTATAGTTAAGACAAAGAATGACCTGCCGTCTCCGGAGTTTTTCGGCAGCAGACTTTGTCGTGGTACTTATTATGTACAGAAAGCAGGTTTTTATGATAGTGATAGAAATAATCGATATTAAAAATTTTATGGCACATCTGCTTCTTAAGGATACCTTTGACCATTTTCTGCTTTTTGAAGCAAGAGCGGTTACCGCCTCAGAGCTTCTGATGAAAGGGGGAAGACGGCGGGAGTGGTACGACAGTGATCAGTGGAGTCAGATGTGTTCGGAACGGGGAGAACATGACTGCATGCATATGACCTGGAATGAAATGAAAGAAATTATGTTTCATTTCATCAAAGGAAAGAAATCGCCGCAGCTTCTATATGTGGATCTGGAAGCTTCAAGCAGACAGAGAGAGCAGATCCTTGGAGTCGCATTTGCAGCGCAGGACAGTGAACTGCCGTCCCTTCGTATGCAGATCCGCTATGAAAACGAGCACTTGACAATCGTCCCTGCAGCGTCCTATCCGTCCTTTTCGCCGGATCGTTCGGCAGGGCAGATGTGGGAGGAAGCTTTACAGGAGTTCCTACGCCG
>ULUD01013940.1_pt1 | contig 9537 bp, 12 predicted proteins | sample 1958191 | NCBI WGS metagenome assembly ULUD01 (sample SAMEA4835751, study PRJEB28245) | human gut metagenome | biome: gut microbiome; material: fecal sample | place: Denmark | collected 2008 | reverse complement strand
CAACGCCGAACAGCGACAGCGCGTCTGTCAGGCGGCGAACAACTGTATTGAACAGCACCGCCGCACCATCCACACCGCCGAGCTGGCCGCGCTCATCGCCCAGCGCGACGCCCTCACCGCCTGAACACCAAACCAAAATCTACAAGGAGGCCACCGCCCATGTTTACCTACGCCACCAAGAAAAACCGTTATGGAGATGAACACATCGCCGTTTCCGCCAACGGCGCCGAGATCGCCACCATCAAGCCCAGCTCCTACTACGGCAACACGGAGTATATTGTCAGCGCCACCATCGGAGGCGACGACCGCGGCGACTACCTGGGCCGCGCCTCCACCATCGCCGGAGCGAAAAAGAAGATCCGCGACTGGTACAGCGACCACAGCGCTGCCGTGACCACCGCCGCAGCGAACAGCCGCGCCGCCGATCTCCGCCGCCTGCCGTCCTTCGACAACAGCGGCTTTTACCCCACGCCCTCCAAGCTGGCGGGGAAAATGCTCTCCTGCGTGGACTGGAAAAATGTTTTTTCTATCCTCGAACCCTCCGCCGGTAAAGGCGACCTTGCCGATGCCGTTTCCGCTTTCGCCCGCAACTACAGGAACAGCCGCCGTATCTCCTTCAACGAGAACGACACCTACATAGACTGCATCGAGCGCGACAGCGACCTTGCCGCCCTCCTGCGCGGCAAGGGGCTGCACGTGGTCCACGATGATTTTCTCACCTTCCGCAGCTTCAAGCAGTACGACCTCTGCATCATGAATCCGCCTTTCGACAGCGGTGACGAACACCTTTTGCACGCCCTCTCCCTCATGGAGCGCGGCGGCCAGATCGTCTGCCTGCTGAACGCCGAGACCATACGCAACCCCTACACCAACCGCCGCAAAATTCTTTTGCAGCAGCTGCACGAACACAACGCCCGCATTGAGTTTATTGAAAACGCCTTCCGCCATGCCCAGCGCCCCACCGACGTGGAGATCGCGCTGGTCTATGTGAACATACCGAAAAAAGAAATCCCCAGCGACATTCTTTCCTCCCTCCGCCGCGCCCACGAAAAGGGCACCCCAAGCAGCGAACAGGCCACAGACCTTGCCTCCGCCGACTGGCTGCAGAACATGATCGATGGCTACAACTTCGAGGCCGCCCTGGGCGAAAAGCTTATCAACGAGTTCGCCGCCCTCCGTCCCTACATGGACCCCGGCAAAGATCACGGAGAACCCCTCCTGTCCCTCAAGGTGGGCAACAGGAACACCGGCAACAACGCCACCATGCTGAACAGCTACCTTTTCGGTCTCCGCGCCAAGTATTGGAGCAACCTCCTGCGCCGTCCGGAGCTCACCGACAAAATGACCTCTGCCATGCAGCAGGACTATTACGGCAAGGTCAATTCTCTCTCCGAGTACGATTTCTCCCGGTACAACATCGAAACCGTCATGCGGGAGATTGCCCACCAGCTCTCCCGCGGCGTCGAGGATTCCATCCTTGATCTGTTTGACACCTTCTCCGCCAAGCACTCCTGGTACCCGGAGTGCGCCAACAACATCCATTACTATAACGGCTGGGCGACGAACAAGGCCCACAAGGTGGGTATGAAAGTCATCATCCCCTCCAACGGCTGCCACGCCAGCTGGGGCCGTGAAAAGCTGGACAGCTACCGGGTGAACAGCCTGATCTCCGATCTGGAACGCGCTATGAACTATCTGGACCGCGGCGAAACTACTTTCCACACACCCATAGATCGCGCCGTCCGCATCGCCAACATGAACGAAATGAACAAGGCGGATTTCACCTATTTCACCTGCACCTTCTACAAAAAGGGCACCTGCCACATCAAGTTTAAGCCGGAGGCGTCCCGCATCATCGACCGCCTGAACATTTTCGCCGGTCAGAAAAAGAACTGGCTGCCGCCCACCTACGGCAAAAAGCACTACGCCGACATGACCGCCGAAGAACAGGCCGTCATTGATGACTTCCAGGGTGCCGAGTCTTACGAAAAGACCATCGCCGACCCCTCCATGCTCATCACCTCCGGCAGCGCCCTCATGGCGCTGCCCGGAATGTGAGCGAACACCACACGAAAGGAGCACCACACCATGACCCCCAAAAAGCTTTTGGAAAACCTCTACGCCATCGCCTATTCTCTCCCGGAACAGGAACGCCGCTTTTTCTGCGCCCTGGAACCCGCCATCGACCCGAACACCCACGGCGAGATCAACGCCGGCCACCAGCTGGCACTCCTGGTCCGCGCCATCCGTACCGACATGGCCCAGCAATACAAGCGGGACGACAAGCGCCGCACCAGTGCCACCGCCTTGCGGCGCCTGTACAACGCCTCCGTTTCCAAGCAGGGATGGATCCGTCCCCATTTCGCCGGCGCGTTTCTGGACGAACAGGGCCGCCAGTACATCACGGACGGCTTCACCCTCCTGCGCCTGAACACGCCCTCCGCCGCGCTGCAATGGGCGCCGCGGCCTAACGACCCTCACGTCTACGACACCATACCGGAGATGCTGAACAGCGACGGCGCCACCGTCACCCTCAACCTACCAACTGCCGCCGAGGTACGCGCCAAGATCGCCAGCGACCGGGCAAAATACAAGGCCGAGTCCCACCCCGCAGGGGACACGCTCTCCACCTGCTTCAGCTGGGGCGACGGTCTGCCAATGGTCAACGCCCTTTATCTGCTGAACATTCTGGAGGCGCTTCCCGGCTGCACCGCCGCCTGCCGCCCCGGCGAGCTGTCCTGTGTCTATTTCCACAGCCCGGACGGCGACGCAGTCATCATGCCCATCCGCAGGCACATCGCCAATAGCACCGACGAACAGGAGGAACAGGAATGAAAAACAAATTCTGCCCCTGCAAAAAGACCTGCCGCGACAACTGCTACGGCGAGACCCCTTGTGCATTTGCACAAGCCTTTGACGGCCTCGCCCGCAAGATCGACCGCAAGACCGTCTGCATAGATTCCCTACGCACTGAAAACGCCGCACTGAAAGCACGGCTGGAACAGGAGGAACACAACGTATGAGCCACATCTGCAAAATGACCGGCATGGAGGCCGTGCTGCCCTGCGCCGTCCCGCAGTGCCCCGCCTACGGCGATTGTGCAGCTGCCTATGCCAAATCCCAGCAGGGCTTCCAGCTGGAACAGCACCGCAAAACAAACCTTGAACACTTCCGCGAGATGACCGCCGAGCAGTTGGCGGAGTGGATCATGTGTCCCTACTCCGCCGACCCTGACCTCTGCCTCGACGAGGATTGCGTCAAATGCTGCACCGACTTCTTCAACTCCCCCTATGACGGCTTTGACCTCGACCCCGAACAGCAGGAATAAAACAACGAACAGGAGCGCCAAAAACGCTCCTGTTTTGTCGTAATTTCCACAGAACGCCCTTGCTATCGCCGCTTGAATGTGCTATTCTGACGACAAGAACAGCAAGGAGGCCGCCACCACCCATGACACGAGAGGAATTTATTTTTGCCGCCCACAGCATCCTGCCCTACAGTTTCGAGGACACCAACGCCGCCCTGGACCGTGCCTTTGCCGCATCACCGGAGAAGCAGGCATACACGCCCCACGACGTACAGGCGCTGGACCTCGCCCTCCGCCTATCCGGGGCAGCGCCCGAGCTGTCCGGCATCGTCATGGACGAGCAGGACATAGAGGCGCTTTCCGACCCAGAACGGCAGATGACCGCTGCGCAGTTCATCGACTAGGCGGAGCGCCAGGGCTTCCCCCGCCGCCTTGCGGAGCTGGTGACGCAGCACAGCGAACAGGAAACCTACGACATCGCCGACCTGGACGGACTTGGCCTTCTCGATCTCGTCATCACCCCGGATCGCTACGACGACCCGGAGATCCACAAAATCATGCAGACCATTTTCTCCGTTTTCGACGGGGAATAATGATACATTAAAATCGAAAGGGGAACAACATTATGGCATTGATTACCTGCCCGGAATGTCACGGTCAAGTCAGCGACAAGGCAGACGTCTGTCCACATTGCGGTTATCCGATCAGAGAACAGCCTCACCGGCAAACCGAGAGCAATGCAGAACAGGCAGGCAGCGTTGACCGCCAGTTTTGCATCGACCGCATACACGCCGGAAAGGTCTACATCCGGTGTAAATGCGGCTGCACCATCGAAAAGCCGTTTTCCTTTGTCTCTCGGAACAGCCAGGAAAGCTACACGCTGAACGAAACGTTGATTTGCCCTCAATGTCATGCGGAGGCTTTGGCCAGAACGGATCTAACAAACGTTCCATCCAAACGTATAGCTGTGCCCTCTCCTCGTTACGGAAACGCCGCTTCTGGCGTATGCCCGTTTTGCGGAAAACCCAACATCCAAACTGTCAAAAAAGGCTTCGGTATCGGCAAGGCTGCCGTTGGCGGTATGCTACTTGGCCCTGTCGGTCTGTTGGGCGGCGCAATCGGTGCAAACAACATCCAGTTTGTTTGCCTCTCCTGCGGTCGAAAATGGAGTAAATAACAAAACCCCGCGCGGCATCAGCCGTGCGGGGTTCATTTCTTCTGCACTATCTCGTAACAAGCAAGATCGTCCGACTTCCCATACAGTCCGCAAATGTCCCGGTTCTTACATTCACCGCATCTCCATCTGCGCTCACATTTTACACCAGACGTACTTTCTGGCCGTTCCGGTCGTTTCTTCACTCTCGACCCAAACGAAAACGGTCTATACTTCCCCACAAAACCACCACCCTTTCTTCAGGAGCATTTTACCCTATGCCGACTCTCCGGTCAACCGACCGGAATATTTTTTTGCCCGCTTCCCTTGACACGGTGCCTATACTCCATCATAGAAACACAAGAAAGGAGTCTTCCCCATGATCCCCTCCAACATCCACCTTGGCGATACCGTCACCCGCCGCATCGAGGCCACAGACCGCAAGGCCACCGGAGCAGTCGTTTACATCCACCCGGAGGGCCGCTACTACACCGCTGAATTTGACCTCGGCCTCTACAAAATCCGCGAGTCCTTCAACACCTGAAAATTTTTTCAAAAACTTTCAGAAGTTCCCTTGACACGGGGCGCATACTTAAAATTGCCGAAGGGGAGACCCCTTCCCCGACGGCTTCGGTGTACCCCCCGAATTATATAAGCCCTTCCGTAAGAAAGGCTGCACCGGTATTACATCCATTCTTCCGGTGTCCCCAGCGCAATTCTGGCAGGAACGCGGTCACGGGGGCGCAAGCCCCTCTGCCGCACGTCAGCTCGCCCACCAGGACGTAAACAAGGTGGGGATCCGGTGTCGTAGCTCAGCTGGCAGAGCAGCTCATTCGTAATGAGCAGGTCGTGGGTCCGATCCCCACCGATACCTCCAATTCTACGTGGACACCGCGAGTGACGAGCGTTTTAGCGGAACAGCCGTATGGGTGATGCGAAGTCCTGAAGTAAGCCCCTCAAGCCTCGATGTTGCAATTGCGCCTGTGATCTGCTGGCAAAAGCGAGGCACGGAAAAGATCTGGCGGCTCGGAAAGACGAGCACCCCCCCTCAATGCAGACGTAGCTCAGTCGGTAGAGCACCGCGCCAGGAGGTATGTCGTTGGTTCGAGTCCAACCGTCTGCACCATAGGCGTGACCTCTTGCCTCGCAGCCGCACGGAGCGTAAGCCTGCGGAAGTGGTCTTTCCTGTGCGCTGTACGAAAGCGGCAGGACGAAGTAATTTATGTATTGGCTGGCACCGGCTTTGTAAAGATGAACGGATGCGACCGACGTACCGGCGCAGGGCTGAAAAGTTCCGTGGTTGGTTCGGGTGCCGGCGTGTGCGGCGAAAATCCGAGGCGAAACCTGTAGATGTGGAAGCGGCGTGGTGGCGGCTGTCTTTGGACAAGGCCGCCGTGTAGGTCAGTAGCCAGCCGCACCGGCACCCCGCCAACTGTGTCCCCGCAAAATTTGCAGCGTTAGTGTTCAACGGTCAGCACACCAGCCTTCCAAGCTGGGAGTGGCGGTTCAAATCCGCTACGCTGCTCCATGCCCGCCTGATGGATGACTTCCCCCGTCAGGAATGAAACCTCCGCATCTGGCAGCGGTGTCGCCGGGTCGAACCAGCCGGTAGCACGATTTGGGCGTGACAGCGAACGAAGGAACGCCCCATACCTCATCGGGAGGAGGTCATCCCCCTTTCCTCCTCCCGACTACGGGCGCATAGTTCAACGGCAGAACGCCCTGTGTGACCGCAGGGAAACGCCGGTTCGACTCCGGCTGCGCCCTACCCCACCTCATCGGGGAGGCGGGCATCCCCCAGCCCGTCCTCCCCACTCTCTACGCAGGAGCGCCATTGGGGCGCTTGCACGGCACACACAGAAATCTCCTTTCTGCTGCTGTTGTTCGGACACATCAACACCTCAAATGTTCATGTCATCTTTTCCGTGCGCCGGCAAGCCTTGCGGGTTCGACTCCCGCCTCCTGCTCCACCGGACGCGACAGGCGTCCGCGGTCCAGATAGGACCTCCTTTATAAATGCTGCGGCCGTAAGAAGCAGCACCGGGTTTTGTTCATTTTCCCCGGCTCCTGTTGGAATACAGGCAGGCCAAGCGATTTCTCCTTCCGGGCGGCGCGGTCTGGGCAACCCGCCGCCCAACCCCCTGGGGGGTTAGCTCAATCGGCAGAGCAGGCCGCTCATAACGGCCCGGTTCCGGGTTCAAGTCCCCGATCCCCCACCAGCCGCAAGGCGATAAAACGTTTCAGTCTAAAATCTACAACAGAAAGGAGGCACATTCCATGACCAAGAGCGAGTTTATTTCCACTCTGGCAGCAGCGACCGACATGAAGAAGTCCGACGTCGAGCGCGTGATCGCCGCCGCTGCCAACACCCTTACCGGCGTCATGCGCTCCGGCGACAGCGTGAATATCTCCGGCTTCGGCATCTTCACCAGCAAGGTCCGCGACGCGCACCCCGGCAAGAACCCCGCTACCGGCGAGGCCATCACCGTCCCCGCTAAGCGCGTGGCCATCTTCAAGCCCGCCAAGCAGCTCAAGGATGCCGTCAACAGCTGACGCGCCATCCGCAGCCATACAAAATATCCCACATTACGAGCCGGACGGCACACCGCCCTCCGGCTTGTTTTGTAAACTATATTTCCGTTACGTTTTGAATATCGGCAAATATGCAAACACAGCCGGAGAAAAACATAACACGCTTTGCAAAAGAACAACAAATAACCCAAGACACACTTTGCGAAATTTCTTACGAAAAGGAGAAACCTGAAATGATCTACTTCGACAATGCCGCTACCACGCCTGTGCTGCCCTGCGCGTGGGACGCCATGCACGCCGCGCCGGAGGGGAATCCGTCCAGCAGCCACGCCGCAGGGCGTGAGGCAAAAGCCGCGCTGGAGAAAGCCCGCGCCACCATCGCCCGGTGCCTCAATTGCTCCCCCAACGAGGTGTATTTCACCTCCGGCGCCACGGAAAGCTGCAACTGGATGGTCAAGTGTATTCACGCAAAAGGAGATGCCGCCGTCTATGATGAAACCCTGCACCATGCCGTCAGCGCGGCAATCCAAAATTACCAATCTTTGCGCGAGCTGCGCCCCAACCAAACGGTAGTTGTATCGCTCGTCAACAACGAAACAGGGAATATTTTTGAGGTAGCCGAATGGCGCAGTTATTATAAAGTCTCTTGTGCCCTTGACGCCACCGCCGCCGTCGCACACATCCCTATCGACTTCCACGCTCTCGGCGCGGACTACATGGCCTTTGGAGGCCACAAATTCGGCGCTCCCAAGGGCATAGGCGCGTTGATCGTCCGTCAGGGGTGTCCCATTAACCCCCTGCTCCACGGCGGCGCACAGGAGCGCGGTATGCGCGGCGGCACGGCCTCCGTCCCTCTCGCCAGCGCTATGGCTGCTGCCCTCGCGTGGCACACCAAAAACATGGCCGACAACGCCATACATATCCATAAAGTCCGTGACCAACTCATCTTCGACCTGGCCCAGCTGGGCGTAGACCACATCGTGAATTTTAACGACGGCCACCGCCGGTTTGCCGAGCACATCCTCTCCATCCGCTTCCCCGGCGTCTACGGCGCGGCCCTCGCCGCCGCCCTCAGCGAAAACGGCGTCATGGTGTCTACCGGCTCCGCCTGTTCCAGCGGTGACAACGCCGCCTCCGCCAATCTCATGTCCAGCGGTCTTACCGAGCAGCAGGCACTGGAGACCATCCGCTTCTCCTTTGACTGGTACAACACCACCGCCGAGGCATCCGAGGCCGCCGGCATCATCGCCGATATTGTCCCCACACTCCGCCGCGGCTAAATTCTGAAAATTTCTTCAAATCCCTTGCACAAAATCCGCATTTGCCGGTAGACTATACTATGACAAAATTCTGTAAGGAGGAGACCACCATGTCTATCAATCCAGCTAAACTCAAGCAGTACATCTCCCTCAAGGAAGCGGCCCTCACCCTGCGCCCCGACTTCACCGTAGACTGCAACGATCCCAAACCCGAAAGCGAAACCGCCACAGTCTCCGTCGTGCTCCACACGCCGTTTATCGGTCTGGACAGAACCAAGACTGCTATCGCTTCCCTGTTCACATTCTGCGACACGTTCATTGTCGCCGACAGCGATGTGATCCCCAATATCGTCCGTTTCACCTTTGGCGTGGACGGTATGCAGAAGGAGGAATGACCCCATGCTCGTCACCAACGTGATAAAGCGCGAATACCCCTTCACCGTCCGCCGCAAGCGGGACGGCGAGATTATGACCATGCTCATCACCGCCGAAAGCGAGTCCGCCGCCCGCCTCCTGCTCCCCGACACCGTGGAGATTTTAGAGCCCCGCGAACCCAACAGGAAGGAGGAATGACCTGTGCCCCGCAGCTCTGCCGCCGAGCGCAAGCTTTGTGCCGCAACAGATTCCTACATCAAAAACTGCGCCGCCACCGGCGCTTCCCCCCGAACCGTCGAGGCGTACACCGCCACGCTGGAGAACTTCGTCAACTTCTTCATCGAGTCCAAAGAGAATTACGCCGACCCATCCTACGCCACCATCCTTTTGTGGCGCGACAACCTGATCGACAGCGGCTGCAGCAACTACACCGTCGCCCTCTACGTCAACCGGCTCCGCACCTTTTTCGACTACGCCAGCGACCCCGAGTGCGGCGGCTGGTACGCCAACAATCCTGTCTCCCGCCGCCTGACGCCCGACACCCGCAAGACCGCCCGCCGTCCCTATGATGTGCTTCTCACCGACCAGCAGGTGATGAAGCTTTGGCGCAACGACAAGCCCGCCACCGCCAAGGCGAAAACATGGCCCCGAAATTACGCCATCGTCATCATGCTTCTGACCACCGAGCTCCGCAACGCCGAGCTTCTGGACCTCACCCCGGCGGATCTCCACTGGGAGGACGGCGAGCTCTCCGTCGAGAGCGGCAAGGGCAGCAAGTTCCGCCGCATCGAATTTCCCGACATCGCCCAGTCCGCCGTCCGTATCTATCTGGCCAGCGGCATCCGGCCGAAGGACCTTCCCGACACAGCACCCCTGTTCGGCAATACCGCGCCAAAGGGTTCCTTCGGTCC
>ULUD01059942.1_pt1 | contig 9564 bp, 6 predicted proteins | sample 1958191 | NCBI WGS metagenome assembly ULUD01 (sample SAMEA4835751, study PRJEB28245) | human gut metagenome | biome: gut microbiome; material: fecal sample | place: Denmark | collected 2008 | reverse complement strand
TGCTTACTGGTAACGGTTTTCCAGTCACTGCCTATATAAACAGTTTTCGATATCTACCGGAACAAGACCATTTGCAAGAGCAGTCGGTTGTATTTTATCTGTAAGGAGCATCTCAACATTCTGCTAAAGAATAGTCCGGCGAAGAGAATCACCGATGTCATCCATACGCTGACGCAGCGTCTCTTCAGAAGGAATGCTCCGGGTGATGCCAAGAGTGGCTTTGTAAAAGTCCCTGTCATCGTCCATTTCATGGACAGCTTCAAAGTAAGTTCTGCCCATGCAAAGCATTCCAAGGTAAGTGAGTACAATATCACCGTTTTTTAATCTGATGCTGAAACCGGTTGGATGTCACATCCATGCGGTTGAGTTTTTTGATGAAACCGCTTTTCCCAAGGAGAGCACCCACAACAGCCAGACCGCTGGCTGGGATAATGCGTTCATTTGTAAACTCGACAATAATGTTCTTATTAGTGTTCAGTGTGATTCGGTGGTTGTTATTCATGGTAAAAGACTCCAATCCATAGGTTTTGTTACGTATCTTTTACCATATTTTTTTCACCTGGTATGTGAATAATGATATTGAACAGCAAAGTGTTGCAAAAGCTTGAAATTATAGGATTTAAGGAGTCTGTGAAGAAATCAACTTCAAGGATTCAAGTTATATTGTTGGAGTAATCAATTTCTTCAATTTTATTATATTTCTTCATTATAAATTTCTTTGTAAAAATTTTTAATCTGTGCAGGATTTTTATTATTGAGGAAAAGGAGCGCCACATCATATCCCATTCTTAAATATTTTTTTATGTCTGCCTCATATCTTTCCTTGTCTATTTCAAGAAGTGTACATGCTTTTGTTACAAAATCTATACCTATAGCACTACCTTTACCGCATCTTATCTCAAATTTTATACTTTTTTCTACTATTTTTATTGCATTTTCCCTTTTCTGCAGCAAATTTTCTTCCCATTCAATATCAGCATATGTCTTGACATAATTAGAAAGCATAAATGCATACATTCTATAATGATGCACAATGCTAACATGACTATGTGCATAAGTCTCCAAAACATATTTCCATATATTAACAGCCTCAATATATTTTCCCATTTTATTAGCACTTATTGCAATTAAATTGAACAGCTCTACCTCATTTCTAAAAGGAACCCTGTAATTCATTTTTCCGTATGTAGACTGTAAAAGTACAATCGCATCATCATAAACATCACTAAAACTTTTTGTTCCAACAGCCTTAGCAATTGTATTCTCAATCCAGCTAACGCGACTTTTATTGCTATCAATGTCAATAATCATTTTAAGTTTACTGAGTATTTGGGATGCTCTTTCATAATCATGTCTTGTCATCGCAACATCTATCTCATGATTCAGCTCCAATACATCAAAAGACTCCAGTGTGACATACCCATTATATCTCGTCTTATTTATTTTGAGCTTGTCCATCAGTCCGTCGAAATTCTTTTTACCCGGCGAGCTTTTTCCTGTCTCCACACGCGACAGTGTCTCAGGTGAGCTGTACACGCCATAAATCAGCTTCTCCTGCGTTATATTCTGTGATATCCTCTCTGAGCGTATAATCTCATAATCCAGATAGTACTCCCTCTGAAATGCATCAAAAAACAGACTGTCCCTGCACATATCGGGTGCATACTCCTCATACAAACCTGTAAGTATATCCTGATATCTTCTCCAGTACTCTGCCTTCTTTTCTGCCCCAATACTTCCATATCTTCTTACAAGCACCTCAATAACAGGAAGCATGAAATATGTGACAGATGCCTCCCTCAGAACCTGCACCGCCTCCTCACAGAGCACAATAACCCTGAGATTATCTGCCTGCTCCGAAAATACATTGTCGAAAAGCCACACACATTTTGGAAGCAGCTTACACAGCTCCTCAGCATCGGCAAAATGAGCTTTTATATAATCAAAGCTCTGCAAAATAATACTTTGGGCTTTTTCTCTGCTTCCTGTCATATTCAAAATCTTTCCGTAAGCCAACAGATTTTCCATCTCGCAGGTAGATATAAGATACTCCGACAAGGGTGTACCCTCCACCCCCGGAAGTGTCATATCGACTGCAAGCCTGATTTCACGCAATGCCTCCTGTATATCCGAATTTCTCTGCTGCTGTGACGTATCTTCCGGCACTGTCCTCATCAGAAGATATGCTCTTGTTCTGTGGTAATACATCTGTTGTGCTGTATCTGTACTTTTAAAACTGTCATGATAACGTTCGAGAAGATAGTCCGCGTATTTTCTTTTCCTCTGTACAATAAGCTGTTCTATAAGACTTCGCATCTTTATTCTGTGGTACTCCTCACCTGACACGATACATTCCAGCTTGTCGGGCGATTTTCCAAGTCTCTGCAGCAGCATATCCATCAAGAAGGCATCTGTCTCACACATGTCATCTTCAAGCATCGACAGTGTCTGTGCTGAACAGAGTCCTGCGACCAGTTTCTTTTGCGATATTTTTCTTTTCTTACGTTCCTGTTTAATCAGTGAACCTATTGTATATACATTCATTGCACTACCTCGTCAGTTATACAACTCCCCAAGCGTTGTCTCACCCCAACTGTAATTGGTAAGGTAGCTTCCTTTAAAGAGCTGTGAATACTTTTCGATTCCGGTAAGATAATCGTACAGATCGCAGTTGACCCGCTCACATATAATACGTCTTTTTCCGTCCACTGCCTCAACGACATCCGCAATCTCATATTCCTCAAGAAGATTTTTGAGCCGGAGTGCGACCTTGCGGTACCGTGAATATATAACCGGACTTGCAGGCTCATCCTCCCAGAGAAAGCTTATCGCCTCCTCCGAGGTCACAAATCCGCCGCGCCTGTCGACGAGCAGGGCAAAAAGCTCCTTGGATTTCTTATTTCTGAAGGCTATCGGTCTGCCATCAACAAACACGTCAAAATATCCGAATGTTCTTATCGTGACCTTATGACCGCCGCAGGACAATTTCTCTGTTACATTTTCAGCCTCCATTTCAGAACTGCCTGACGGATATGCTTGATTTTCAGGCACTATATACAGCATAATATATCTTGAGGATACATTATCCGAGGTTTTCTGTGTGCATACAGCCCGCACCCTCTTCACCTTCTTAGAGCTTACATCCTTATAGGTGAATTCTTCCTCGCCATCCCTAAGGAGCTTCTCGAAGGCTTCATATTCTGTGGCACTGCGTTCGACAAAATTCTCAATCGGTGTACCCTTCTTCATAAGTTCGTTCCACTCATCAGCCGAATATCCAAAAAATCCGCACACATTCTCGCTCGAATACAGCGGTAAAACATAGCCATCCGCAGTCACCTTAAACGCCGCAACGCCATCCGTGAACTGCCGCATAAGCTGTGTCATATTCTCCTTCAGGCTCTCATTTTCGTTTCTCAGCCGCTCTGTTTCTGTCAGATCAACAAGCCTGCGGCAACAATAAAAACTTATATTTTCATCTATTTTAAGAAAAATACCGCTGTATGCCCTTATATGTCCATCTGATGATCTCGCATGATAATTGATAATTAATGGCTGCTCTGTATCCTGTATCTCTCTTCTGTTATCAGCAAATTCAGCAAAAAATTTCTGCACTCTCTCCACATCCTCAGCAGCAACTGTATCTTTTATCCACTTTCTGGTTGCATCTGCAAGCTGCATGGGGATATTTTCAAGCCATGTAAACATCGGCGAATTATTGCTGTACAGACATTTTACGGTATCTGCCGCAAAATTATATTCAAAGATCTTATCATACACCTCTGACAACGCTTTAATATATCTTCTGTTCTCCCTGTCCTTTCTTGCAAGCTGTCTATGTGTGACATCCATACACGCGCTCTGGAACTCCTCGGTGCCATCTTCGTTTATCACCTTCGTAACCCATCCGAACACATGCGCCCTGCTGCCGTCGAATCTGAGCAAGGTCATCTCGCCCGCCACCGGAGCACCAGCCCTGTATACCTTATTAAGATATACCGAAAACCTATGTCTCTCCTCTATCGGAATCAGCAGGAACAGATTATTCTTATACATTTCATAATAGTCTGCTTCGCCGTCCTTTTTCCCGGAAAAATGTAACAAATCCAGCATATTTTTATTAATATATGTAATTCTAGGCTGCTTCTCACAGGTATATTTTATAAAGCCGCAAGGAACAGTATCATTTAAGAAGCTTAGATTATTATTAGACACAATGCTCTTATCTGCACATGTAAAATCCGAATTCAATACTGTATGCTGCATGTCATCACAGGTATCTGTTATGTCGACAACCACGGAATACCCTGTAAGTTTTCCGTCCTTTTCACGCTTTACATTCACGGAATCCTTCACAAAAATAATATTTCCATCCTTCTTTTTGATATGATACTTCTCCGAATAAGCTCCCTCACCGCCCCTCAGCATCCTACGCAAAAAAGACAGGTATTTCTCCCTGTCATCCTCGCATAAAAGTCCTGTATATCCGTATTCGCTATCCGTCAGCTCATTTTTTGAATATCCTGTCATTCGGCATAAGCTGTCACTTACAAATCTAAGCTTTTGGGCATCGGATATATCATACTCGTGATATCCACTAATATTATCTAAAATTTCAAACGCTCCCACAAAAATACTCCAACTGAAATATGATATGAGGGTCGAAAGGTATTCTGCCCCTCATCCGGTATCCTGCACATAAAATATAAATATCAGCATAAAAGCATAATATTATCTTATGCATATCTACCATTATATACTCTCACTGTCATGATGGCTACCCTTTTCTAAGCTCCGTCTTTTTTATTTTCCCGCTTATTGTTTTAGGCATTGCTGATACAAACTCTACAAGACGCACCCACTTATATTCGGCAAGTCTCCTGTTGCAAAATTCTTTTATCGCAAGCTCAAGCTCCCGTGTAGGTTCATAGCCATGTCCCGGCACTATAACAGCTTTTATAGCCTGGCCGCGCAGCTTGTCCGGAACACCTATGACACTGCACTCTACAACAGCCGGATGCTCCATCAGAACATTCTCAATTTCATAAGGTCCCACCCGGAAGCCTCCCGTCTTTATTATGTCATCAAATCTGCCATGAAACCAGTAAAGTCCGTCACTGTCCCTATATGCCGCATCACCTGTATGGTATACTCCACCTCGCCACACATACTTATACTGCTCTTCATTGTCAAGATAGCCTGTAAATACTCCTGCCTGTTTTCCGCTTGCAGGCGGTATAATTACAACCTCCCCTATCTGTCCGTCAGGAACCTGTTTTCCATCTTTGTCACGCAGCTCTATGTTGTAGAATGGCGAAACCGTCCCCATTGCCCCCTCCTTAGGCTGTCTTCCCTTAAAATTAGCCATAAGAAGTGTTGTCTCCGTCTGTCCATAGCCTTCACAGAGCGGTATTCCCGTCTCCTGTGTGAATTTCCTGAACACCTCAGGTGCGAGCATTTCTCCCGCAGTGGAGGCATGCTTAAGCGTCGGCATGCCCTCAATTCCTTTGCGTACAAGGTATCTGTACACTGTCGGTGGCGCACAAAATGAAGTCACGCCATATCGGTTAATCACCGTGACAAGCTGCTTCGGGTCGAAATTATCAAAATCATATATCATAACCGCGCTTCCGATAAGCCACTGTCCATATATTTTCCCCCATGATGCCTTAGCCCAGCCGGTTTCCGCAACCGTAAAATGAAGTCCGTCATCCTGCGCCTGCTGCCAATATTTTGCCGTGACTATATGTGCCAATGGATATGTAAAATCATGTATCACACCCTTAGGATAACCTGTCGTACCCGATGTGAAATACAGCATCATAGGGTCGGCCGCACTCGTTTCAACTCTGTCGAAAGCATCGCCTGCTGTCTCCATCTGCGATGTCAGGTTAAAAAAGCCTTCGACATCCTTCTGAACGCACCACAGCACAGGGGTCTTTTCTGATTTTCTGAGTGCCCGCTTTATGGTTGAAGGTACATCGTCCTGAGCAGTGCATACTATCGCCTTCACCCCGGATGCATTGATTCTGTAAACAAAATCATCGACCGTAAGCATATGTGTCGCAGGAATCATAACCGCGCCAAGCTTATGAAGCGCAACTGCCGCAAACCAATATTCATAATGGCGCTTCAGGACAAGCATGACCCTGTCCCCTCTTCCTATTCCGTATTCTCTGAACACATTTGCCATTTTGTTGCTGTATCTTTTCACGTCAAGAAAAGTAAATATGTGCTCCTCATTTTCCACATTGCACCATACCATAGCACGCTTATCAGGTGAAACAGCCGCATATTCATCCACCACATCATATCCAAAATTAAAATTATCCGGATAATTTAACGTCAATTTTTTTAAACCACCATTTTCATCCTTAATCTCAGTGCAAAACCTCTGATATATACTGCTCATATCTTTCCTCTCACCACATGCTGCTTTTTATATTTTATACTCCTGCATACTGCAAGCATTGCTTGCAGTACTGCCACCAATAAGTAGTTTGAAAATAAAATTTTCAAACTTTGTTATCTGATAACGTCCATCCCGATACTGCGGAACCTGTCATATCTTTTTCCCACTAATTCCGTATCTCTTGACAGTTCATCAAGCTCTTCTTTTATCAGCCTTCCGATTCGATCGTAAAATTCTTTTTTCCCGATTTCCTTTTCAGACAATATTCTCTCAATTACTCCAAGACCCTTTGCATCCTCAGCCATAAGCTTAAGGCTTGCCGCTGCCTCTCCTGCCTTCTTGGCATCCTTCCACAGAATACTGGCACAGCCCTCCGGTGAAATAACCGAATACACCGCATTTTCAAGCATCCATACCCTGTCTGCCACTGCAAGTGCAAGTGCTCCTCCGCTTCCGCCCTCCCCTATAAGTATTGAGATGACGGGCACACACAGTGTTGTCATTTCCAAAATATTTCTCGCTATTGCCTGCCCCTGACCGCGCTCCTCAGCCTCAACTCCACAGTATGCACCTGAGGTATCTATAAAGCATACTATAGGTCTACCGAATTTTTCCGCCTGCTTCATAAGGCGGAGAGCTTTTCTGTAGCCCTCCGGATGCGGAGCGCCAAAGTTCCTGTAGCTTCTTTCCTTCGCCGTATGCCCCTTTTCAATTGCTATCACCGTCACAGGCATGCCATTAAGTCTGGCAATTCCACCGACTATCGCTTTGTCATCCGCATAACAGCGGTCCCCATGAAATTCTATGAAATTTTTGAATATATTCTTTATATAATCTGTCCCTGTCGGTCTGCCGTTGTCCCTTGCAATCTTCACTCTCTCATAAGGTATCTCATTCATACATTTACACTCCCTCATGCATCTTAAGCAGCTCCGTAAGCAGCTTTTTCTGCTTATTTCTGGCAGCTATTGCGTCAACAAAGCCATGCTCTAACACAAATTCCGCTTTCTGGAAACCGTCTGGCAGGGCTTTTTTGGTAGTCTGCTCTATAACTCTAGCTCCGGCAAAGCCCACTATTGCACCCGGCTCTGCCAATATAATATCTCCATCCATCGCAAAGCTTGCCGTAACACCTCCCGTTGTCGGGTCGGTGAGCACGGTTATATATAAAAGTCCCGCATCACTATGACGCTTAACGGCTGCACTCACTCTTGCCATCTGCATAAGCGACAGAAGCCCCTCCTGCATTCTTGCACCGCCCGATACCGTAAATCCTACTACTGCCAAATGTTTCCACGCAGCATACTCAAATAATCTTGTGAGCTTTTCTCCCACTGCACTTCCCATGCTTCCCATCATAAAATAAGCATCCATCACAAAAATACAGCAGTGGCACCCTCCAATTCTTACCGTTCCGCATATCACCGCTTCCGTCTGTGAGCTTGCCGCCCTTACGGCATCCAGCTTTTCATCATATCCCGGAAAGCCTAACGGATTGTCCGCTCTCACATCCTTATACATCTCAACAAAGCTTCCTTCATCCGCTATAAGCTTTATTCTCTGTCCTGCACGCATACGGAAATGATATCCGCAGCCGCATACCATATTGTCAGCCATCAGTCTGCTCAAAGGAATTTCCCTGTGGCAGTTCGGACATTTCTGCTCCGGCTCACCTTCATCCTGCATTACGGGAACTGAGCATCTTCCACCCTCTTCCAATTTATTTTTAGGTTTCAAAAAGTTCATAAGTGCCATATCAATCCCCTATCACAATATTTTATATACTAACGGCCACACATTTGCGCCGGTACACAGCGTACAAGCATTAGCTTTCTGACAAAATCACCTGTTTCCCATAAAAGTCAGGTCATAATTGCCGGAGGAAAATCTGTCATCCTCGACTATGCATAGCTGTTCCTCAACATTGGTTTTAATACCGTCGATGACCAGCTCGCATAGAGAAGCCCTCATTTTTCTGAGTGTCTCCTCCCTTGTCTTAGCATATACGATAAGCTTGCCCAACAGTGAATCATAGAACGGAACAACTTTCATTCCTTCAACAAGAAAGGTATCAAACCTCACTGAGGGTCCTCCCGGAATATGTAAGAATTCAAGCTTTCCACAATTCTGTGCATTTATACGGCATTCTATCGCAGAGCCCATTATCCGTATATCCGCCTGGGTGAAATTAAGCTCAATCCCTGCGGCTATCCTTATCTGCCACTTAACAATATCAATTCCCGTCAATATCTCTGTTACGCAATGTTCCACCTGAAGTCTCACATTCATTTCCATAAACCAGAAATTTCCCGCTCCATCCAAAAGGAACTCTAGTGTACCGGCACCTACATATCCTATCTGCTTTACGGCATCCGTGATAACCCTGATCATATTTTCTCTCTGCTTTTCCGATACGGCAGGCGAGGGTGTCTCCTCCACAAGCTTCTGATTTCTTCTCTGCAATGAACAATCTCTTTCACCCAGACACACAGCATTTCCGAATTCATCTGCAAGAACCTGAAATTCAACATGCCTTGCAGGGAAAATGTATTTTTCAAGATACATACTTCCATCACCGAATGCATTTAAAGCCTCACTGACCGCCTGAACATATGCCTCATCCAGCTCATCCGCCGACTCTATAAGACGTATTCCTCTTCCACCGCCGCCTGCACATGCCTTAAGCATAACAGGATAACCGATTTTTCCTGCGACATTCTTAGCTTCCTCGAGTGACTGTACTGCTCTGCTCCCAGGAATCACTGTAAGCCCTGTTTTTCCGACAAGCTCCTTTAAAACCGCCTTATCACTCAATCTCTCCATGCTCTCCGGCTCAGGTCCTATAAAAACCAACCCATTTTTTCTGCACAATCTCGCAAAATGTGCATTTTCGGACAGAAATCCATACCCGGGATGTATTGCCTGCGCTCCGGTAAGAATTGCAGCACTGATTATCTGTTTTTCATTGAGATAGCTCTGTGCAGCCTGCGCTCCCCCGATACATACACTCTGGTCAGCCAGTGCGACATGAAGAGCATTTTTATCCGCCTCCGAATACACCGCCACAGTCGATACTCCCATTTCCTTGCAGGCTCGTATTATTCTGACCGCTATCTCACCTCGATTGGCAACTAGAATCTTTGAAAACATAA
>ULUD01027747.1_pt1 | contig 9632 bp, 10 predicted proteins | sample 1958191 | NCBI WGS metagenome assembly ULUD01 (sample SAMEA4835751, study PRJEB28245) | human gut metagenome | biome: gut microbiome; material: fecal sample | place: Denmark | collected 2008 | reverse complement strand
ATACTTCCACTAGCCGATGATAAAGATATTGCAAAAGAAATAGGAACCAGACACCGTGCAGGAATAGGAATATCAAAAGAATCTGATGCTATTGCAATTATTGTATCAGAAGAAACTGGTAAAATTTCTGTAGCTATAGATGGGAAATTAATAGCAGATGTAAAAGAAGAAGCGCTAAGAAATATTTTAATTAAACATGTAATAAATAAAAGATTTACTAGAGAAAGTCAAAAAATAAGAAGATTAAAAATAAAAAAGGAAAATAAGCAAAACCAAGATGAAAAACATTAAATTAACTATTGAGTATGATGGCAAAGAATATAATGGTTGGCAAAAACAACCCAATAAACTTAATATTCAAGGTGAAATAGAAAGAGCTATTCAAAATATTACTGGAGAACAAGTGGAACTAATTGGATCTGGCAGAACAGATGCAGGAGTGCATGCTTTTGGACAAGTAGCCAATTTTAAAATTGACTCAGATTTTCCAATAGAGAAAATGGCCATAGCAATCAACTCACAATTAAAAAAATCTATTCGCATAAAAAAAACAGAAGAAGTATCACAAGAATTTCATAGTAGATACAATTGCCATAGCAAAACATATCAATATGTTATAGATAACTCGGAACAAGGAAGTGCAATATATAGAGGTTTATCATATCATGTGCCACAAGAGCTAGATGTAGAAAAGATGCAAAAAGCAGTTACATACTTTGTGGGAGAGCATGACTTTAGCAGTTTTAAATCTAGTGGAACAAGTAGCAAAAGTAGTGTTAGGATAATATATGATGCAAATGTTGAAAAAGACGGAGAAAAAGTAAAAATCAGCCTTACAGGTAATGGATTTTTATATAATATGGTAAGAATTATATCAGGAACTTTAGTAGAGGTTGGGCTTAATAATATAGAACCAGAAGATATACCTAAGATAATAGAAGCAAAGAATAGACAAATGGCAGGAAAAACATTACCACCACAAGGTTTGTTTTTAATGAAAGTAGAATATAATTAATAAAATGTAAGAATTTATATTATGTATAGATTCTTACATTTTGTTTTGTAACGGTTTTATGTATTTGCACATAATATATAGCAAATAAAATAAGAGAGGGGAAAAATATGAATACATTATTACTATTTTTTGCTCTTCCTGTTGCTACTGTTATACTAGCCATTGTATTACAGAAAATTTTGAATAATCCTTTACTGGTGGCTGCAACATTTTTTGCAATATATTTAGTTGTGGCATTTACCGCATTTGACGCAAGTTTTTTAGTATATGCAATTATATATACTATACTTGCATATATAACAGCTATTTTAGTAAATGCAATTTGCAAGATTTTAAGAGCGCTGGCAAATCAAAATAATTGTACTTATAGAGTGACAGAAAGACCAATTACAATTAGCACAAATCTATCAAGTGATGGAAATGATGTAACAAGTAATACTACATTATTAACAAATGGAAATACATTATCTAATAATTCTGGAGGATGCAATTGTAGATGCAGACGAAGATAAAAAATGGATAAAAATGGTACTTTACAAAGTATCATTTTTGTACATTTTATGAGATAAAAACAACAATATTACAGTTATGTTACAAATTTATTAAGTTTATATTACAAGCCATAAATTCTGTTGTTTTTAATACAAAAATGTTGTAAAATAAAATATGAATAGTGATAATTTATAAAGCTATAAGGAGGAATAAAAATGGCAAAAAATCCAATGCAAAGAAAAGCACAAAATTCATTTTTATTAGGTATGTTAATAACATTATTGGTTACAGGACTTATCATAGGAGTTTTAATAATTCAGTTAACTAAAATAACGAAACAACAACAAGAAGAAAAGGCTAATATGAAACAAGTCTATGTTGTATCTACAGAGATAAAATCAGGAGATATAGTAACAATTGATAAATTGAAAACACAAACATTAGATAGCAGTCTCATACCATCTAATGTATTAACTTCAAGTGAGTTAGAATCTAAATCTAATGTAACTGATGAAGGTGGAAACTTAGTTAAAAAGGTGCATGTCATTTCTAAAATAAATTTAAAACCAGGAACTGTTATTACAACAGACATGGTTAAGGCAGAAGGAGAAATAGCGAATGATGTAAGAAAAGTTGAATATAATGCAATTCAACTTACTTCACAGATACAAACAGGAAAATATGTAGATGTTCGCTTAAGACTTCCAAGTGGAGGTGACTATATTGTTGTATCACATAAAAAAATAGAGATACCTTCAATAGATGGTTTAGATTCTCTTAATACAGTATGGCTTGAATTGTCTGAAGCAGAAATACTAACTTTAAACTGTGCTATTGTAGAATCATATAAAATTCAAGGTTCTTTATTATATATTACAGAATATATAGAGCCAGGCATGCAAGAAAATGCAATACCAAACTATACACCAAATAACGAAGTATATGAATTAATCCAAAAAGATCCTAACTGTGTTGAAAATGCAGTTGCTGAAATTGTAGCAAGAAATAGAGCACTATCTAGAAACCCAATAAATACTAACTTGAACAATAATTCAGCAGGAGCATCAGAAAGCGTAATTACAAAAACAGAAGAAGAAATCAGAAAAATGCAAGAGGAAAGACAAAAATACTTAGATTCATTAAGTTAATAAAATATAAGAGTGGAGGTATATATGAAGACAATAAGCTTTATAGGCGCATATGATAAAACAGATTTATTATTATATCTTGCTAAAATTTTTACCACTATGGGCAAAAAAGTTTTAATAATTGATACCACTATTTTACAGAAAGCTAAATATATTGTACCAGTAATATCTCCAGCTAAAGCTTATGTGACTAGTTATGAAGATATTGACATTGCTGTAGGTCTTTACAATTATAGCTCTATCAAGAGCTATTTAGGCTTACCAGAACACGCAGTATTGACCTATGATTATATATTTATAGATGTAGACTCAATAGAAGAAATGAGAAACTTTAATATAAGTGAAACAAATAAAAAATATTTTGTAACAGGATTTGACTCTTATTCATTAAAAAGAGGATTAGAAATATTAGCAGGAATGGGAGAGACTTTAGAATTAAAAAAAGTATTATTTTCTAAAAACATTTCATATGAGGAAGAAGAATATTTTAATTACTTAGCTCTTGGAACTAAAGTTAAATGGGACGATGAAACAATATATTTTCCACTTGAACAAGGAGATCAAGGAGTTATTATAGAAAATCAAATGGTGCAAAAAATCAAATTCAAAAAATTGACTGAACTTTACAAGGAGAGTTTGCTATATATAGCCAATGAATTGGTAGAAGATAAAGCAGATGTGATGAATTTGAAAAGAGCATTTAAGCAATTAGAAAAAGGAGTTTAGAATTAATGGCAATTGTAACATTTTGTAGTAACGAAATAAAAGAAACGGGACAAACATTGTCTTTATCAGCAGTAGCTACATATATGGCAATAGAACATAATTATAAAATACTAGTTATATCTACAGACTTTAATGACTTAAGCTTAGAAAATTGCTTTTGGGAATATGACAAGATAAGAACAAATGGAGCAATAAGAAAAGACCAGAATATAGGAATAGAATCTGGAATAGAAGGATTAATAAAAGCATTAAAAAGTAATAGGACAAGCAATGAAATCATAAAGAATTATTCTAGGATAGTTCTTAAAGACAGATTAGACATTTTATTATCACCAGCAACAAAATCATATCAAGAATATACAGAAATTGTAGAAAACTATGTAGATATTTTGCAAGTAGCCGAAAGATATTATGACTTAATATTTATTGATTTAAGCAAAAAGATGCCAAGAAAAGATGCAGCAGCTATATTAAAATTATCAGACATAGTGGTTATTAATATGACACAACGTTTAAAAACGATAAATGACTTTGCAACACTAAGACAAGCAAATGATTTCTATCAAAGAAGAAATGTTATGCTTTTAGTAGGAAGATATGATAGAAATTCAAAATACAATACTAAAAATATTACTAGATATTTAAAAGAAAAAAAGCTGGTTTCAGCTGTTCCATATAATACTTTGTTTCTTGAAGCATGTTCAGAAGGCAATATAATTGAATTTATGCTAAGAGCTAAAAATGTTACAGATGAATCAGATACAAACAATATTTTTATAAAAGAAATAAAATCAATAGATGAAGGTATAATTTTTAAATTGCAAGAATTACAAATGAAGATATAGCCTAGAGGAAAGGAGATCCAAAATGCTTAGAGTATTGTTAATAGTAATCGTATTTCTTATAGCAGGCTTTGCAATATATGCTTTTTTGAAAAGAAGAAGTAAACAAGAAGCAGAAAGCGATATAGAAGTTGATGATAAGACATATACATTAGAGTTAATGACTGCTTTTGTAAAAAGAAGACTAGATGAAATTACTAAAATCAACTTGTATGATATTGGACTTTCAGAAGAAGAGTTGAAAAGAAGGAAGCAAAAGAAATATGAGCTAAAGAAGGCTTTAAAAGGTTGTACATATGGAGACGTTAATGATAAAAAGTATATTAAAGAACTGATATATGATTTATTATATAGAGAATACAATGTGAATGAGACCAACATATCAAAAGCAATTCCTTTTGATATACCATCATTATTAACAGCACAAGATAAATTTGATATTATATTATATATGTATAAAAATGAGTTTGGATATGAAGCATTGCCGGAAGTTATAAAAAAATATAACTTAGATGATTTAAAATATGTGGAAGGCGAAGCAAAACCTTGCTATGTAATCACTTCAGAAGAAATTAGTAAAATATATGAACAAGAGAATTTTATACTTACATTTGAAGACAAGCTAAATATAGTAGTACAAAGAATATATCAACATTACAAAGGATATAGCTCTATTGATGAAATAAGAGATATGAACATAGATGGTATCTCAGGTGGTGTATCTGGACTTCCAGAGTCTTTCTTAAGTCAAGTTGCACAAACAGATGGAGACTATTTAAGTCAAATTGCAGAACATAAAGTTCCACGTGCTTGTGATAGTATTTGGATTATGTTCCATGGTAAATCAATCAGACTAGCATTCTTATCATTCGGTTCAGAAGCTGAACTAAAAAGAGTTTGCCAAAATATTTATAAGTACAATAATCCTGGCCAGTTATCAGATACTAACGGATTTAAAATAAATGAAATGAAAGATGGCTCTCGTGTCGTTGTAGTAAGACCTAGTATGTCAGAGACATGGGCATTTTTCGTAAGAAAATTTGACGTTAAAAGAGCTACACTAGAACAAATAATTCGCTTCCCTGGAAAAGATGAAGCAATAGATTTATTAAAATATTTAGTAAAAGGTGCAAGAATCATATCACTAACTGGTGAGCAAGGTTGCCGGAAAAACAACAATGCTTATGGCTATGATTGAAAATATATACGAAACTATGAACCTTCGTATTACAGAAACTGCTTTCGAGCTTCACTTAAGAAAAATTTATCCAACCAGAAATATCTTATCAATGAGAGAAACAGAAACTGTTTCTGGACAAGACTGTTTGGACGTTCAAAAGAAGACTGACGGTTCTGTTAACATCATAGGTGAGGTTGCTACAGACCCTGTAGCTTCTTGGATGATTCAATCTGCCCAAGTTGCTTCTAAGTTTACATTATTTACTCACCATGCTAAAACTTTCCCAGATTTAGTAACAGCACTTCGTAACTCAATGTTAAGAGCAGGAGTGTTCAAGGATGAAAGAACAGCAGAAGAACAAGTAGTACAAGTATTAAACTTTGACATTCACTTAGTAAAAGACTTTAGAGGAAGAAGATACATAGAAAGAGTAACAGAGTGTATTCCAGTTGAAGACAGAAATGAATATACATTTGATTACAGAAAAGAGAAAAGTTTAGAAGGAAAATTAGACAAATTCATGGACAATGCAACTGTATTCTTTACAAAAACTACAAACAGAGAATTATATAAATATAGAAACATTATGGAATATCAAGATGGAAATTATGTACTTACAAATCCAATTTCAGAAGAAAATATTAAAGCAATGAGAATGAACATGGACGATAGTGACATACAAGGGTTTGATGATTTCTTGCAAAGAAACTGGGGGATAAAATTACAAAATGAAGAAGATACAAATCAAGAAGAAATAGTACAACCTAAAAAGAGAGGAAGAAAACCTAAAGCTACAATATAAACAAAAGAGAGTGAGGTGATTTTAAGATATGAATGAAAATATGCTATTATATCTAATGATGGGCATTGGAGCACTTTTTCTAGTTATTATAGTTGCATATTTGATTATAAAAAATAGAAACCAAAATTCTGAAATAGCACAAATTAGAAAACTTCAAGAAGGTACAAAAGAAAAGAGTTTCTCTTTAGAAATATTATATCAAAAATTATATATATTCTATCTTAGGACACCTTTTCTTAAAAGATATTTATTAAAATTAAGAAGAAGATTAGCGATAATAAATGTTGAAGATGAATATTTAACAAGAAGACAAGCTTCTAAAATCCTAACAAATACATTATTAATAGTAATTCCATTAGCAATTCTAATTGTTCTTATTACACATAACAATACATTGCTAATGGTAATGTTACTTGTCTTTGAGATATTTATGATTGATACATTTATGGATGGAATGGTAGACAAACTAGACAATAAGTTATTGAAAGAACAAATAGATTTCTTCTCAGAAATAAGACATGCTTATCATGAATTTAACATGGTTGAGGAAGCAATATATCAGGTGGCACAAGATGATGACAAACCAGAAATGTCTAGACAAGCAGAAAAAATATATGAGGTTCTTATTTCAAATGATCCAGAATCAGAATTAGAAAAATACTATGATATAGCACCAAATAGTTACTTAAAAGAATTTGCAGGAATTTCTTATTTAACTAAAGAATTTGGAGACCGTAAAATCGACAATTCGTCTTTATACTTAAAGAACCTAAACAATATTACACAAGAGATGCAATTGGAAATTTTAAAAAGAGATAAACTAGATTATACATTTCAAAGTTTAGCAGTAATATCAATAGTCCCAATGTTATTTATTGAGCCAATAAAGAATTGGGCTTCATCACAATTTAATTTTACAGAAGCGTTTTACAATGGAAAAAATGGAATGCTAGTGCAGATATTACTTTTGATTGTTACATTTGTATGTTATATATTAACTAGAAAACTAAAAGACAATGGCTCAACTAATATGAATACAAAAAATACAAAAAATCCATGGCAAGAAAAATTGTATAAAATTCCTGGAGTAAAAAAAGTGATTGACTTATTTATTCCAAATGAAGGAACAAAAGAGTATAGAACATTAATAAAAAACATGAAAAATGCAGCCTCAAAAGACAAAATAGAATGGATTTATATAAATCGTATTACATTAGCTATTGCGATATTTATAGTATCGGTATTTCTAATTGGACAATTACATCAGATAACTATAAATAATATATATACAGACCCAACTGTTACATTTAATGTTTTAGGAGAAATGAGTGATAAAGATAAAAAGACAGCAATGGAATTAACGGAGTCAGATAATCAATATATTAGACATCTCAAAGGAGAACCAAAAATAACACAAGCAGATGTTGAAAAAGCAATGAGAAGTGGAAAAATAAATAAAGATTACTTGGGTAGTAAAGATCCTGAAATTGCAACAGCAGCTGAAAGAATACTTGGAAAAATACAAACTGTAAATACCGAAAAAATGCAATGGTTTGAATTTTTAATAGCAATGGTTTTAGCTATAATTGCATATAACTCACCAATATGGCTATTAAAATTCCAAGCTAAAATGAGAGAAATGGAAATGGAAGATGAGGTAATGCAGTTTAACACAATTATTCTAATGTTAATGAAAATTGAAAGAGTAAATGTTGAAATCATATTAGAATGGTTAGAAAGATATGCAAATATTTTTAAAGAGCCAATTAGTAAATGCGTTAACAACTATGAAAGTGGTGCGTGGGAAGCTTTAGAACAATTAAAGGAAGATGTTACATACCAGCCTTTAATTAGAATTGTAGAAAGTCTTCAAGCAGCAGTAGAAAAAATACCAATTGCAGATGCTTTTGATGAACTAGATACAGAAAGAGATTATTATCAAGAAAAACGTAAAGAGTCAAATGAAAGACTAATTGCTAAAAAAGGAAAAATAGGAAAAGCTATAGGCTTTGCACCAATGGTTATATTATTTGTAGGATATTTGATTGTACCATTAGTATTCATAGGATTAACAAGTATGACTCAGACTTTTGATAGTATGACTACTATGCAAAAATAAAATACAGAAGGAGCAAAAATAAATGGAAAATGCATCAAAAGCTTTAATTATAGCTGGTTCAGTATTACTCGCTGTTTTAATTATAATAGCATTAATATATACATTTAGCCAAATAAGTAGTTTGAAACAAGTAGAAGCAAGTTCAGAAGAAGAAAAAATTTTGGCACAATATGACAAAGAAATTGAAAGTTTCAACAGACAGGGCTTATATGGGAGTGAAATATTATCTTTAGCTAATCTAGTAGAAGATTATAATAAAAGACAATCAGACCTTAAAGGATATAAACCAATTACATTAAAAGTAAGTATAACTCAAATTATTGATGCTAAATATTTAAAAGAAACTCAATATTCTAAATACGGAGATCTAATAAAGAATTTTAAAAATTTAGAAAAGAAAATGCAAGATCTAAAAAAAGAAAAAATTTGTGGACAAACATTAGATAAATTAGCAGGAATGAAAACAGAGACACTTGAAGATTTGATATCTAGATATAATTTGGCCAATAGAACAAATTATACTCTAGAAGAAATAGAAAAAAGAATTAATGACTATCAAAGTGTAAATTCTGAAATGCAAACATTTAAAAATAAGAAATTCAATACACCAGAGGTTGAATATGATAATTCAATAGGCAGAATAGTTAAAATGTCATTTAGAGAAATAAATACATAATGCAAGAAAGGAGCTAAATATGGAAAATGCAACAAGAGCTTTTATAATGGCAGCAGGAGTATTATTAGGAGTTCTAATATTATCGTTAGGAATATATTTATTTTCTATATTTGGCCAGTACAGTGCTAATGCATATGAAACGATGGAGAAAAATCAAATCACACAATTTAATAGTCAATTTTTTAAATATTATGGAAATACCACATATAGTTATGTAGACGAAAATGGAAAAGAAAAAACAATTACAAATCCAATCCAATGTACTGCACATGATATTATTAGCATTGTAAATTTGGCACAGCAAAATAATATACAATTCCAGCTTACAAATGAAGAACAGGCGAGTGACAAAACACGTTATATTCAAGTGGATATTGGAAAAAATAAAAAGAATCAAAATGTGGAAAAATGGAGTGAAACAGACAAAATTAACTTTTTAAAGGAGAATGCAGATAAGGATTATAAATGCAGTGCTGTACTCACAAATAGTGTTACAAGTAGGGTTAATCATATAAAGTTTGAGGAGATAGTAATACCATAAATTTCTAAAAAAAAATATCCAAAAACTATTTACATATTTTTATACTTAATGTTATAATAAAGGAAGAATTTAATGAAAAAGTCGATTTTTA
>ULUD01051109.1_pt1 | contig 9695 bp, 7 predicted proteins | sample 1958191 | NCBI WGS metagenome assembly ULUD01 (sample SAMEA4835751, study PRJEB28245) | human gut metagenome | biome: gut microbiome; material: fecal sample | place: Denmark | collected 2008 | reverse complement strand
TGCCATATCGGCGTTTCAGGCTTTCAATCTGTTTTTCATCCATCATGCCATCACCTCCCCGTCTGCCCGTTTTCCATATTGCGTCTCATAGATCTCCCGGTACGCCTCACAGGATGCCAGCAGCTTCTCCTGCGTTCCCTCTCCGATAATCCTGCCATCCTCAAGGACGAGAATCCGATCCGCGTATTCCAGCGAACTCAGCCGCTGTGCGATAATAAATTTCGTCGTATCTTTCAAATCTTCCCGGAATGCCGTCCGGATCGCCGCCTCCGTTGCCGTATCGACCGCACTGGTGCTGTCGTCGAGAATCAGGATCTTCGGCTTCTTTAAGAGTGCCCTTGCGATGCACAGCCGTTGTTTCTGACCGCCGGATACATTGACGCCGCCCTGTCCCATCTCCGTTTTGTAGCCTTCGGCAAACGAATTCACAAAGGAATCTGCCTGCGCATACACTGCTGCCCGCCGCACTTCTTCCTCCGTCGCCGTCTCATCACCCCAGCGCAGGTTTTCCTCGATCGTGCCGGAAAACAGGACGTTTTTCTGTAAAACCATGCCAACGCCGTCCCGGAGATTTTTCAGGGAATACTCCCGCACATCGATACCATCCACCCGCACACTCCCCTCTGTCACATCATAGAGGCGGGGAATCAGCTGTACCAGCGACGTTTTTCCGCTTCCGGTCGCACCGAGGATGCCGATCGTCTCTCCCGGCTCTGCCGTCAGGCTGATGTGGGATAGAACCGGCTCACCGCCTTCGCGGTAGGAAAAGGAAACATCCTTAAATTCCACGCGTCCTTTCTCAACCTTCCGGTCCTTCTGTGATGCATTTTCATCGCTCAGATCAATCGGCTCATCCAGCACCTCATCGATTCGCCGGATGGACGCCATCGCGCGGGAACTCTGCAAAAATACCATTGAGAGCATCATAAGTGACATCAGAATCTGTACAATGTAGGTCGTAAATGCCGTCAGATCCCCGACCGCCATCCGTCCGCCGATAATCAGGTTTCCGCCGAACCAGACAACTGCCAGTGTCGTCACATTCATCGCGAACATCATGACCGGCATCGTCGCAATTACGATCTTCAGCGCCCGCAGCCCTGCCTCCTTGAGCTCCCGGTTCGTGTCGGCAAACCGCTTTTCCTCGTAGTCTTCCCGCACAAAGGATTTCACCACCCGCACGTTCGTCAGCACCTCCTGGATGCCGCTATTGAGCGTATCCAGCGCTTTCTGCATGGCCGTAAACCGCGGGTAGGCAGTCCGTAGGATCCAGACGATCGCCGCCGTCAGAAGCGGAATCACCACCAGGATGACAGCTGCCAGTTCCGCATTCATCCAGAACGCCATCACAAGCGCCCCCAGGAACATGCCCGGCGCGCGCAGCATCATCCGAAGTCCCATCATAATCAGGTTCTGTACCTGCTGGATATCGTTCGTCAGACGGGTTACCAGCGATCCCCTGCTGAACGTATCGATATTTTTAAATGAAAACTGCTGCACTCTGGCAAATAAGTCGCGGCGCAGATCGCTGGTAAAGGAAATCGACGCCTTCGCTGCAAAATATGCCCCCAGAATGCCGCCTGCCGCCATCAAAAAGGAGGTAATCGCCATCACAAGTCCCATTTTGAGAATGTATCCACCGTCTTTCTGCGCCACGCCATGGTTAATAATCATCGACATAAATTTGGGCAGCAGAATCTCACCCAGCACCTCCGTTACCATCATGAGCGGTCCCAGAATAAAGGCGCTCTTATATGGCAGTATATATGATTTGTATCGTTTCCATTGCTTCACGATTTTTCCTCCTGCCCGTTATTTCTGCAAATTTTTTTATGGATTCTGTTCAAACAGCTCCATCAGTTCATTCTGGCTCAAATCGCCCAGTGAAACCATTCCCTCTGAAACCACCTGCGCCGCCAGCGCAAGTTTCGCATTCTGCAGCTTCAAAAGATTTTCTTCTATCGTATCCTTTAAGATCAGTTTGTATACCGTGACCGGCTTTTCCTGCCCGATCCGGTATGCGCGGTCGGTCGCCTGGTTCTGCGCTGCCACATTCCACCACGGATCGTAATGAATCACGATATCCGCCGCCGTCAGGTTGAGTCCCGTTCCCCCGGCTTTCAGGGAAATAAGGAACACCGGAACCTCATCCGAGGCAAACGCCTGCACCATCCGGCTGCGTTCTTCCTTCGGGGTCGCGCCGACCAGAAGATGGGACGAAATGCCCTCCTGTAAAAGGCGTTCCCGAATCCGCTCCAGCATCGAGGCAAACTGGGAAAAGAGCAGGATCTTATGTCCCGCCGCAGACGCCGATGCGATCAGCGAAACACAGGTCTCCAGCTTCGCCGATTCCCCCGTATAATCTTCAAAACAGAGTGCCGGATCGCAACAGATCTGGCGCAGCCGCATGAGCTGGGAAAGCACTTCCAATTTTCCATTACCCGACCACGCGCCGCCAGCCAGCGCCTCTTTCAGTTTCAACGCCGACGCCGTATAAAGCTTCTGCTGCCGCCCCGACGCCGCCGAATAAACGATCCTCTCTTCCTTGCCCGGAAGCTCCCGCAGCACATCCTTTTTCAAGCGGCGCAGGACAAACGGTCCCGTCATCCGCCGCAATGCCGTCAATGCTTCCGGATCCTGATTTTTCACGATTGGCAGCTCATACCGCTCACGAAACTTCCGGTAACTGTATAAAAATCCCGGCATCAGGAAATCAAAAATGCTCCAAAGCTCGCTGAGCCGGTTTTCCACCGGCGTTCCCGTCAGGGCGAAACGGACATTCGCCGAAATCTCCTTTACCGCCTTCGCTCCCTGTGTCTTTGCATTTTTAATGACCTGCGCCTCGTCAATAATCTCATATTCAAACGTGCGTCCCAGATACGCCGCCCGATCCCGTTTCAACAGATCATATGACGTGATAATCACCTGCGCCCTCTCAGACGCCTCCATCCGCATCTGCTCCTCCAGCTGTTCCTGCCGTTCTTTCGCCGTCCCGGCAATCAGAAGCACGCGGATCTCCGGCGAAAACCGGGCAAATTCCTGTCCCCAGTTGTAGACGAGCGACGCCGGGCAGACGATCAAAGACGGAAGAGGTAATTCTGACCCACTGCCTTCATTTCCAGCCGCTTTCTGCTCGGTTTTTTCCTGATAAAATGCCGTCAGAAGCGCAATCACCTGCAGCGTTTTTCCCAGTCCCATATCATCTGCCAGAATCCCGCCGAAATGATACCGCGCCAGCGTCCGCATCCACGTATATCCGATCTTCTGGTATTCCCGCAGCGTCTTTTCCAGCACCGCCGGAACCGCATAGCTGACACTCTGCGCCGTTTTTAGATCGCGCACCATCATCCCGTAGGCTTCATCCCGCTGAAACAGTTTCATCCTGCCGTCGCCCGAGAGACTGTCCAGATAAAAAGCACGGTAGGCAGGTATCTTCGCCTCCCCCGCCTGAAATTCACTCTTTGTCAGTCCCAGATCCGCAGTCAGGCTGTCAAGCGCCTGCAGGCCGCCGCCCGAAAGCTGCAAAAATTCGCCATTTTTCATGCGGTAATATTTCTTTTTTTGGCGGTATTCACTGAGTACCTGCAAAAGCTCCGCCGGGTCGATTCCCGCCGTCTCAATCTTCAGATCCAGCCAGCCGCCTCCAAGAGAAACCCCCATCGACACTTCCGGCGGGGGCAGGACGCGCAGATGGCGGACAGACTCTGACAGCCATACCTCGCCCACCTCCTGAAACTGCGGCATTCCCTCGCTCAGAACCTGGTACAGCGCTTCTTCATCCCCGCGGATCACCAGCTCGCCGCTCTCATCCTCCCAGTAAGAGAAGTACCGCGTGATCAGGCGGCTGATATAAAATTCCGCCGGTACATCCCGGCAGATCTCCCGCGGAACATGCTCGTCCGCCAGCGGCGAAAACGTAAAATCTCCGTAGGAAAGCGTCGGACGCAGACGTAGCTCGTCCGGCGAATCACTGTCAAACTCAAACCGGGCTTTCAACGCCTCTGGGCGGTATTTCTCCCAATCGATCTCCGGGCTCTGCAAGATCCCAAGTGCCTCCATGCCTTCCAGCACCCGCGCATAAAAGAGCGGAATATCCCGGCTTCCAACCAGCAGCTCCCGCTTCTCTTTCCGGCTTCCGCACTCTCTTCCGCCCTGTTCCATCTGCTCCAGAAAAACGCCCATCGTTTCTGTGTACAGTTCACTGCATCCAAACAGATGCAATCCATCTGCCACATACAGACGCTGTTCTCCCCGGAACGAAGTTAGAGCCGATGGAACCGTAACTGCAATTCCATCGCCCCTTGCTTCCACCTCCACCGGGAAACGCGGATCCTTGCGCTCAACCCGGCACACACATTCAGCACCTTTCTCGTCCTCCGTCTGGACTTCTTTTCCCTCTAAAAGATCAAACAGCCGATCCCTCGCTGCAGATCCCAGCGTTAACGCCCGCATCACCGGAAGCGGCAGCCCCGCATGACCGCGCATCTCCTCATAATGGCGTATGTAGGCGTCCGCCTCCTCCAGCAGAAGATCTAAAAATGGGCGGCTTTCCGGCGCAAAGGCAGACGGGACGTGTTCAAACGCCATGCCTTTTCCGTATTCCACCCGTTTTCCGCTGTGAACCGCCTGTGCAAATTCCAGCAGGTTTTTCACAATATACCGTTTTTCCCGTCCGATCCGTGCCTCCAAAAGCACTTCGCCGCGCCGGATCTGTAAATAGGGATGCAGATAAACCGGTTCCCGCTCTTCCTCGCCCAGAATCCGCGCTACTTCCCGGTTCGTGTACTCCCGGATCATCATCCGGATCTCCGGCGAAGTCGAAACCGGCAGTGTATGCTCGGCTTTCTGCTGGCGGGCAAACGCCTCCTGAAGCGCTTTTGCATGCACGCAGGGACCCCGGAATGAATTTCCCTCCGCACAAGAACAAGAGTAGTCATAGATCTGACTACCCTTGATAAAAATTCTTGTCTGATATACCTTTGTCTCATCCTCAATCTGTCCCTGTACCCGTACTTCGCCCTTCCAGAAGGTATCTACGGACATTTTTATTATTTTCATGAGGATTCCTCCATATTACAGATTACATGTGTTCCGGCGATTCCATTCCGAGCAGATCCATACAGGTATCCAGCACCCGCTTGGTCAGCGTGATCAGGCTGATAAAGGCTGCCTGCTTCGCTGCGTCCTCCTCGGAGAGGATCTTATTTTCCAGATAGAATGCATTGAACGCATCCGCCACTGCCGCCATGTATTGGCAAAGCTTATGCGGCGCCGTCTCGTAGAATGCAGATTCTGTCACCTCGCCGAAACGGCAGAGCGCCATCTGAAGTGCTTTCTCTGTCTCGCTCTCAGCCGGACGGATCGGAACCACTTTAGCATCCGCACCGCGCAGTTCCTTGTATTTCTCCAGAATGGACTTGATGCGGACGATCATATACTGGATATGTGGACCTGTATTTCCCTCAAAGGAAATAAAGCGGTCTACATCGAAAATGTAATCTTTGGTCGCCTGATTCGAAAGATCGGCATATTTAAGTGCCGCCAGACCGACAATCTCCGCCGTGCGTGTCATCTCGTCCGCCGGAACCTTCTGCTTCTCCTGAATCTTCTCATATACCTTCTCATCGATATTCTTGATCAGGTGCTCCAGACGCATAACACCGCCCTCACGTGTCTTGAACGGACCACCGTCCTTGCCGTTCATCGTACCGAAGCCCAAGAAGAGCATCGGCGTATCTTCTTTGACGATGCCCGCCTTCTTCGCTACACGGAATACCTGGATAAAATGAAGCTCCTGGCGCTTGTCTACGACGTAAATGTAGCGGTCCGGATGGAAATCCTGCTCACGTTCGATGATCGTCGCCAGATCGGAAGTCGCATACAGCGCCGCACCGTCGGATTTGCGGACGATACAAGGCGGATATTCCTTCGCATCCCCTTCCTGTGCGATATCGACAACCAGCGCGCCATCGCTCTCATAGGCGAGACCTTTTTTCTGTAAATCCTCGATCAGTCCCGGAATATATGGCTGCGCATCGCTCTCGCCCTTCCAGAGGTCGAACGATACATTTAAATTGCCATAGTTCTTTTTCAGATCCTTCAAGGACACGTTCATGATGTGCTTCCAGATCGCATGGAACGGTGCATAGCCACTCTGCAGTTTGAAGGTTGCCTGCTGTGCCCGCTCACGGAATGCCGCATCTACCTTGGATTTCGCGCTCGCTGCCGGATAGATATCCTCCAGCTCGGAAATCGTAAACGGCGGCTCCGACGGATACTCGCCGGTATAATCCGGATCAAAATATACCAGATCCGGCTGACGGTCATGCAGCTCCTCGATGATCAGTCCCATCTGCAATCCCCAGTCACCCAGATGCACATCGCTGATGACATGGTGTCCCATATAGCGGCTGATGCGCTTGATGCTCTCTCCGATGACCGCGGAACGTAAGTGTCCGACATGCAGTGGTTTTGCTACATTGGCTCCGCCGTAATCGATGATGATCGTCTCCGGCTTCTTAGCTGCATTGAGTCCCAGCTTTTCATCCTCTGCCACCTGCTGTACATAGGATGCCAGGTAGCACGGATTCAGGCGGATATTGATAAATCCAGGCATCACGGCGTTGATCTCAGAAAACATCTTGCTTCCGGCTGTCTTTTCCACCACCTCATTGGCAATATCGATCGGTTTCTTTTTATACGCTTTGGCAGCTGCCATCGCGCCGTTACACTGATACTCGCAGAGATCCGGGCGGTTTGATACCGTCACGCGGATATACTTCTCATCGTACCCGCAGCCGGTAAACGCCGGTTTCAGTTCTTCCACGATCAAATCTAAAATCGTTTTCATACTAGATTCCCTTTCATAATTTATATCGCATATTTTCAAGAATGCCTCTGCATTCTTGCTGCGAGATGCGCGTCATGCAAAGCATGACATACTTCTTTTGCGCATCTTAAGCAATCCTGCCGGAGGCTATATCAGATGGGAGACCCGCTCCCACCACTGATACTAATTTGCTCCTCGCCACCTGAAGAGGTGGGAGTCATCTCTCATCTGATATATCCTTCCGCATTGCCTTTTTCACATCCTTGCGGAACTGCTTCCAGGCATCCTCATGATCCACGAAATACTTCGGGCACGCCTTTCCAGTCACGTCATAATGACGGATCACATCTTTCGGACTTAAATCGAGCTGCTTGCACAGCCATGCAGTCAGTTTTACCAGCGAGTCATACGTCTCGTCTGTGAACTTTCCGTCTGCCGCCGGATGGCAGCACTCAATCGAAACGGTGTCCGCATTCCTCTCATTGGAGGCATATGCCTTCTCCCCGACCGGAACGCACTCGATGATCTCGCCGTCCAGACCGATCACGAAATTGCTGCTGACGGAAACGGTGTTACTGCCGCTCTGATCTTTCAATCCCTCAAAATAATCATGGTTCTGCTGTGCCGTCGTCCCAGGATTTGCCACATAGTGAATCACGATCCCGTTGATGACCGGGATATTCGTCCCCGGTCTGGAATATCGGTTGACCGTGAGAAGCTGCTCATCAACCCAGTTTGGCATCTCGATCGTGGACGGATCGATCAGCTTGCGGATCATTTTCCCGCGCAGCGTCCAGCCTGTTCCCGCACCCAGGAGGAAAATAAGCAGACACAAAAACAGCCGCATCATCACACGGCGCTTCTTCTGCTGCCTCGTCCGCTCCCGGCGGATTGCCGTCTGCCTGCCGGATGTACGCCTCTTCCTGCCACCAGATCTGCGCCCCGGCTCATCCTCTTCCCCCAGACGCAGACGGTCTTCTCTTCCGTTCTCCATATTTATCACTCCCCATGAGCACCGCTCACTCCGAACCCGCTCTCTGAGATGAACCAACGGACGCGTCATAGACGCCTCCCCGATATGTTAAGCAAAAAAACTGTTGTAAAATCTCGACGTTTCCTCCGGATCTTACAACAGTTTCTCTGCTTGCTACTGTTCATGCGCTGCATAACCAGCAAAGGAAAATGCCTGCCACAAACAGTAATCTCTGTTTCCAGTCAGAAACCTGTCAGTGACACGACTGCCTCCCCACAAGGGTACAAACGGTATCGTGAAGACCTTTCTGACGTATATGTTATAACTTAGACTCTGGACAGATATTCACCAGTACGTGTATCGATCTTGATCTTATCACCCTGGTTTACGAATAACGGTACATATACAGTAGCGCCAGTCTCTACAACTGCCGGTTTGGTAGCGCCTGTAGCGGTATCGCCCTTGAAGCCCGGCTCTGTATCTGTGATCTCAAGCTCTACGAACAGCGGCGGTTCTACGGAGAATACCTTGCCGTTGTAAGAACAGATCTTGCACATCTCGTTCTCTTTTACGAACTTGAGTGCGTCGCCGATTGTCTCCTGGTTTAAAGCTACCTGCTCATATGTGTTTACATCCATGAAGTTGTATAAGTCGCCATCAGAATACAGATACTGCATATCAACTCTGTCGATTCTGGCAGACGGGAACTTCTCGGTCGGACGGAAGGTTTTCTCTACAACGCCGCCATTCATTACGTTCTTAATTTTAGTACGAACGAACGCAGCTCCCTTTCCCGGTTTTACGTGCTGAAATTCCATGATCTGGTATACGTTGCCATCAATCTCCAGTGTGATGCCGTTTCTAAAATCGCCCGCTGATATCATAAATGATGCTCCTCCTTGAAAATACTCGCTTTATCTTTTTTATTTTATACTATAAAATCCTCTTTTTCAACTACTTTTTTGAAAACACAGGGCACATCATGTCGATTCCGCCCCTTATTTTTCTAAAATTGCCGATATTTTTTCTGAAAACAACTGATTTTCCACCGTTTCCGGCACTCCTGTCCGCATCCGGTTCTTCCGCCTGGCAAGCTCTTTCAAACCGTTCAAAAACACCCGGCTGCAAACTTCCACTATTTTTTTTCCTGTCTTCTCACATAGAACCACAGGACAATTTTCTCCAGATACCGCTTTAACACAATCTGGATCTCTTCCTTCGGATTGATCGGCTTTACAAGAATCGAATAGATGCCTGTCCGCCTCGCCCCGTACACATCCGTAAAGAGCTGATCCCCGACAAACATCGTCGAGCGCTCGCCCGTTCCCATCCGGCGCATCGCCTGCCTGTATCCGCTGCGCTTCGGTTTTCTGCCCTTGTAAATATAATCCGAACCTACCTGTCCGGCAAACGGGGCGACCCGCGCCTCCTTATTATTCGAGAGCAGACAGGTGTGGAACCCTATCGCCCGCAAACGTTCAAACAGCTGTACTGCCCGCTCGTCCGCCGGGGCACCGTGCGGCACCAGCGTATTGTCAATATCAAATATGATACCCCGCATTCCCTTCTGGTAAAACTGCTCATACGGGATATCATACGCAGAATCCAGCCATTCATCCGGATAAAACGCATTTCCCATCATCTGGTCTCTTCCCCGTTCTTTCCAGGCTCATACGACGGCACATTCCGCTGCTGTATCTTCTGCAGTTCCTCCATAAATGTATCGACGTCTTTAAACTCCCGGTATACCGATGCAAACCGCACATAGGTAACCACATCCAGATCCTTTAACCGCTCCATCACAAGTTCCCCGATCACCGCGGTCGAGATCTCCCGTTCTTCCCGGTTAAATAAATTGTTTTCCACATCGTCGATCAACGCCGAAATCTGTCC
>ULUD01029510.1_pt1 | contig 9711 bp, 8 predicted proteins | sample 1958191 | NCBI WGS metagenome assembly ULUD01 (sample SAMEA4835751, study PRJEB28245) | human gut metagenome | biome: gut microbiome; material: fecal sample | place: Denmark | collected 2008 | reverse complement strand
TTTTGTAGAAAAATGTAAACAAATTTACACTTTTTTTCTACTATTTTTACTTGACAAATTTATATTTTTCTTTTTTAGAATAATGAGTATGTAATAATTTATGAGCTAATTCTCCATTAGGCTCTCCTAAAAATTCTTTGTAAATTTGCTTCAATACAGGATTTTCATGTGATTTTCTAATAACGCTTTTTTCATCAATTGAATACATTGCTTCAGCACGTTTTTTATGTATATCGACCTCTTCTTGAATTTTAGCATTTTTTATAGGTTGACCTCCACCTGTAATACATCCACCTGGGCAAGCCATAATTTCAACAAATTGATAATCTGCTTTGCCAGATTTTATCTCTTCCATAATAGTTTGTGCATTTGCTAATCCATGTGCTACTGCAACTTTTACTTTTTTATCTCCAATCTCTATCTCGGCTCTTTTTATTCCACTTTCTCCTCTTACTTGTTCAAATGCAATTTTATCTAAAGGTTTTCCTGTTACAATTTCAGAAACACTTCTAAGAGCCGCTTCCATAACACCACCAGTTACTCCAAAAATAGCTGCTGCACCAGTTGCTTCTCCCATTGGGTCATCAAATTTAGCATCTTCTAGATTTACAAAATCTATTTTAGCCTGTTTAATCATTCTTGCAAGTTCTCTTGTAGTAATAACTGCATCAACATCTTGCTTCATTTCTTCTCTTTGTCTTTCATATTTTTTTGCAATGCATGGCATCACAGACACTACAAACATTTTGCTTGGATCAATTCCTTCTTTTTTAGCATAATATGTTTTTAATAATGCTCCAAACATTTCATGTGGTGATTTGCAACTAGATAAATGTCCTATATTTTCTGGATAATTCATTTCAATATATTTTACCCAGCCAGGGCAACATGAAGTTATCATTGGTAAGTTGTCATTATTTTGCAGTCTTTTTATGAATTCTGTTCCTTCTTCAACAATTGTAAAATCTGCCCCAGTATTTGTGTCAAATACTTTATCAAATCCCATTTGTTTTAATGCATTTACCATTTTTCCTTCTACATTTGTACCTATTGGCATTCCAAATTCTTCTCCTAATGAAACTCTTACAGAAGGAGCTGTTTGCACTATTACATATGTATTTTTATCATTTATTTTGTCCCATACAATTTGTGTAGAGTCTTTTTCCCTTAAGGCTCCTGTTGGGCACACCTCTATACATTGACCACAAAAAGTACAATTCACATCATTTAAACTATTGTGTCCAGCTGTTGAAACACATGAATTAAATCCTCTTTCTGTTACACCTATAGCACCTATTTTTTGTACTTTATTGCACATTGAAACACATCTTCTACATAATATGCATTTATTAGGATCACGTACAATAGATGGAGATTTATCGTCTATTTCATATATGTTTTTTGTTCCCTCATATACAGTTTTCTCCTTATCAAATTGTTTTATAAGGTCTTGTAATTCACAATTTTCTTTTCTTACACAATTATCACAGTCTTGATGATGGTTAGATAATATTAAGTCTAACATAGTTTTTCTAGCTTCTAAAACTTCTGGTGTTTTGGTGTGTACAACCATACCCTCTTCTACCTTTTGAATACAAGAAGTAGCAAAGCCTCTTTTACCTTCCACTTCTACAAGGCACATTCTACAATCTCCAATTTCATTTATTTCTTTTAGATAGCATAATGTTGGAATATCTATATTTAATTTTGCTGCAGCTTGTAAAATTGTTGTACCTTCTGGTACTTCTATGTTTCTACCATCTATTGTTAGGTTTATCATATCTATTATCCTTCCTATAGGTATATTAAGTTGAAATCTATTTTTCAACCACTTCCTATTTCACGTTTTTATTTTTAATATACTCTCTTCCTTTAAACTCTTCTCTTAAAATGTCCATCATTATTGCATCATAGTATTTACCATTCACAAACTTACCTTGTCTTTCTCTTCCCATTTCTTTAAATCCGCACTTTTTATAACATGCTTTTGCTCTTTCATTACAATCTAAAACAGTAAGATTAATACTATTTAAGTTCATGTAATTAAATCCAAAATCTAAAATTAAATTGATTGCTTCTGCTCCATAGCCTTTGCTTCTGTACTCACTTCTGCCTATAAAAATTCCTAAAGTTGCTTTACTATCTGTTCTATCAATTTTTTCTAGTGAAACTGTACCAACCATAACATCATCTTTCAAATCAACAATTACAAATGTTGATTCTGGATTTGCATTCTTTTCTAAAAATTCTTTTTCTCCACTCAAGCTTATCATTTGAGCAGTTCTTCCAATATAATCAGTTACTTCAAAATCATTCATCCATTCTGTAAATTGTTCTACATCTTCTGCATTTCTTGGAGACAAATATATTCTCTCTCCAACTAATTTCTTAAAATATTTCATAGCTTCCTCCTTTTTTTATTTCTCACAAATTTTCAAAAGAATAGTTATATTGCTAGGAACAAGAATTAAAAATGAATGAGGCGTACTTTTTGTACGTTGATTTCATTTTTAATTCGTAGTGACAACGCAAGATGACTATTATTTTGAAAATTTTAACCAATGGCGTGGAATGGGCAAACATTTAAGCAAGTTCCACACTTAATACACTTTTCCTCGTTAATATGATGTGTTTTACCTGGCTCTCCTGTAATTGCTCCAACTGGACAATTACGACTACATTTTGTACATCCTCTACACTTTTCGGGATCAATTTGTATTTTTGCTAATGCTTTACATTCTCCTGTTCTGCATTTCTTCTCTTCTATATGCTCTAAGTATTCTTCTCTAAAATACTTTAGTGTTGAAATTACTGGATTTGGTGCTGATTGTCCTAATCCACATACCGAAGTCTTTGGTATAATTTTCGCCAATTCTTCTAATTTTTCTAAGTCTTGTTTTGTTGCTTCTCCATTAGTTATTTTCTTTAGTATTTCAAGCATCCTTTTAGTTCCAATTCTGCATGGCGTACACTTTCCACAAGACTCATCCACAGTAAATTCTAAGTAGAACTTAGCAATGTTTACCATACATTTTGTATCATCCATTACTATAAGTCCTCCTGAACCCATCATTGAACCTATTTGTTTTAATGATTCATAATCTATTGGTGTATCTAAATGCTCTTTTGGAATACATCCACCTGATGGGCCGCCAGTTTGTGCAGCTTTAAACTCTCTGTTGTTTGGTATTCCTCCACCAATATCATAAACAATTTCTCTTAATGTTGTTCCCATTGGAACTTCAACTAACCCAATATTTACAACATTTCCACCTAACGCAAATACTTTTGTTCCTTTTGAGGTTTCTGTCCCAATACTTGAGTACCATTCTGCTCCATTTAATATTATTCTCGTTATATTCGCATAAGTTTCAACATTATTTATTAATGTTGGTTTACCCCATAAACCTGAATTTGCAGGATATGGTGGTTTTAATCTTGGTTGACCACGTTTTCCTTCAATAGATTCTAAAAGTGCTGTTTCTTCTCCACATACAAATGCTCCTGCACCTAATCTAATATCTACATCAAAGCTGAAGTCTGTTCCAAATATATTTTTTCCAAGTAGCCCATAATCTCTTGCTTGTTTTATTGCTACTCTAAATCTATCTACTGCAATTGGATATTCAGCTCTTACATAAATATACCCTTGATTTGCTCCAATTGCATAACCGGCAATTATCATTGCCTCTAATACAGAATGTGGATCTCCTTCTAAAATACTTCTGTCCATAAATGCACCTGGGTCACCTTCGTCTGCATTACATACCACATATTTTTGTTCTGATTCTACTGCCTTAGTTAATGCCCATTTCTTACCTGTCGGAAATCCTGCTCCACCTCGTCCTCTTAGTCCAGAATCTTCTATTGTTTTAATTACTTCATCTGGTATCATTTCTAAAAGTACTTTTTCTAATGCTTTGTATCCATCAAAAGCTATGTATTCATCAATATTTTCAGGGTCAATTTTTCCACTGTTTTGAAGAGCAATTCTTTTTTGTTTTTTATAAAAAGTCAAGTCGTCTAGTTTGTTTACTCTAGTTCCATCAATGTCTTTGCATAATAGTCTTTCAACTATTTCACCATCTATAATGTGCTTTTGTATAATTTCTTCACAATCTTCTGGCTTTACCATTGCATAAAATGTGTCTTCTGGTCTAATGATTACTATTGGTCCTTTGGCACATAACCCAAAACATCCTGTTTGAATTACACGTACATTTTCTAAATTTTTTTCTTTTACTATTCTTTTAAAATTCTCTATAACTTGTGTAGATTTTGAAGATGTACATCCTGTTCCATGGCATACTAAAATATGTTTTTCTCTTCCTCCAACTGATGTATCTACTCTAATATTTAGTTCTTTTCGCTTTTCTTCTCTTATTTTTCTTATCTCTTCTAAAGTTTTCAAATCATTACTCCTTTCCTATTTGGTCATCAATTCATCTAAAACTTCATCAAGTTTTTTTACAGTAGCTCTTCCATAAACTTCTCCATTTACGGTAAATACTGGTGCTATTCCACATGCACCTAAACAACGAGTGCTATCAATTGAAAACTTTCCGTCTTCTGTTGTTTCTCCTTCTTTAATGCCTAATCTTTCTTTTAATCTATTCATTAGTTTTTCTGAACCTTTTACAAAACATGCTGTTCCTAAGCATACTGAAATTGCATATTTTCCCTTTGGTTTTAATGTGAATCTTGAATAAAAAGTAATTACTCCATAAATTTCTGCCATTGGAATGTTTAAGTATTCTGATATTTCATTTTGTGCAATTTGTGGAATATATCCATATTTTACTTGCACATCATTTAATATTGGTACTAAATTATCTTTGGCAGTTGTATATTGCTCTAGAATTTTTTTTACTTCTTGCTTTAATTTTTGTTCTACACAATTCATTGGATAAAAGTCCCCCTTGTATATTTGTATTTTACTTTTACGAGTTTATTATATCAAACCGTTAGTTTTTATACAACAAAATACGACAAAAAAGCTCACCCTATGATAAATTTATTTTATCATAGAGGAGCTTCTTAATTATTTAAAACTAATTTTACTATTTATTGGGCAGATTTGAATGAAAGTTTTTCCGTCGTTTACTTTTATTTCGTTTCCTTCTAAATCTTTATATACTGTTTGGCTGCTTCTTGAAGTTTTATAGCATTTAATTGGTATATATTTTCCATTTGTAATGTAATATCCGTCTAATGTTTTCACATTATCTAATGTTTGTCTTCCTTTTCCACTGCCATCATCCAAAGTAGTATTTTTACATTTTGTTATAATAATATTTTTTGTTTTTACTGTATTTTTTGTATTCCAGTCTGTTTGTTTTTTATCTCTTGAATACCTAACATATTCTTTGCTCTCTTCGTCATATTCATATCTTACTGTGTTATATGCTGAATATGGAATTGTAACTGTATTTGCTAGGTTCGTAATCTTTCCTTCTGTTTCACCTTCAGCTGGTTCTTCTCTTTCATCTGGCAAATTTACCTCGTCAACTACATAGTTAAGTACTGTTTTTTTGCTAGTTGTAGTTCTAAATTCTTTGTTTTCAATAAGTTTTGTTAACTTAGCTGTTGAGGTTACAGCATTATGTGGAGCATATCTACTACTATCTCTCCAAAAGTCTGTTGCACTTTCATATATTCCATTTATATCATCAACTTTTAATTTTGTAATATCTGCTTTTGCTTGTGGACTTTGTCCATAATGAACACAAATTGCATCATTTTCTAGCATATAATCTAGATAATAATGTCTAACACTTCTTAATGGTCCGATTTTGCTTATGTCTTTATTTTTTATTACCGCCATTAATCTGGTTTCTCCACCTTCAACAATCATTTCATATACTAAATCTGCTTGTTCCAAACCTGCTTGTGGCATTGCATTTATATTATTATCTATCATAAATGCAAGTGGTCTTTCTGTTCCTGCAAAAGTTTTAGGTTTTAATTCTTTCTTTGGAGCTTCTGTTTTTGTTTTATTTTCTGTACTTCCAACTTCTTGACTATTTTTAAACTTTTCAATTCCTAACCATACACTTACTGCTAATATTGCTAATAACAATAATACGATTATTGGTTTTACACTTTTTTTAGATTTTTTTCTTGCCATTTGAAAACATCTCCTTTTTAAACAATTGCCATTGCTATTCCATATAGCACAAGTACTAATACAGTGGCAAAGCATCCACTAAATATTATTTCTGATAATTTATGTTCTTTTGCCGCAATTCTACTTTCAGCTAGTAAAATAGCAGTTACTAATGATAACATTAAGATTACTATATTATCTGTTAATAGCCAAATCAATGTGTTTGCTGCAAATCCAATAGCTGCGTGCCCACTTGGGACAAATTTTGAATTTAATCCTTTATGTTTATTAGATTTTGCATAAGCAACTAATGCTAGTGCTGCAATCATTACAATTACCATAATAGCAAATGATAAATGTACTGGATTACTTGTTACATTTTTTAAAAATGCTAATCCTATATCTGCTATTTTATCAAAGAATAAGAAGTATGCTACTATTATTGCATTTATAGTAGTTATTACTACTCCTCCTGCTGCAACGTCTTTAGCTATTTTTGCTTTTGGATGATATACATCAACATATAGGTCTACAACTGTTTCAATTGCTGTATTTACTATTTCTGCAAATATGATAAGCACTATGGTAAATAAAAAACATAAAAATTCTGCGCGGTTTAAATTAAAAAATAAGCTAACAATTACTACAATTACTGCAATTATTAATTGTTTTTGTATATTACCTTGTGTGGTTGTTGCATATATTATTCCATTAAATGCATTTTTCCAAGCATCTATAAAATTATGATTTTTTAGTTCCTTGTTTTCTTTTTTCATTATTCTCCCCTTGTTATATTTAATTGAGACAAAACATTTTCCTCTTTTTCTCTCATTTGAGCCTTTTCCTCTTCCTCCATATGGTCGTAGCCTCTTAAGTGATAAAATCCATGAACAAGCATATATGCAAATTCTCTTTCAAAACTATGTCCATATTCTTTTGCTTGTTCCTCTACTCTTTCAATAGAAATTATGATATCTCCCATTATATCTTGTAATGTTTCTACTTGAGTGTCAGCTGTTTCGTCAACAAGTTTGTCCAATTCATCTTTTTCAAACATAGGAAAAGAAAGTACATCTGTCTCTTTATCTATATTTCTATATTCCTTATTTATTTCACGTATATTTTTAGGATCTGTTAATGTAACACAAATATATAAAGAGGTAGGATTTATATGCTCTACCTCAAAACATTTTTGTATTACTTTTTCAATTATAGCCTCTAGCTCTTCATTTTGTTGGATATCTTTCCAAACAATTTCTGTTACTGAATTCATTATATTTTCCTTCTATCTAAATTATGCATTAACAACCTTTTTAGGTCTACCTCTTCTCTTAACTTTTTTTGGTCCTTTAGTGTAAGCACCTTCTGAGATAAATGAATTTTTCAAGTTTTTCATAGCATCTAATTCTACCAATTTTGCACAGTAAAATTGAATAATTTTATAATATCTATTTGGCTCTTTTCTTAATTTTTTCAAATCGTTTCTTAAGAATAAAACTTGCTTATCTTTAGAATATTCAATATAATTTTTCTCTTTTCCTTTTTGAATTGCTTGATATTGTTTGTAAAAGTCTTTATATGCTTCCCTTTCTGCTGGTTTCTCCCAATATACTTTAGTAGATTGTAATTTTACATTATATTCTTCTATTAAAGTAATAAGTAATGAATATGCTTTTTCTTGTTTTCTAATTACTTTTGTATCCACTATTAAACTTCTAACATCATTTAATAGTTTTTCATAACATTGTTCTGCTACTATAAGTGGTAAACTATGTGTAAATAACTTTCTACTCAAACTTAATAATATCATATTTTTTTCAATGGTATCATTTTGATCTAATTTACCAACTGTAAATCTTTCAAAGCTTTGATAATCTTCAATTATTTCTTTATATACTTTGTTATCTGGATCTTGTTTCATTTTTAATGGTAATATATTTTCAATATATTTCTCTAATGTATCAAATATTTTGTTATATACTTCATCTTTAGCTCCTGGTGTTAAATTGTCTGCAAGTTTAATTGAATAATGTTTTAACAACCCTTTATATAATGATTCCATTTGAGAAACATATAATGTTTGATATCTTTGTAATAGCTGTTCTTTATTAAGACTATCAACAGTTTCATAGTCTAAGTTTAATAAATACATTTGCTTTTTATACTTGTATTCTAAATATTCTGTTTCTTTTAAATGAACAACTGAATAATACTCAGATAATGCATTTTTTTCAAAATCACTTGCCACATCATTTTTTACTTTTTTATAAATAGAATCCATAATATATTTGTCTATTGATTCTAAGTATAAAGCATAAATGTCTTCAAATTTCTTTATAATTGCTTCTTGCTTTTCTTGGTTTTCAATGTTTTCGCTTGCTTTATATGCTTCATAAGCTTTTAGAGCATTGTTTCTTTTTATTGAAATTAACATTCCATTGATTCCAATTTTTGTTGGAGTTAGTATTTTAGTAATTGTGTTACTAATTTTTGAAAAAAATGTTTTTTCTTGGTATATTCTCAAACTTCTTTCTTCCATGGCATCTGTTCCTTTCAAAATACTATTTTTTCTTTTGTCCCAATACTTTCGAGTACTTCGTAAATAACTTCAACTTCAATATTTGCTCCTATTTGTTCTGCATTTATTTTTTTATTTGTTACTTGTTTCCCTTCTATTTGCTCTTTTAGGCTCTCGTCAGCTTGTGCTATTCCAAGCTCTTTTGCTTCTTCTATACTATATGTAATTTCTTGTTCTTCATACTCTTGGTATGTTTTTTGGTGTATTTCTATTGGCAAATAAAAATCTGAAAATAGTTTTAGTTTTTTACTCGTCTCTATTGTATCATAATTTTGAAATTTTGGAACCCCTTTTAGCAAATTTATTTCAAAATTATTTATCTTTACGGAATATTTATTTTCCTCCTTGCCTGTTTTTATTTTTTTAGTCTTTTTTAAAGGTACACTTATTTTTTGATAATACCATACTTTTGCTTGAACTTCGCCATTTGCATGCACATAGCGTATTCCTGTAAACTGACCTTCAAGCCACCCTTGTATTAGCACAGTTCCTTTTGTAACTATGTCTCCTTCTTTTACTACGGCTGTACCATTTTGAGCATTTATTTTTACTATCATTGCATCTTTTGTTGCAACAATATTACAATACTCTTCTTCTTTTATAATATCTGGTTTTAAATCTGCCTCTACTATTTTTACAATTGCATTTGTTCCTTTTATCTCTATTCCTATCCATGCTAAATCACTTCTTTTTAATCGTATTTTATCAATTATATTTTTGGTGTTTAAATTTGTTTTAGATGTTCCAACTTTAAAATTATCATCTGCTAAGTCTTTAATAATTTCTTCTGCCGAAATTTTATTATTGCCTATTACTTCAATATTCCATACGAAGTTTGATAATGCAATAACTGCAATTATTAAAAGTATAAAAAATATAGCAAAGATTTTTCTTTTTTTATATTTATGTAAGATAAATGGTATTCCTCTTTTCTTTTGTATTTTTACTCTACATTTAGTTTTTTTAGCTATTTCTTTTATTGTTTTAAAATCCCTGATTCCAATATTTACTCTTATAATTGTGGAGT
>ULUD01063994.1_pt1 | contig 9715 bp, 6 predicted proteins | sample 1958191 | NCBI WGS metagenome assembly ULUD01 (sample SAMEA4835751, study PRJEB28245) | human gut metagenome | biome: gut microbiome; material: fecal sample | place: Denmark | collected 2008 | reverse complement strand
ATCCGTATGGATGATCAGGATGTGCTGTCACTGTTTGAGTCACCGCGGGCTCTCGGCATTACGCCGGAGGACATTGGAGGCTGTAAGCTTGGAAGTCTCGGACTTCCGGAGCTTGGCACCCATTTCGTTATGAACATGCTTGAGCAGACGAAGCCGAAGAGCTTCTCTGATCTGGTGCGTATTTCAGGTTTGTCGCATGGAACGAACGTATGGCAGGACAATGCGGAATATTTCATTTCGCAGGGCTACTGTACATTGTCTACGGCAATCTGTACCCGTGATGATATCATGACATATCTGATCCGTATGGGTGTCGAGAATGAGCGCTCCTTCAAGATCATGGAGAGTGTGCGTAAGGGAAAGGGACTCGACGACAGTATGATCGCTGATATGAAGGCGTGCGATGTGCCGGACTGGTATATCGAATCCTGTCAGCGTATCAAGTACATGTTCCCGAAGGCGCATGCGGCTGCGTATATTATGATGGCGATGCGCGTGGCGTGGTTTAAGGTACACCGTCCGCTTGCCTATTATGCGGCATATTTCAGTATCCGCGCGACCGCCTTTAACTATGAGTTAATGTGCCTTGGCAAGGAGAGGCTGGAATACTACATGGCTGATTACAACAAACGGTCCGACAGCCTGACCGATAAAGAGAAGTCCACTTTGGAAGATATGAAGATCGTGCAGGAGATGTATGCAAGAGGTTTTCAGTTTGTCAAGATCGATCTCTATCAGTCAAAGGCAACCCGTTTTCAGATCATCGATAATAAGCTTATGCCGTCCTTCTCCTCCATCGACGGACTTGGCACCGTGGCGGCGGAGATGATCGAAGCAGAAGCGCAGAAAGGAAAATTCCTCTCCAGGGAGGATTTCAAAAACCGCTGTAAAGTCAGTGCAACCACAGTCGATACCATGGCAGAGCTTGGTCTGCTCGGCGATATGCCACACACCAATCAGATGTCACTCCTCGACTTCATGTAGTAAAGTAACTATGTACGGGATAGATGAACAAAGAGGGATGGACGCAAGCGTTTGCTTGTGTAACCATCCCTCTTTGTTTAGATATCAGCCGTATAGGCTGGGGCTTCCAACAACCTCAGACGAAAGTCCGCGGGGTGTGCGGACGAAAGCCGCTGTTTTTGCGGCGGTCTGTGGTTTGTTGGGAGCCCCCCGTACATAGTGACGAATAAATTGTTATTCTTCGCTTTCCGCCGTCATCGGTTCAAATGTGCGGCGGGCATTCTGTTCCTTCTTCCTCTGGCTTGCATTTTTCATGGCTTCCTGACGGAAATAATCCTGCGCACAGAGCTTTTTCTTGCCGCGCAGATCCTGCTTGCGGTAGGTGCCGTCCGGCTGCATGATATGTGCCTTCAATGTATCCTGAAGCTGAATAGTAAGGATATGGATCACCTCAGCCTTCAGTGTCTCGTCCTCCACAGGGAACAAGATCTCCACACGCTTATCCAGATTTCGAGGCATCCAGTCGGCACTTCCCATATAGACCTCCTCATGTCCGTTATTATGGAAATAGAAGATGCGGCTGTGCTCCAGAAAATCACCGACGATCGAGCGGACATGGATATTCTCGCTGACACCAGGGATTCCGGTCTTTAAACAGCAGATACCACGGACAACCAGATCAATCTGAACACCGGCGGCGGAAGCCTCATAGAGAGAAGCGATGATCTTTGCATCACACAGGGAGTTCATTTTCGCTTTGATAAATGCCTTCTTACCGGCTTTGGCAAACTCTGTCTCACGTTCGATCATCTCAGTGAAGCGGTCGCGCAGCCACAGCGGTGCAACGGCAAGCTTGTTCCAGACAGCAGGCTCAGAGTAACCGGAGAGCATGTTAAAGACAGCCGTTGCATCCTCGCCGATCGCCTTGTTGCAGGTGAGAAGACCCATATCGGTATAAAGCTTTGCTGTACTATCGTTATAGTTTCCGGTTCCGAGATGAACATAACGGCGGATACCGTCCTCCTCGCGTCGTACAACCAGTGTGATCTTGCTGTGTGTCTTTAAGCCGACAAGACCATAGATAACATGGCAGCCTGCCTGTTCCAGCTTTCTCGCCCAGATAATATTATTTTCCTCATCGAAACGTGCCTTCAACTCGACAAGAACCGTAACCTGCTTGCCGTTCTCGGCAGCTGCAGCAAGCGAAGCGATGATCGGAGAGTGGCTGCTGACACGGTACAGTGTCTGTTTGATCGCCAGTACATCCGGATCCTTCGCAGCTTCCCGGACGAAATTGACTACCGGATCAAAGCTCTCATATGGGTGATGCAAAAGCACATCGTGATTGCGAATCTGAGTGAAAAGGTTCTCCTCACTGTTCAGCCATTTTGGCTGCTGTGGTGTGTATTTCGGTACTTTAAGCTCATCGTAGCCCTCCATGCCGGAAAGCTTCATCAGGAAGGTAAGGTCGAGTGGCCCGTTGATATGGAAGATATCGTCTTCCTTAATATGGAGCTCCTTTTTGAGAACCTTTAACAGCTTTTTGTCCATGCCTTCCTCAACCTGCAGACGGATCGCCTCGCCCCACTGGCGGCGCTTGATCTGTTTCTCAATCTCCATTAAAAGATCGGCAGCCTCATCCTCCTCGATCGTCAGATCGGCATTTCTCATGACACGGTATGGAAATGCGCATAATACCTCGTAATTCATAAAAAGGCGGTGGATATTGCGCTCAATGATCTGTTCCAGCATGATATAAGTGCGGTCAAAGCCCTCCTCGGATGGGATCTCAACCACGCGTGGCAGACCGGAAGGAACCTGAACCGTCGCAAAATCCGTATCGGCAGTGCCGTCCTTTTTGGAGTTGTTGTGGGTGATGTAAAGCTCCCGGAAATGACCGTTTCCGGAGTGATCGCTATCTGTTGTTTTCATTTTAAGGATCGCACCGATATTTAAGGAACGGTTGCGGATCAGAGGGAAAGGTCTTGAAGAATCCACTGCCATCGGCGTCAGCACCGGATAAACCTCGGATTTAAAATAATCATCCACGAATTTTGCCTGCTTGCGGCTCAGATCCTCATGATGGGAGAGGATGGTAATGCCCTCCCTTTTGAGGGCTGGGATCAGACTGTTATTGTAGGTACGATACTGATCCCTCATAAATTCATGGGTAACCTTGCTGATCTCCTCTAACTGTTTGGAAGGAGTCATACCGGCAATGTCCTTTTTGTCGTACTCGGCGTGTACCATATCTTTTAAGGATGCCACACGCACCATATAAAATTCATCCAGATTGGATGCGGTAATGCTCAAGAATTTCAAACGGTCCAGAAGAGGAATCGTCTTATCCTGCGCCTCTCCCAGAATACGATAATCAAAGGAGAGCCAGCTTAATTCTCTATTGTAGAAATATTGTGGTTTTAAATAAATCGATTTATTCATGGTTGCCTCCGTTCTTTGCTTTGGTGGAATCTGCATGCTTCGGTGTCATTGTCTTTTTCTGCTTGAGGATCGGCTGGATACCGAATACCTCTTCGAAAAAGTCGGAGTGGTTCCGGAAAATTCCCTGTTCCAGTGTGATGTCATATAAAGTCGAGCCGGTGATCGTTAGTGTCTGGCGGCGAAGGGACGTCGTGATCGCTGTAAACTTCTGCTTGTGGCTTCGATCCATGGCATCGGCAAGACGCAGGATCGCGTTGAGCTTCGCAATACGCACATAATCCTCCTTATCAAAGCCATCCTGTAGCTCGCTGTATTCCGGAAAATAATCCCGCAGATACCGGACAGCCGTGGCAACGATCACGCGCTCCTTGTGGGAAATGCCGATCAGCTCGGTCGACATAATGATCTTGTAGGAGTTTTCGCCGACCTCGTTCAGATTGATAAAGCTGCCGCAGTTGTGCAGGATGACAGCAATCTGTAGAAGCAGACGGTCATGCTTTGTCATGTTCTGCTGGCGCTTGACCGCATCGAAAATCTTCAGTGCCGCATTTTCCACATATTCGCAGTGATTCCGGCTGTAATCATAGCGTGCTGCCGTGCTTCGTGCCGTATGAATGATATCCTCCAGAAAGCTGTGTGCCGGAGTGATGCGTTCCTTACGCTCCGCGAAGTCGGCAGCCATGCCTTCACAGAGAGTGATACCGGACAGCCACATCTGCTCCGCACCGGTCTCCTCAAAAATATTATGATAGATCATCGCTGTCGGAAGCAGGAGAGATGCCTGATCGACAGAGGTATTTAATTCCTTTGCCAGATCCTCCGGGTGCTGGGACGAGATCGCTTCGTAAAATTCATCATATTCCTGACGGCTGACAGAATCTTTCTTCTTGCCCTTGCTGTCTGTCGGCTGCAGGTGTCCGAAATTATGGACAGTGAGATATTTCACAAAGGTTCTGAGCTGATTGCCGACCGCAATGATATTCTTGATCTTGTGATCCTTCAGATACAGCTCGGAAAATGTATGCAGATCATTGGAAATATATTCGTACACCAGATTCTGGTAGTTGTCGGTGTGCTTTTGCATATCCTGTAAAAACTCCTGAATACGAAGGGAGCCAAGCAGGATATTCTGCGTGCAGATCAGATTATTCTTGTCGAAGAGGGAAAGCTGCATACTGCCGCCGCCGACATCGACCAAAAGAGTACCCTTCTGGATCAGACGATGAAAGGAATTCTCCTTAAAGGCGATGGATTTGTAGCAAAGATAACGCTGCTCGGAGTTGCTTAGGATCTTGATCCGAAAGCCCGTGCGCTGCCGCACCTGATCCAGCACGATCAGATTGTTGTCTGCCTCACGAAGGGCACTGGTGCTGGCGATCATGTAATCGGAGATGCCGTATTCTTTCATCTTCTCCTTAAAGCCGTTTAATATGGTACAAAGCTTATCAATGGAATGATAGCTGATATGTTTCGTTGAGTAGGTTTCATATCCAAGACGGGCGGTATGATGGACATAGTCCAGTTCGCGGATCCCGAACTTTTTGGATACTTCATAGATACGCAGGGATGTCTCGTGGGAACCCACGTCGATCGCTGCAAAGGTAGTGACTGCCATATCTGAAATCCTCCTTGCCGGTCGTAATGTAATAATGATGGAATTGTCCCTGAAAAGCAGATTCGGGGTAAAATGCCACCTGTTATTATTGTACGTTATTTTCGGGAAAATAACTAGCGTTTTTGGCGGATAATTCGACATTTTACAGTACCTTCAAAAGAATTTACCCAATGTTTACAAAAGGCTGGATTTTTTGAGACAGAAATAGTATTATCTATAGATATACGATGGTGGAAAGGAAGTACAGATATGAAGACAGCAGATTTTGATTATGACCTCCCTCAGGAGCTGATCGCGCAGGATCCACTGGAGCAGAGAGATTCCTCCAGACTTCTGATCCTCGATAAGGAGACCGGGGAGAGGACACACAAGATCTTTCATGATATTATCGATTATCTTCACGAGGGAGACTGCCTTGTGATCAACAATACTAAGGTCATCCCGGCTCGTCTGATCGGAGAGCGTGAGGGGACCGGCGGCAAGGTCGAGGTTCTGCTTTTGAAGCGCAGATCGGACAACGTCTGGGAGACACTGGTAAAGCCCGGTAAGAAGGCAAGACCGGGGATGCGTTTATCCTTCGGCGGCGGACTTTTGCACGCCGAGGTGCAGGAGGTTGTGGACGAGGGCAACCGCCTGATCCGGTTTGAGTATGAGGGCATTTTTGAGGAAATCCTCGATCAGCTCGGACAGATGCCGCTGCCTCCGTATATCACGCATCAGCTCAAGGATAAGAACCGTTATCAGACGGTATATGCCAAGTATGAGGGATCGGCGGCTGCACCGACGGCAGGTCTTCATTTTACGGAGGAGCTGCTGGAGCAGATTCAGGCGAAGGGGATTAAGATTGCCAGAGTCACGCTTCATGTCGGACTTGGAACCTTTCGACCGGTCAAGGTGGAGGATGTGACCGAACATCATATGCACACAGAGTTTTATCATGTGTCTGAGGAAGCGGCGGACATCATTAATGAGACGAAGAAGCAGGGTGGCAGAGTGATCTGTGTCGGCACGACAAGCTGCCGTACGATTGAGTCAGCTGCGGATGATCAGGGAATCGTGCATGCCACAGAGGGGGATACGGATATTTTCATTTATCCGGGATATCAGTTTAAGGTATTGGACTGTCTGATCACGAACTTTCATCTGCCGGAGTCAACGCTTCTGATGCTGGTTTCCGCACTGGCAGGCAAGGAAAATATAATGGCAGCTTACAGGGAAGCCGTAGAGATGAGATATCGCTTCTTTTCCTTTGGAGATGCCATGTTCATAAAGTAATGATACAGAAAGGATATGGTGAGTATATGGACAAGCATTATGATGGCGAGCAGCCAAGACTGCGCAAAACATTGTTATTCATTTACAATCCCATGGCAGGTAAGGAGCAGATCAGGAATAAGCTGGCAGATATCATCCAGGTGTTCTGTGAGGCAGATTTCATTGTGACACTGATGGCAACAAACCGGCAGAATGATGCGAAAAACGCAGTGATCGAGTACGGCTCCAGATATGATTATGTTGTCTGTTCCGGGGGAGACGGCACAATGAATGAGGTGGCAAATGGCATGATGCGTCTTCATGAGAAGCCGATCTGCGGTTATATTCCGGCAGGCACGGTCAATGATTTTGCCTCCAGCTTAAGGATACCGAAGATCATGCGTCATGCGGCAGAGCTGGTGACACAGGGAAAGGTATTCCGCTGTGATCTGGGTTCCTTTAATGACAAGTTTTTCACTTATGTGGCAGGCTTTGGTGCATTTACCGAGGTGTCCTACACAACGCCGCAGGAATGGAAGAACATGCTTGGAAAAACCGCTTATTTCATAGAGGGACTGAAGCATCTGGCAGAGATCAAGCCACATCATATGCGGATCACTTACGATGACGGTGTGGTGGAGGATGATTTTGTGCTGGGACTTGTCAGTAATTCCGTGTCCGTGGCAGGATACAAGGCATATCAGAAGGAAGACATCAAGATGGATGACGGTCTGTTTGAGGTGCTTTTCATCCGCGATCTGAAAAATGCACTGGAGCTGCAGGAGGTGCTCAATGCCCTTCTTACCAAGCATCTGGATGCGACCAAGATGTTTCGATGCAGCAGCCGGCATCTTCACATTGTCAGTGATGATGAGGTACAGTGGACGCTTGACGGCGAGGATGGCGGAAGCTGGGATGAGGTAGATCTGTTTAATCACCAGCAGGTACTTCCGATCATCTGCGGAGATGAGGCACTGGAGGATATTTCTTCCCAGATGGGAGAGGAACCGTTATAACAGCGTGTAAATTGGATATGAGATCGACATAAGATAACCCGGAGGAAGCTCCGGGTTAATTTATATATTATGATATCAGGAATTATCCGGCTAGGACAGCTCCGCAATCCGGGAGACACCGACATAGATATCGCTGATGCGGTACCAGGTCGGATAATCGACAACACCGGTCTGTGGCAGATGAAAGACCTTCTGGAAGGTTTTTACGGCATTGGCGGTATCCTCGCCGTAAACACCGTCCGCAGCGATCTTCGGGATCAGCGGATAGCCTTTGGAAATGGTGTTTAACTGATTCTGGAGCTGGCGCACCTTCTCACCGGTTGAGCCGATCGTCAGATCGTAGCCCGGCCATGAGGCAGGAATTCCGGAAATTTCCTCTGACGAATTGATAAAGACCGAATCTCCATAGAAGCGCCGCAGGATCTCGATCGCCGAATAACCCTGATCTCCCAGTGCTCTGGATTCCCACTGGCGCATCCAGCGCGGACAGGAAACGCGTTTTCCGTCGCAATATTGCGTGAAAAGAGGTTGCGTAATATTTGGTCTCGATATATAATTGGAAAATATCGTATCAACTGCCTGAGAGATGCTTTCAAAGATATTGCGGCCGGGTATAAACTTCTGGTCATAGGCGGTTGAGCTGGTGATCGTGAAATCGTATCCACGATTGCGGTACCATTCCGTATAAACACGGTTTAATGTTATGGACTGTATTGCCAGAATATTGGCAAGCAGCGTTGCTTCCGGCCAGGTGGCATAGATTTCGCTGGATGCAACATTTTTGATGTAATCCTTATATTTTACATAATAGTTCTGCGCTCCGGAGTCGCTTGGCGGACCGTCATGCACGATTACATATTCGGGGGATGGAGTGCGATAGAGAACGGGGGAATATTATGAAGGAACAATCATCCCGCAGGGAATTAAAATGGTCGAGACTTGACAATACGGCAAATCTGTTTCCGGTGATCGCAACGGAGCGGATGACCAATGTCTATCGTCTGTCTCTGACCTTGGAGGAGAAAGTTGATCCGGTGATTTTACAGCAGGCACTGGACAAGATCCTGCCTCTGTTTGATCTGATGAATGTCCGGCTTCGAACCGGGGCATTCTGGTATTATTTTGAGACGAACCGCAAGCCGGCGCCGCGCGTGGAAAAGGAAACGGAGTATCCCTGCCGCAAGATGGAGCCGCAGTTAAATAACCAGTATCTGTTCCGTGTCAGCTACTATAAAAGACGTATCAATCTTGAGGTGTTTCATGTGCTGGCAGATGGCATGGGTGGCGTGACATTTTTGAAGGAATTAGCCTGTCAGTATCTGCGTCTGGCGCATCCGGAGCTTTGCAGCCGGGTTGGCGATCATTTGTCGGAGCAGACATCGCTTAACACGGAGGACAGTTATCTGAAGAACTTCCGGAAAGGGCAGCCAAAGGGTTACAAGTCCAAGCCGGCATTTCATATGAATGGTGAGAAGCTTAAGGACGGAGCGTTTGGGGTGATCCAGGGATATCTTCCTCTTGATCAGGTCAAAAGAGCAGCCCATGAGCGCAGTGTGAGTATCAACGAGTATCTCGCAGGCGTGTATGCCTACAGTATCTACAGGGAATGCCTTCACGGCGCGGTGTCAGACAAGCCGCTGGTGCTGTGTGTTCCGGTAAATCTAAGACCGTATTTTGAATCGATCACGACGAGAAACTTTTTCGGAATGGTTAGTGCAGCCTTCGAGCCGGATCATGAGGACTATTCGAGAGATGAGATCGAGCATATAATTGTGGAGTCATTGCGGGCGCAGATCAACAAGGAGAATCTGGAAAAGCTGTTTTCATATAATGTGTCCAATCAGAAGAATCTCATGCTGCGTGCCGTACCACTTATTCTGAAAAAAATCGTGATGCAGTGGGTTTATCAGGTCAGCGCCAGAGCAACGACAACGACACTGACCAATCTGGGCGTGCTGAAGGTGGATGAGGAATATCAGCCGTATATCCGACATTTCTCGGCGATCCTGTCCGTTTCGCAGGGACAGAATACAAAGATGACGATCTGCTCTTACGGGGGAGAGATGGTCATTACTTTCAGTTCGATTTTAAAAGACGTCTCTGTACAGAAACGGTTTTTCCGGACATTGGCAGAGGATGGCATACAACCTGCAGTAGAGAGCAATCTGTAAGAAAAGGGGTGAGACTGTGAAGTGTTGTAAACGATGTGGCATTGAAGTTCTGGGGAATCGGGAGGTGTGCCCTCTGTGTAACAGTGTTCTTCATCGGGAAGAGCCTGAGAACAGGGAGCGTGATACAGAGGAGGACAGCTTTCCGGATATTGCGGCAAAGCACAGAGTGCGCCGTCAGATTTTCTGGATCGCCACATATGTCTGTGTCATTCTGGAAGCATTGTTTTTGTTCCTGAACCGGCTCTTTTCACCGG
>ULUD01050065.1_pt1 | contig 9822 bp, 15 predicted proteins | sample 1958191 | NCBI WGS metagenome assembly ULUD01 (sample SAMEA4835751, study PRJEB28245) | human gut metagenome | biome: gut microbiome; material: fecal sample | place: Denmark | collected 2008 | reverse complement strand
GGGCAAGAAGGTGTAACTGAGAATGATTAGAACAATCGGAAGTTAACAAGGCTGATACTTAATATTAATTAGTTTGTAGCTATTAGGTCACAAACCAAGAATTGGAAAGTAAATAAAATGAGAAAAAGTATACTAAAGACTTATTTAAATAAAAGAACGGATGTATATCATCTTGTGAATCAATCATTTTTATCAAAATTTGAAAAAAAACAGGGTGCCTTTATGCTTATGAGATATTATGAATTTTACTGTTCATATTGCAAAGAACATAAGATAAAAATCCAACCTATCGACAAATTTCTATTAAATGCAAGTAAAAAGAAAATTAAAATTATACAGGTATGTTGTCCATATTGTGGAAGAATAGAGATGCTTATAGAGCAAAAAAAAATGTCGGAAATAAAAGAAATGCAATACTGCGGTAAATGTGGGAAAAAATCCACAGCAGAATATATTTTTTTGCAGATAAGTTCTCTAATTAGAATACAAGAGGTACATAATGCAGGATTTCAAGCATTAAGCAAAAATCACGATAAAGAAACAATGGAAATATTTGCATATGATATTATGCAGACAGAAATAGTTGAACTTACATGCATTTTGGAAAAATTACTTAGAGATTTTTATATGGACATTGCACATATAGTATATAAAACAAACCAAGTAGAGTATATCGAAAGGCTTATAGAAAAAAGTACAAATAATGATTTTATGCATTTTGATAAAGCAAATAATCATTATAAAAAAGGATTGAATATAAATTTACAAGACAAAGTATCTACTGAATGCAAAAAAAATTTAATAGACTTAGTAAATCTTAGAAATATAATAATTCACAACAATGGTTTTATAGATGAAAGATTTAAGAAAACAGAAACTTTTATGCGAGTATCTCATATGATTAATGGAGATTTGATATTTGTTAAAGATAGCGATGTTGTAAAATATTTAGGCTCAGTTTTAGAGTTATTAGTAGTAATTGAAGAGGAATTTGATAGAAATTTTAAAGAACAAATGAATATGTTGATAGCAAATTATTATTTTAATAATTAGAAAGTAATAAATATACCTAAGTTGTCATAAATTCTAGTTTGTATATGTAATCCTCAATGGACAAAATTTTCTTGATTCCATTGAGGATTATTATAATACAAGGCTAAACTATGACAAATCCCATTGAGGAATCAAACCTCACTGGATGCAAAAATACCTGATTCTACTGAGGAACGAAAATCCGAAATGGCGTTACGGTGAACCATATCATAAATGAGGGGATGCAGATATAAAGGGAAGAAATGAAAAAATTCAGGAGTTTTTACGGAGGATGTTATGATTAAAACAAAGTATGGAAATATTGAGGGAGTAATAGAAAACAATTGTAAGTTGTATAAAGGGATCCCATTTGCAAAACCGCCTGTGGGTGATTTGCGTTTTAAAGCTCCACAGGAAGTAGAAGCATGGGAGGGAATATATTTAGCTGATAAATTTCCCAATGCTCCAATGCAAACACCAGCACCTAGTGATGATTTTTACGGAAAAGAATTTAATTCTGATACAAATCCACAATATAGTGAAGATTGCTTGTATTTGAATATATGGACACCTATGGAAGCAAAAGAGGGGGATAATTTCCCGGTTGCAGTTTGGTTTTATGGAGGTGGTTTAGTTAGTGGGTATAGTGCAGAAAAGGAATTTGATGGTACTGAATATGCCAAAAGAGGCGTTATTTTAATTACTGCTAACTATAGAGTAGGATTATTTGGATTTATGTGTCACCCTTGGCTGGCAGAGGAAAACAATGGAATATGTGGAAATTATGGATGTTTGGATGAATTGGCTGCGCTCCAATGGGTAAAAGAAAACATTGTACATTTTGGTGGGGACTCGTCTAATATTACATTATTTGGACAATCTTCGGGGGCACTTACATCGCAGACCTTGGTAATATCACCACTTACCAAGAATCTTGTTAGTAAATGTATTATGCAAAGTGGTGCCGGATATGAAAACGGATTTGGAAAAAATGGGTTGCAGGAAGACTTTTATGATTTAGGTGAGAAAGCAGTAGAATTACTTGATGTGCATTCTGTAGAAGAATTGCGAAATGTATCAGCAGAAAAAATTTTGGAGGTAAGCGATCAATTAATAGGATGGTATTTAGAGCAAGGTAAAGGTATGGGGTATGAACCGGTTATTGATGGTTATTTTTTGATTGGTGATAGTGAAGAAAATCAAAGAAATGGTAATTATTTAGACATTCCATATATTTTAGGTTCTACTGCTAATGATATATGTACGCCTGAAGGAGAAACAGTACCAAAAGAAGAGAGCCAATTACATCAGGGATGTGTAAAGTGGTGTGAACATCAGATAGAATTAGGAAAAATCCCATCATATGTATATTATTTTAAAAGAAGATTACCAGGGGATGATGCTGGCGCTTTTCATTCGGCAGATTTGTGGTATACTTTTGGTACGCTAAAGCGTTGTTGGCGTCCATTTACAGAACTGGATTATAAACTATCATCTGAAATGATGGATTATTGGACAAATTTTATGAAATATGGAGATCCAAATGGTTTAGGATTGTGTAAGTGGAATCCTTGGGATAATTATAATAATGACATTAAAATATTTGACATATAAATATGTGATGTAATTAAGGAAAGTTTGCTGGTATGAACAGAAACTATTGTAAGTGGTTATTTGTGATATGGCTATTTCTGGTGAGGGATTACAAGCCTAAGAATGCGAATTTCTATAAATTCTTGGGGTTCTCTGCGTTTTCAGAAGTAGGCTGTTGCGGTTTTATGAAATGCTGACAACTTTCAGCTTGGAGAATTGAAAAATTAGAATTTGGAGGTGAAAAGAATTGTGAAAAATATAATTGGATACCGTATTTTCTTCCGCTATCTTGATTATATATGGAATTCTGAAGAACATGACTGGTTAGCTGCACTGCTCGGAGGAATGAGTTTGCTTGCTGATGGTAGCCCTGCTGATCTTGCATATGAATCTAATTGGAATAATGCGGTTGAAAAGATTTCTGATCCAAATGATACATACTAGGCATGCATTCAATTTTTGAAAGATTACCTTGAAATAGGATATATCGAAGAAATAGGACAAATACTCTCCGACATGGAAACAAATAAGCGATTGAATTTATGGAAAAAAGCTGTTTATGATGTGAAACATGATTTAGATGATCCATGTTTACACATTGCTTCAGAGTGACAACTTCCAGTTTGCAGAATTAATAAAATCGGTATTGATCGAGCTGAAAGCCAGGGATGCTTTTTGTCTGTAGGGCAAGAAGATATAAAATCAAATTTATAACTTCCAGCTTGCAGAATCGAAAAAATAGGAAATTATGGAGGTAAATATATGTTGACTATCGGTTCAATTGTATGGGGAGTAAAAGATATTGAAAAAGAAATCTTATTTTGGTGTGAAGCATTGAACTATAGATTGGATTTCAGAGATGGTGATTTTGCTATGCTGTCTCCTATAGATGGAGAAGGAATAAATCTTCTCTTGAAGAGCACAAGCTCCCCTAAGGCAAGAAGACATCATATGGATCTATTCACATATCATCAGAAGGAAGAAGTTGAAAGGCTGATCTCTTTAGGAGCAACACTCAAAGAATGGGATTATGAAGAAGATGCTGATTATATTGTACTTAATGATCCTGATGGAAATGCATTTTGTGTTATTCAGCTATAACTTCTAGTTTGTATAGTTAAGAAAATAAGAATTGTGGAGGAAAAATGAATCTGACTATAAGAAAATGGAGAATTGATGATAAATCTAATCTCGCAGTAAACTTAAATAATCTAAGAGTTTTGAATAACCTTAGGGATGGATTACCTTATCCGTACACGGAAAAGGATGCAGAGAATTTTATATGTGCGATGTTATCAGCGAATAAAGACAATACATTTGCATTTGCGATAACACTTGATGATAAAGTGATTGGAAGTATTGGAGTATTTCGACAGGATAATATCCATTGCAAAACCGCTGAAATGGGTTATTACATAGGAGAACCCTACTGGGGAAATGGATACATGACAAATGCAATCAAACAGGTTTGCGAATATGTGTTTGAGAAAACGGATATTATTCGTATTTTTGCTGAACCATTTGCTCATAATATAGCTTCATGTAGAGCATTGGAAAAAGCAGGATTCCAATACGAAGGAACATTAAAGAGTAATGCTGTGAAATGTGGTAGTATCGTTGATATGAAAATGTATGCATTAGTCAGAGAATAAATTCAACTTCCAGCTTTTTAACTTAATATACAAGGAAACAACATAGTATGTAGTTATCATATTATGTTGTTTTTTTGTTGACAAACCATTCAATGAATGGTAAACTGAAAGCGTAAAGAAACCACACAATGAATGGTAAAGGGGGAGTGGCATAGATGAGACAAAGAGAGATCTTAAATGCAGCAAAAGAACAGGCAGGGATGACACAGAAAGAGTTTGCTAAATATTTTGGTATTCCTTTGCGGACTGTAGAGGGATGGTTCACCGAAAAGCGGGAGATTCCCGATTATTTGCTTCGATTGATGCTGTATCGGCTGGAGATAGAACATAAGGTAAGTAATTTAATGCAATATGTTCCTTTTCCAGAGGAGAAAGATGAGAATGGCAAATGAGGTGGAGGTGTGTGATATGAGCAAGAAGTTGATAATGGGAGTCGTGATGGCATTAGCATTGGTGGTATGTATTCCGCAGACTGCCTCTGCAAAAACAAAATGGAAACTATCTGCCACTTCTAAAAATTTACAGGTGGGAAAAACAAGTAAATTGACTGTAAAAAATGTTCCGAAGAAGGCGAAGGTCAAGTGGAAAAGCAGTAAGAAATCTGTGGTAAAGATCATAAAGACGGGGAAGAAATCAGCGAAGATCAAAGCCTGCAAGCCTGGAACTGCATATATTACCGCAAGATACAAAGGAAAAACAAAACGCTGCAGGATTAAGGTGATTGCAAAGAAACGAATTGATCCCCAAGCAGATATGCCGAGACTGAATGCGACATCAGTAGACATTTACCATGTGGATGATGCACTGAAACCATATATGACAGTAGATCCGGCACATAAGACAACCTTTCAATTTCAGGTCACCGGAACAAAACTGGAAGTGGAGAAGTGGAAAGTGTCTACGGAATCCGGACTAACAATCTCTGATGACGGTCTGCTGACAACAGTTTGGGGACCGGGGTATGGCACACCATATCTGACAAGTACGGTAACAGCAATACTGGAAAACAATCAACGGTTGACAGCCACGGTAAGAGTATATGCTGAAAGTAACTTTTATGTGGATAAAGTGCTCACTGCATTTGAACAAAAGTATATTACTTCGTCTATGACAGGTAAGGAAAAAGTGGAGATGGCAGCAGCTTACATCGGTGAGACAACGGACTATCAGGTAAATCAAAATAACTGGCAAATGCTATTACTTGGAGGAAAGGGAGACTGTCGGGCAAGTCGTGTTTTACTTGCCTATATGTGTAAACACATGGGACTGAAAGCGGAGCCATGTGGAGAGTTTGAGTATCATGGAGAAACTTTAGTCAAGGCAGATGGAACATACTATATTGTCATTACAGGATTTGACGAACCACGACCTAGGCGGTATGTGATCACGGAGATAACTGATCAGAGCCAGTTGCAGAAGATTATGGAGGATAATAATCTGAGTCCGGCGATGTTTGATTAAAGCTGCATAGGAACAACAAGGAAAACAATTTTATGAGAGAGGAGATTGGAGCAATGGATAAGAAAGATATGACTTTATTGATCGAGGCAGAGGATGCAATCAACGATATGGACAGATTGCTGGTTCAACTGACCAGTATGGGACATTCTGATGGCTTATTCAATAAGATAGATAATGTGTATGAGGTTATCATGAACAATTCTCATGAATATTATCAAAAGGCGAAAAAAGAAAATAATGATAAAATAGAGAGTTTGTTTTATTATATCGTGAACAATCAGGAGTTATTGGCGAAGGACCGGGCGGAAATACTGCTGACAGGGAGCGTAAAGGTCGAATAAAGTGTTAGGGTGTGAGATTTGGGCGCAGGAGAAATCCTGCGTCTTTTGCTTGAAAACGAGCGGGAAATGTTTGAGTAATAGTTTTGGATCATGCATCCTGTATCTCAAACAGATCCTCTACCGTCATATCAAGATATTTTGCCAGACGCAGGCAGGTATCAATATTCGGAATCACATTATTATGCTCAATATTAAAGATGCTCTTGCGGCATACGCCGAGTGCGACCGCAAGGTCATCCTGACTGAGATGTTTTTCTTTGCGTATTTCCGAGATATTGTTTGTTACCATATAGTGCCCTCCATACTGATCATAAGTGGAAATCATTTCCGCGAAATGGTGCTGAGCCGGGGAAGAAGAAAGACCGGCTCCCAGACATTGTCTTTATTATATTCTATATCTTGTCCTATAAACAGGACTATCAGCATACTACTTTTCCAAAAATCTTAAAACTGTTATTTTTCGTGATCTGGATCGGAGCATATTTCTGATTCAGGGAGACAAGGAAGGTTCCCACTCTGCTGCAATCCAGCTTTTTGCAGTAGGCGTTGCCATCGAGATAGAAGATGCCGATCTCTCCTGATTCCAGTTCTTCCGTCTGCTGTACCCAAACGATCTGTCCGTTGATATAGCGGGGTTCCATACTGTCACCGTGGATTCGGATACCAAAATCTGCTTCCGGTGCGACTTCGTTTCCGACTTCGATCATATCAAAGTTATCGCTGTCAAGAAATTCGCCGGTTCCGGCAGACGCAGGCAGATCAAACAGTCTGATTTCCCGGTAAGAGGGAAGGACAGAGGTATCTTCTTTGGTATAATCTCCAGATTTGATCAGCAGATCTATGTATTCTTTCGCTTTTTGAATGCCTTCTTCGTTTAATTCGCTGAATGGATTATCTGGCGTATATTCTCCGATGAATGTATCGTAAATATTTGTAATGCCGAGAATCTTGCAGAGTGCCAGAAACTGTGTGGCGTTCGGCTGGTTAACATTGCGTTCCCAGGAGCTGATCGCTGCATGATTCATAGAGTATCCAAACTGTTTCAGTTCTTTATTTACATCGGGTTGTGTCAACCCAAGTTCTTTTCGACGATCCTGTAATATCTTTCCAATCGAGTTCATTTTATCGCCTCCGTAAGAGTGTTTTTGTCTGTTTTCTGTATATACTATATACAATCCCTCATGAAAAATCAATGCAAAAATCATTTTTATGATGAAATGGGTAATATTTTACACTTGAAATAATGATAAAAATGATTTATACTGACGGCATAGAAAAACAGAACAAATGTTCTTTTTGGATTGGAGAGATTGATTATGGCAGACAGAACAGTGCTTCATGTGGATATGAATTGTTTCTATGCCAGTGTGGAGATGTTACATCGTCCGCAGATGAGGAATGTGCCGATGGCAGTAGGCGGTGATCCACAGGCAAGACATGGAATCGTATTGACAGCGAATTATCTGGCGAAGCGGCAGGGAGTGAAGACTGGTATGGCACTCTGGCAGGCAAGACAGGTTTGCCCGGATATTCAATTTGTTCCGCCGAGAATGGACTTGTATCTGCGTTTTTCTAGGGTGGCACATGAGATCTATCAGGAATATACAGACCTTTGGGAACCATACGGCTGCGATGAGGTCTGGATGGATGTGTCAGGAAGCTGTTCTCTTATGGGAGATGGGCTTACGATTGCTCAGGATATCAGTCGCAGAATTAAGTCAGAGTTAGGTCTTACCGTAAGTATCGGTGTATCTTACAACAAGATCTTTGCGAAGCTGGGCTCTGACTATAAGAAACCCGATGCGATCACGACGATGGGCAGAGAGGAATATCGGACGAAGGCTTGGCCGCTTCCGGTGGGTGATCTTTTATATGTAGGAAAGTCTACCGAGAGGAAGCTGCAAAGCATGGGCATCCGTACCATTGGTGAGCTGGCGCAGATGGAGGAAAAGTATCTGAAATCCCGGTTTGGTAAGATAGGGCTGGTACTTCATTCTTTTGCGAATGGCTGGGATGATTCTCCGGTCAAGAGGGAACATACCCGTGCCCCGATCAAGTCCATAGGAAACAGCACAACAACTCCGAGAGACTTGGAGACGGATGAAGATGTGAAGATCATCCTGTATGTTCTGGCAGAAAGTGTCGCTGCCAGACTGAGGGAGAATGGCTTTAAGTGCCATGTAGTGGAAATATCCGTCCGCGACAACGCACTACATCATTTTACGAGACAGCATAAGATAGACAGACCGACGAACATCACATCGGAGATTGCACAGGAAGCCTATCGCATTTTCAGAGCAACATATCAATGGGAAAAACCAATCCGCAGTCTTGGTGTCAGAGGAGCAGAATTAACACTGGATCATGCATATGAGCAGCTTGACATATTCCGTGACTATACCCACCGGGAAAAGCAGGAGAAAGCAGATGCTGCGGTGGATGAGATTCGGAAAAGGTTTGGATATTTCAGTATTCAACGGGGACTGATGTATCAGGATAAGTTGTTATCATCTTTGGATGCAAAAGGTTCCCACACGGTACATCCGCAAGGATATTTTAGTTAAGAATAGGAGGCAGTTCTTTGAACGAGAACAAAATTTATGTAGATGTGAATGCCACATTTACCAAGGATGGAATGCTCCTTCCGAAAAGTTTTGTATGGGAGGATGGAGTAGAGTATGAGATCAGCAAAGTGAAAGACATCCGGCGTGCAGCCAGCTTAAAGGCAGGCGGTGCCGGGATGCGATATACATGTGTCGTAGACGGAAAAGAAGTATATCTGTTCTATGAGGACAACAATATGTGGTTCATGGAGAAATCGGCTTAAGCAGATCATGGCTTGCCATGGTCAACAGGCTTTAAGATCAGCAATGTCGGAGCGTCAGGACAGGGCGCATCGGAACTTCCGGCTCTAGTAATGGGCTTGCGAAGGTTGATTTCCCTTTCCCTTGCAAGTACAAATGTTGCGTGTTGGTAATAGCAATTTTGTATGGTAGAGGAGTTGAACTGAATTGGAGAAGAATTGGAGTACAGTGCAGTTGCATTGCAGAGAATGTAATGCGAGGATGATGGATTATACATTGTGTCAGGACGATGACCGGATCGTCCTGCAGGGCATTACGATCAAATGCAGCCGCTGCAAACGGGTAATGATGTTGAATAAATATACAGAAGGCATGATACGGAAGCGTGCCGACAAAGGTATGCTTCGTATCTGACAGATCTGGGATCTGTTACATAGAAACAAAATGACAATTAAATGAACAGCCCACCTGATAAGGGCACATCAGCAATGATGGAAGCACCAGAGACGCAGGGGAAAGATAACCAGTAGATAACTGGCTTTCCTTTGCGTCTTTTTGCGTGGATCATGCAGCGGAAAATTCAAAATTAATTTTTCATCATCTTACTTCTGGCTATCGAGATGGCTGGAAAGGATGGAGAATTATGATGATTTATGACATGGAAGCAAGTGGTAAGAGATTAAAGGAATTAAGAAAACAGGCAGGAAAGACACAGGAGCAGGTGGCGGAGGTTCAGGTGAACTGGAGCCGGGAACGATCAGCCGGATAGAGCGTGGAGTGAAGGGAATGTCGATTGATTCGCTGTTGATGTTTAGTGAAATTTATGGAGTGAGTACGGATTACATACTGAAGGGGGACGAGACTATGACACCATCTGATGCGTTGTTGGAAGAATTGGGGGCATTGGTGCAGAAATATAAGAGTTTGTAGGCGGGAGAA
>ULUD01055971.1_pt1 | contig 9877 bp, 10 predicted proteins | sample 1958191 | NCBI WGS metagenome assembly ULUD01 (sample SAMEA4835751, study PRJEB28245) | human gut metagenome | biome: gut microbiome; material: fecal sample | place: Denmark | collected 2008 | reverse complement strand
GGGCTTCAACGGCATCCGCATTGGCCTTCATTTGGGTATCAATCTTATCCATGTTTTCATTCTGAACCCCTACATCATAAAATTCAGATTCAAGGGGTTTAGTCAGCTTGTAGTTGGTTGTTTTATTCGCCATTCTTCAAAACCTCGTTTCTCAACTGATTGTGGGTATAGGCGGCAAGCTGGGCATGGGTGAACCGCCCAAGTTCCGCATGGGTGTTATAAAGCTGAAGCAAGGTCACAACCATGTTTTGGGGAACAACCCGGTTCAGCAAAGATTCAACATCATTGAAGTTGTTCTTTGCGGCCAACCCGATTTTCACAAGAAGCTGATAGGTGCCTTCTTCCACATCAGCGGAATAATTACCCTTCCCGCACAGCGTTTCAAGGATGTTCCGAAGCTGGGGCAAGGTGTACGGAAGTTCTTCATTGATCCGGGTCAGAATACGGAACCGGCGATCTTCAAGGCTGTCTGTTCCTTTGGGCGTAATTCCCAAAATCTTTTCCCATCGGGAAAGGCCCATGTTTCCAGCGGTGGGAATGAACTGATTATCAAGAAGATCATCCGTGTTATCCCACGCCTTTTCAATTTCCGGCTGTTCGCTCCCCATGATCCCCTGAAACTCCGTATAATCACGAATGACATAGGGAAGATAATCAATCAGTTTTCGTTCCATGCTCCCGGCCCCCTTATCCGTTGATCACGATGGTTCCCGGCTCAATGGTTCCCAAAACCGGGATGTGGTCAAGGGTCAAGGTACAGTTCGCCGCTTCACCGTTGATCTTGGTGTTGGCAATATCCAGAATACCGGTGATTCCCAACAGGCGGCTTTCCACCTGACTGATACGAACCACAAGGGCTTCATTCTGGTCTGCCCAACTTTGGGCCAGTTCCAAGAAGTAACCGTTGATTGCTTCCGTGACATAGGCGGAAACATCATCCCAACTCCATTCCCGTTGATAGTACAAATCGAAGGAAAGGTTGATGGTATCTTCACCCACACCTTCAACCCTCACCACATGACCGATGGGGGCAATGCCCACGCCTTCACCGGCGTTCTGAAGGGGGTCAACTGCGGTCTGCACCTGATCCACAAGGGCTTCCGAAGGCTTCTTGAAGGAACTGTTGATGATCACCAGCTTCACGGTTCCGCCCACGGTCAGCTTGCTATTGGCTCCCGCCGCATACACAGCATTCAACCACGCCTTGATTTCCTCGGACACACCGGAAAGGCCGCTGATCCAAGTGTCGGTTCCCGTGGGCGGGATCAGCTTGGCCGGGTTCAAATCGCTGTTCCAAACCCGATATACCTTCACACCGCCCACGCCGGGAATGGCGTTCACCTTTTCCAGATAATCCGCACGGTTGCCGCCGAAGGCTTGGGCGTTCAGGCTATCCATGTAACGCTGTCTGAAAACCTCGGTATCTTCTTCATCCTCACCGGGAATCACCACGGCGGAAATGGAACAGGTTTCAAGCCCGTCCACATACTCAATGGGAATCACCGTTCCGGTGTAGTCATTACCGGCTTCACCAGCGGTTTCACAGGTGATTTCATACTTACCACTTCCACGGTCAGCCGAAACATAATAGTTCAGTTCTCCAATGGAAAAGCGGGTGTTCATGGGAAGGTGCAAGGTGGTTGGTGTAATGCTCAACTGCAACACGGCGGGGCTTGCCGGTTGCGGTTTCAGGCCCCTTTCTGCCGCCCTCAAAATGAGATAAGGGCGGGTTGCGGTGTCCGCAAAGGTTTCATTCAGCACCGTATCAAGGGCAATATAAAGGTTCTGCAATTCCACAGCGGCGGGGGCATCACCGCACCAAACCAACGAACCTTCACGGGTGTCCAAATTGCCATTGATGGAAAGCGCCTTCTGAAGCATCCGGGAAAGAATTGCTTCATAGGTCTGTGCTTCATACATCAGATTTCAACCCCCAATTCTGCATTGATTTCACCAAAAATGCTGACCACCGTGAAGGTAGTCAGCACTTTCTTTTTGTTCACCATAAATTCAAAGTTCTGAACCGCCGTAATCCTATCATCCTGAAGCAAGGCTTCACGAACCCGGCGTTCAATTTCGGGAATACAATATTCCACATCTTTCCCGATCAGATTATGAAGTTCAACCCCATAATCCCAAGAATGGATCAACCATTCATAGCGTTCTGTGTTCAGGATCAGAAAAACCGCCTGTTCCACAGCTTGGATTTCATCAATGGTGCCGATGATGGTCAGATTGTTGTGGTTCATCCTGAAAGTACGGCTTGGAAGGGTTTCAATGGTGAAATCCTGTTTAATATCATCCTGCACTTGCGGAATCATCATCAAGCCCCCTTTACTCGGTCAATGACCACGAATTTCTTTCCTTGCTGAACTCGGATCAGAAGCACCTTTTCACCGGCCTTCAAAGCATTGTGAACCTTGAAGGTTTTCTTGCCAACATAGGCGTGTTTGTGGGCTTCATAAGCCGCCGCACCAGAACCACCGCCCTTGTCCTCGGTGCTGTGGTTTACCGTCATATCAACCTCAAAATCAGTCACATTCCGGGTCAGGATCAGCATTTTGGAAGTGTAGATGGATTTCTGATCCACCTGAATTTTCAAGGGCGAAGCGGAAAGGACGGTTCCAAACAGGATGTTCACCGGTTTCCCGGCTTCCACAGCTTCCACCGCCGCCCGTTTTACCACTTCAACAGGATTAGGCAATAAATTCACCCCCGATCAGGTCAAGTTCCATCATGTGTTCATCACCCCTGAAGGTATGGGTGACTTTGTTCACCACCATGTAATTGTTGGTGACAATATCGCCAAGGTTCAGGGCCACCACCACGGCGCTTCCAGCACGAACCCGCACATCACCGAAAGCGTTCTGAATGGTCAGCTTGCGGGTTTTCTGATCGTACAGCTTCAACAGGGCATCCGCCTTGGCGGAAGCGCCCGTTTTGGTCTGAACTTCTTCAAAATACTGAAGAACACCCCATTGGTTCATTTTCGCCCCGTCCTGTGCAATGAACAATTCCCGCTTACCGGTTTTTTCATCGTTATAGGCCAGCTTGATCTTGTTATAGGTCTGTTCATCAATACTGGATTCATAGCTGAAGTTTTCCCCGGTTTCTTCATCAATCAGAAGGTTCAGCTTCATGGTATTGATGTTCTTCAGGGTCAGCTTCCCGGCATCGTCATATAGAACATAAAGCTGTTTGGTATTCATCAGGGTTTCATCAAGGGCGCTCTGGATCATATCAAACAGGGTTTGGTTTTCTTCCACGATGGTTTCAAGGGTATAACCGGTATCTTCCACCGTGCCAAGGTTCAACCGGAAATCTGTTGCAATGCGCTTCAGAAGGTCAGAAGCCTTCAGCCCTTCTTCCGTGATGGTGTCCTTGTTCTTCAGATAGCGCAACTGATCATAGGCCACAACATCAATGGTGCCGCCCTTGTCACGCTTCTTCTTGAACACAAAGCCATAGAACATGGCGGTTCCGTTCACAGTCAGCTTCACCGGATCACCTTCAGCAAAGTTCAGCCCCGGCCCCTTGACAACGGTGAACTCCAACTTGCCGGGGGTTCCCTTGCGTTCCAAGGTCAGCCGTGCGCCTTCCTCGACAACGGGGAATTGAATGGTGCTGTTATGCTGGATGAACAATTCAACTGCCAAACGGAATCACCCCTTTCAGGAAGGCAAAGTAAGAACCTGACCGGGATAGATTAGGTTCGGGTTCTTGATTTTGTCCTTGTTCAGATTATAGATTTTCGTGTAATCGGCCCCGTTGCCCAACTGCTTCTTGGCAATGTTCCAAAGGCAATCACCAGATTTCACAGTATAGGTGGCGGCTTTCGGGGCCGTTGTGGTGGGCCGGGGTGCCGCCTTAACCGTTGCGGTGGCGGTTCCCCCGGAAGTCTTGGCCGGTTGCACGGTCACGGTCTTGGTGCCATAGGCTCTGTACTGTTTCAGGTTGATCTTCACCTTCACATCAAAACCTTCACCGGCATCATCGGTGATTTCATAGGTTTCAAGGCCAACGGTCAAATTGGTGTAATGGAACATCCCGCCACCGGGCTTCTGCCGGTTCAGGATGAATTGGAACGGGGTCTTGCTTACCTTCAGCCGTTCAAACAAGGACAGGTAATAGGCGGCGCTTTGCGCTCCACCATTGCTGAAGGGATAGGACACTTGGGGAAGAACCAATTCAAAAGACACATCCGAAAGGCCAGCGGCCTTCAGGATATTGATTTCTTCCCCGTTGATCAGGGTCATGGTCTTGTTCTGATTGTTGATCTTCACCGTCACCTTGGAAGGGGTGATGGGCATAAGCGTTCCCGCCATATACAGTTTATATGCCATTACTCATGCACCCCTTCTTCAGAAACTTCCAGCTTTTCAGCAAAGTCATTGGCCCAAGCATCCATGATCCCATCCAAATCAGCATCTTTGGAAATGTGGTTTTCATTGTGCTGTTCAACCTTGATTTCAGCGGTAGTGAACCGGTTGATTGCTTCACGCTCCGCAATGTCACGAAGATAGGCCAAATCTTCTTCAGCAATATCCAAGGCATCAGCGGTGGCCGCAGTGTTGGCGGCGGTGTCACCGGTGTTTCCATAGATTCCATCAAGGGTGTTGCTCAAATCGAAAGCCCCCATAGAATCCAAACTGGAAGCATCAAACATTCCGCCAATCTTATCATCAATCCCTTGGCCGAAGTCATACCCGGCATCCCAAGCCCCGGAATAGGTGGCCCGATAGTCGATGGTGGGGGCGTTTTTGTCCAAGGTGATTGCGTTTTCATTTTTGCCCCAAGAAGTAACCGCACTTTGAAGGCTTTCAAGGCCAGAAGTCCAGTCAGTTCCAAAAATAGCATCAATGATGGTGGTTACAACTTTACCAAGGTTCAGGAACCACCCGATGATTTGACCGATCAGGTTTGCCACGGCATCACCAAAGCTGTTGAAGCCGCCGTTGCACACATTCAGAATCCATTCCACGATTCCAAGGAACGGGGCCACAAAGATTGTCCAAATGGCCTGAATGATAGCGTTCAAAACGCCAATGGCACAGTTCAGCACAAATGCACCGGCCACGGCTACCACACCACAGATAATTCCAGTTGCGGAAATGGTGGAACCGGTCAGCTTATTGATTGCCGCCACAATCATATAAATGGCCGCAATCACGGCAATGATGATCAACAGAATCCAAGTCAGCGGACAGGCCAGCAAAGCGGCATTGAAGCCGTATTGGGCGGCTGTGGCGCTTGCCTTTGCCATTGCTTCCGCCTTCTCGGTAGCGGCAAGGGTAGTATTTGCAACGGCGGCTTTGTACGCCTGAACCGCCGCAAGGCCCTTCTGTGCATTGCTGATAGCGGTGATTGCATTGTTGGCAATCAGATAGCCGTTATACAACAGCATTGCCGCCGCAATCCCCAAAACAAGGGGCTGAATGATCCCCCAATTATCCACGAACACAGAAGCAATGGCAATCAGAATATCCAGCGCCGAAGAAGCCACATTCGCAACAGCGGCAAGGCCATTGATCAGGCCGGTGGTCACTTTCTGGAACTTGGTGCTGTTTCCAATTTGGTTGATTTTGGTCAGGATCGGGGCAAACATAGAAAGGGCCTGATTCTTCATATCAACCCAAATCTGCGCCCAAGTCTTGGGCATGGAATCGAACTTTGCGTTGGTTTCGTCCGCCATAGCAAACATGGCGTTCTTCACCACTTCAGCCGTTACCTTGCCTTCCTGTGCAACCGTCTTAATGGAACCTTCCGCAATCCCCATATACTTTTCAATGGCTCTTGCGATACCCGGCGCACCGTCCAGAATAGAGTTCAGTTCTTCACCACGAAGCGCACCCGCCGCCATTGCCTGTGTAAGCTGGATCATGGCGTTGCTCTGCTCTTGGGCCGTAGCACCGCCAATAACAAACTGTTTGTTCACCTGTTCCATGAAGGCAATGACCTGATCCATATTGCCACCGAAGGCGTTACCGGCGTTCAGGCCAAGTTTCGCAACGGCGGAAGCGGTGTCAAAATAAGCGGATCGGGAACGCTGGGCGGAAGCCATGATCTTCTGTTCCAAGGCTTCAACGGAACCGCCATCATCCACAAGCAAATTCAATCGGGCTTTGGTGCTTGCCAATTCATCCGAAATGTTCAGCACCTTATTGATCCCGGCGATACCACCAGCGGCAATGGCAACTTTCTTGATGATGGACAGAAGCCCGTTGGCGGAATTGCTACCCCCACGGATGGAATTGTTGAAATTCTGCTGTTCGTTGTTGGCGTTCCTGATATTTTCTTCAATGGTATCAAAGGCGGTTCCCGCTTTCGCCCATTCTTCACGGGCTTCCCGGATTGCCGCCGTGTCAACGGCTCTACCGGAAGCCTGTTGCATGGCTTCAAAGGTGTTCAACACAACCCCCATTGCCTTGTGCATACTCTGAAGGGGGCTGGTAACACCATCATAAAGGGCAATAGCGGCCCGGATGTTTCCCACAGGGATCACCACCTTTCTTGGAGAATAGAAGCCGGGGCCTTAATGGTGGCGGCCCCGGCGCTGTTTTCGTTCAATTTCCTTCTGCTTCTTCTTTTCAGCTTCCACCCGAACATCAATGGCCGCAATGATGAAGGCCCGTTCACGGCGGGGCAAAGCATAAAAGGCGGAAGGTGTCAAATGAAGTTCGTGAAGGCAATAGTAAGCAATGTTCGCTTCACCATCACCTTCACAGATTAGTTTTTTGCTTCATCAACCTCATCCTGCATGGTGGTATCAAAACCACACACTTCCTGAATCTTGGTCAGGTATTCGGCATATTCGCCGGGGGTCAGCATGGTTTTCAGAAGGGCATCAGCGCCCATGACCTTGTAGCTGTCCTGAAGTTCCTTATCATTCAGATTGGGGAACACGGTACAAGCCACGGCCAGCTTGCCAAGGTAAAGATCATAGTCGGTTTCCTTCTGATACTGGTTCTTCTTGCCGGGAACCGGAACACGCTTGGCACAGGACTTCCGAAGGGCTTCATCCTCGGTGCCGGTGATGGTCTTGATCTCCCAAGGAATGGGGTTGCCATCCTCACCCAAGAAGCGTTTAGAAGCAACAAACTTGATGTTCTCAACGGGAACGGCGTTTTCAGCCAAAAAAGCGGACAGGCTCATTGTTTTTTCCTCCTATATTTTGATACGAAAAAAGGCCCCGGCCCCTACCGAAGTAAGGCCGGGGCGCTCTGCTTACTGCATACCGGCCAAAAGGCTGAAGGTTTCGGGCATCTCGAAATCTTCAAAGGTGAAGTCCATATCTTCATCCAAGTATTCCGCATCAGCATCAAACTTGGCAAGCAAGCCGCCATCCATATTGCAATCCTTCAGGATCACGGTCTGACGGCCCACAGAAGAAGTGGGATCTTCATTTGTCACCTGAATGTCAAAATAGACATCCTCGCCGGTGTCCTTATAACGCTTCATCAGCTCACGGAAGATGGAAGTGTTATAGTGGAAGGTGGCGGAACCCGTACCCTTCCAGCCGGTGGCCTTATTGCCCTTGCCGGTCTTGCCCAAAATGGGAACTTCCGTTTTGTTCTTCTCAAAGTTGGCTTCAAGGTTGATAGCCTGCATGAAGTTGTAACGGTTATCCCCGATGGTCACGAAACATTCAGCCAAGGAAGCGGAAACAGCATCCTTGGCGTTCATGATGGTTCTATCTGCCATGATGGTTGTACCTCCTTACTGAACATAGACGGTCATATAAAGCTGTTCCATAGCGTTCACGGGGGTCACATAGTCAGTAACCACCACGGATTTCTTGGTATCGCCCTTTTCAACCGTCACATTTTCGCCGCTGAAGTTCTCAATGGCCCGAATATCCTGAAGTTCCGTGTGGTGCTTCACAATATCGTTCCAAAGGGAAATCCGGCCAGCGGCATCATTGGGAACCTTGCCAAGATACTTCTTGCCGAACAGAACGGCAATATCATTGGCGATCTGATCCAAAACTCGGATCGTCTGGTTGCTGGAAAAGTCGCTGGACTTTTCATCCGTGATGGAAATGAAGCTGTTAATGTCGGTCAGGACACACACCGCTTCATCCACACGATGGAACATGAAGGAACCTTCCCTGATCCCGTTTTCAAGCTGGGTCTGCGTGAAATCGGTGTCCACATCGTATTCACCATCATAGGTCATGTTGGTGGCGCTCTTATTGACCGCCGTGCCGCCGATCACACCCGTAACCCAAGGGATCAGGGCGGTGGAAGTCTTGTCGGAAGTAAGGCCGTTCTTGACGCTCACAACGCCTTCATAGTCGGCCAGCTTGCGGAAAAGAACCACCTGAAACTTCTTGCCCACATCATCACGCATACGCTTTGCGAAAGCCGCAAACAGGGCGGTGATGGTGGCCTTGCTCTCGGTGCAACCCATAGCGTTGAAGGTGTACGCTTCCGCCTGATCAAGATAGGTCTGATAGTCGGAATCGGCCACGGTGCCATTGGTGCCGCCCGTCAGGGGCAAGGAAGCGGTCAAGGAAAGGGTTCCGCTGGACTTCCAATCCAGATAGTCATTGGCCTTCAGGCCGGTGATAGCGGCCACACCTTCCTGAAGATCAACCTGAACGGTTCCCAAGAAGGTTTCCACATCGAACAGGGGCTTCTGTTCGGTGCTGTTTTCATTGGCCGTGATCACAACCCGAAGATCATTGCCACGGGTGCCGGGGTATTTGGCCGTTGCGTAGGTGTTGGACGCTTTCACGCCGCTGGAACCAAGGCGGAAGAAATGAACGGTCTTGGCGTGAAGGAAGATTTCACGCATGGGCTTCAGTTCATCCGCCGTGTACGCATAGCCGAAAATCTTCTGACTGTTCTTGATGAAGTCAGCCTGTTCCACCGTGAAAATCTTGCCTTTAGGCCCCCAATTCATGGCAAGGGGGATGGTGACAATGCCACGGTCAGAAAGGGTGGCGCTTGCCTGCGCCACAGAAATGAAGTTGATATATGCACCGGGCAGAACCTTGTTCTGCACCAAGAAGGTGCCGCCGCCAAGGGCCATATTAGTTCACCTTACCTTTCATAAAAATCTTTGATCAGCCCATCAATCTGATCATGGGTGTATTCCTTCCCATCTTCCAAAAGGATAGACAGCAGATCACGCCGGTTGGCGTAACGCCTGAAGGTCAACACTTTTTCTTTGGGGAATACCACCGGGGCCGTGATGGGCGGTTCCTGTGCGGTGGTGGCTTTCTTTCTGGTAGCCATTCAATCACCCTTTCTTTGGCTCCACATCCACATCCAAGGTTTCCATTGGGGTTTCCTCGGACGGGCGGGATAGTGTCAGATTGAAGTTGACGAAGAAGTGAAGAACCCCATCTTCAACTTCATAACTCATGGAAGTTCCGTGAAGCACATCCCCATTGGGAAGGGTGATGAACTCCAAACATTCCATCAAATCCCCGGCCATAGTGAACAATTCAGCGTTGTTTCTCCCGCTGGTGGGAAAATAGTGAACATCCAGCGGGTTCCGGTTCATGAACCGGTTCTTTTGCAACGGGGAAATGTCAGGCTTCAGAACGGCAATGAAAAAACAGGGTTCTTTGAAGCCCTGTTCCACATCATTCTGATAGATTTTGTACCCGGCTCCAAAGGTGGCGTTCAGCTTCATGGAAACGCCTTTGATGATTTCATTGATCAACTGAACACCCCCTTCAAAGCGTCATACAACATATCATTCAGGATGGACGGGGCCAAGGTTTTCACTTCCTGTTCGGAAATCGTCAGCATGAACCGCCCCTTCACCCAACTTGCCTTCAGGGTCTTTCCCAAGGCGGGAACATAGCGCCCCGGTGTTTGCCGGTGGCCGTATTCCACATAGGACGCATATTCCAAATTGTTGATGA
>ULUD01040727.1_pt1 | contig 9936 bp, 10 predicted proteins | sample 1958191 | NCBI WGS metagenome assembly ULUD01 (sample SAMEA4835751, study PRJEB28245) | human gut metagenome | biome: gut microbiome; material: fecal sample | place: Denmark | collected 2008 | reverse complement strand
CCGCACGCGCACTTTCCTACAACGGAACCGATCGCTTAAGCTGGCCGGTCCAGGGCAATGTAATTCTCGATTACAGCATGGATTCGACCATCTATTTTCCGACGCTCGATCAATACAAATGCAATCCGGCGCTCATTATCCAGGGCGATGTGAGTGAGCCGGTCGCCGCACCCGCCGAGGCGCAGGTAACCGAAGTCGGTTCCAATGAGGAGATCGGCAATTATGTTGTGCTGGATCTGGGAAGCGGCTACACGGCGGTCTGTGGACAGCTCAAAGACGTTCAGGTGGCGCAGAAGCAGTATGTGGCAAAAGATACGATACTCGGATATGTGGCGGAGCCGACCAAATACTATTCGATTGAGGGAAATAACGTATATTTCGAGCTGATGCACGACGGAGAACCGGTGGATGCGCTGGATTATCTGGAATGACAGGCTGAAATGCTGTTTATGATGCGCCTTGCAGTCTGGTTCTGGCTGTGGCAGAAATTGGAAATGAAGGGATAAGTTTGTGTTTTGTGACAGGTGGTTTTGAAACAGAAAGCTGCTGTATGAAAACATGAAGACAGGGAATTTTGTTGACTTGAAGCAAGGCGGGCAGCTAATTTGCTCCGCCTTGTTTTTCTGCCAATATTTGATATACTATAAGTAAAGTACGAATATTTTCAAAGACTAAAGACTGTCAATGTAGGTTATAAATAAAAGTTACTATAAATTGAACGATTTAATAAGGAGGACAAAGATGGAACAGGAACTGCTGAAGAATAATTTTGAACGTCACGGATTTAAAACGAGTTTCTTTGATACAAAGGAGGCTGCGTTGGACTATCTGAAAGATCAGATTTCCGGGAAAAAAGTTGCGATAGGCGGAAGCGTGACGGCACAGGAGATGGGACTTTATGAAGCACTTTCCGAGAAAAATGAGGTGATCTGGCACTGGAAAAAGGTGGGGCGCGAGACGCTTGTGGAAGCGAGAAGTGCCGAGGTGTACATAACCAGCGCCAATGGTGTTTCCAAAACCGGAGAACTGGTCAATATCGATGGAACCGGAAACCGCGTGTCGCAGACCTTATTCGGACCGGAAAAAGTATATTTTGTCATTGGAAACAATAAAGTCTGTCCGGATTTGACATCTGCGATGGAACGTGCAAAACAGATCGCAGCACCGAAGAACGCAGCCCGTCTGCAGGTCCAGACCCCGTGTGCGAAAACGGGCGTCTGCGTAGACTGCAACAGCCCGGCACGGATTTGCCATTCGATCGTGATCCTGGAGCGTCCGAGCAATGGGATGGAAGTAGAGGTTGTGTTTGTGGATGAGGAGATGGGTTATTAGGAGTGGAATATAGTTACTGGTCACGGGCATGAACAGTACCGATTATAGAAAAATTTGATGGAAAAATAAGGATTTCTTTATATCTTTTTTGGACGGATTTGGTATAATCAAGAAGAACGAAGGCAGATTTGAACGAAAATATACAAAATCTACAGATACGTATGGGGGACGTATGGGGAAAGATGAAAGGAGAACAGGCAAACCATGAATATATTATTTTTTCTGACACCGAAAAGTGAAGTCATTTATGTGAATGAGGAGGACACGGTTGGGCAGGCAATGGATACGATGGAAAAGTACAAGTATTCTGCGGTGCCGATCATCACGAAGGCAGGGCGTTACGCAGGAACATTAACCGAGGGCGACTTGCTGTGGGGACTCAAAAATAAGACAGATCTGGTGCAGAAAGGACTGGAAAAAGTGCGGATCACTGAGATTCCACGCCGTTCCGATAATCAGCCGGTACTTGTCAATGCGGATATGGAAGATCTTCTGGGAAAGATCATGAACCAGAATTTCGTACCGGTGCTGGATGATCAGAAAAATTTTATCGGTATTATTACCAGAAAAGATGTTATCAGTTACCTTTGTAAAAAATAGTACATAATGATCACTCTGTTTTTCAGCGGCGATCGCATTTATATATTTCCTGCATAAGATAAAGTATAACTGCTTTTGTAGGAGAATGAAATATGAATGGTTATCAGGATAACTCCAGCCGGAAAAATGCCTGCCGTTCGGGAATGCCTCTTATGTCATGCCCGGTGGCAGGCATTTCTGGCAATCGCTGCATAAATACCGCACCGCCAACCTGTCCGCCGGAAATACCTTGTGCTGGTTCGGTGCATCCTGTTTCGGAAAATGGGGCATTTTGCCCGCAGGGGCCAGAAATCCGACCTGCCCGCCCGTATCCGCAGACAGGAGGAAACAGACCGCCGCAGACATTTCTGGGAGGCGGAAATTATCCGGTCGGCATGGGATATGTACCGATTCAGTCCTGGCAGCAGCCGTATGCGCTGGAAACCGCATTCAGGCGGGGAACTATTTTTCCGGATCTGGATCTGCCGTTTATGATGGGAGGTGCCTGCTGATGAATGAGACTGCCAGAAAATTGATGAAACGGATTGATGATGCCAGCTTTGCAATGGATGATGTGATTCTCTATCTGGACACCCACCCGGATGACAGGAATGCGCTGAATTATTACCGGTATGTGGTGGCACTTCGGAAAGAAGCTGTTAAAGCGTATGAGGCATCGTTTGGACCGCTCACGATCGAGGATGCGGACGGTGCATGCACATGGTCCTGGCTTACAGAGCGCTGGCCGTGGGAAGGGGAGGTGTAGCGTATGTGGAGATATGAAAAAAGATTACAATATCCAGTCAATATCAAGACGCCGAATCCGAAGATCGCGCAATATATAATGAGCCAGTATGGCGGTCCTGACGGCGAAATCGGAGCCTCTATGCGCTACCTGTCCCAGCGGTATACGATGCCTTATAAGATGCAGAAAGGACTTCTGACCGACATCGGAACCGAGGAACTCGCCCATATGGAGATGATTGCCGCCATTGTCCAGCAGCTCACGCGCAACTTTACTCCGGCACAGATCGAGTCATCCGGGTTCGGACCATACTATATCGACCACACCACGGCAATCTGGCCGCAGGCAGCAGGCGGAATCCCGTTCAATGCGTGCGAGTTCCAGTCGAAGGGCGATGCGATCACGGATTTATATGAGGATATGGCAGCAGAGCAGAAAGCCCGCACAACTTACGACAATATTCTCCGCGTGGTCAAAGATCCGGAAGTATGCGATCCGATCCGTTTTCTGCGCGAGCGGGAGATTGTACATTTTCAGCGGTTTGGTGAAGCTTTAAGAAATGTACAGGATCACCTGAGCAGTCGTAATTTCTATACGTTTAACCCAGAGTTTGATAAAGTGAAAGCGAAGGGATAAAACAAAAACCTCCGTAAACAATGTCAAATTCATTCTTTACGGAGGTTTTCAAACCAGCACCGAGTACGGATAAATCCGAACCCTCAACCTCCGCCAGTGTGATGGTCTTAGAACCGTTCTTACAGTTGAAAGTAAGGAGTTATCTTGTCCTCATAAAGATACACCGCATTTACAAAACTGTCAATCAGTCTTTGCCGCTGTTCCCGCTTTGTCACATCAAATTTACGGAAGCGGTAAATGAAAAATGCTATCTGTTCTCTTGTAAGCAGGGGCTTGTGCATTTCCTCCTGCAAAATGCTGACTTCAAGCTGGCTTTTGGTTTCCTCCAACTCGTCCAGTCTTTGCTTGGTGGACGGAGTAAAAATGGCTAACCGCAATAAGTGGTTGAAAACTGTTGAAGAATGTCATGTGAAAATACCGAGTAAGATGATTCTTACTCGGTATTTTTATGTCATCACAGAAATGCGTGTTTCCTCAATAACTGGTTGAAAAATAGCCCTATTAGCAGTACAATGATAAATAGAGATTCCTCAATAACTGGTTGAAAAATCGGTATTTTATATCGGCTCAATGAGCTGATTTCAGACATATTGATTTATGAAAAATACAAAACAAAAGGAGAACAATAATGGCTGAAGCACAGAAAAAAACGAATCTTGATTACGTCAACGAAATATGGAACATTGCGGATTATGTAAGGGATGTAATTTCCCGTGCAGATTACAACAAGGTGGTACTTCCGTTTGCACTTCTTCGCAGACTGGAATGCGCTCTTGAACCAACAAGAGCTGCTGTATGTGATGCAGTGAAAGAACACGAAAAAGACTGGGGACGTGAATCTGATAACTATTGCCAGTATTCCGGCAAGGCATTTTATAATGTCACCCCGTTCAGATTGAACAATCTTGGTGCTGGTGATACATATGCAGCTCTCGATTCCTATATTAATGGCTTTTCACCGAATGCCCGTAATATCATGCTGAAGTTCGATATGGAAAGCACCTGTAAGAAGCTTCAGGATCACGGCATGCTTTATTCCGTCTGTCAGAAGTTTTCTGCCCTCCCGTTCGATTCAGCTACGGTTTCTGACCGTGATATGTCCGATATCTACGAGCATCTCATTCAGAGATACGGTGATGAGATCGCGGAGGATGCCGAGGACTTTATGACTCCGAAGGATGTGGTCCGTCTTTGTGTAGGCATGATCTTTGCAAACGATGATGAGCTGATGAGTTCTGATACAGGTATTGTCCGTACACTGTATGATCAGACCTGCGGAACCGGAGGATTTATTACGGATGCGCTCGATCTTCTTAACGAGTGGCATGAAAATAAAGAGATGAAGGCCCCAGCGGTAATCGTTCCGTATGGCGAGGAACTTTCCGGTGTAACATGGGCGATGGGTAAGGCAAATCTCCTTATTCGTAATGTCTCAGATGCGCAGAAGGACGTTTATGATCAGACGAAGGATTTATCCGCACATATCGAAAACGGGGACACTCTTTCCGATGATAAGTTCCCAGACAAGAAGTTTGACTACTGTGTAAGTAATCCGCCCTACGGTAAAAAGTGGGAAAAGGAAGCTGACGAAGTAAGATCTGAAGCCGCACATGGATTTGCAGGAAGATTCGGTGCCGGACTTCCTTCCATCAGTGATGGCTCCATGCTGTTTATTCAGAATATGGTCGCGCATATGAAAACGGCTGAGGAAGGCGGCAGCAAGGGTGGAATCGTGTTATCCGCTTCTCCTCTCTTTAATGGTGATGCAGGTTCCGGTCCATCTGATATCAGAAGATGGCTTTTCCAGAAGGATATTGTTGATTGCGTAGTAAAGCTCCCGACTGACATTTTTTTCCGAACGGGCATCAATACCTATTTATGGATCTTAAATACAAAGAAAGATGAAGCACGTAAGGGCATGATCCAGCTTATCGATTCTTCTGATTGCGGAGAGCTTCGCAGAAAGTCTCTTGGTAACAAGCGTAAGGATGTCCCGGAAGATAAAATGAAGTGGATCATCCAGACATATATCGACGGACATGACCATGGTAAATCCGTGCTGCTTCCGGTCGAGGAATTTATGTACCGCGCTGTTACGGTTCAGCGTCCATTAAAGCAGGTCATTACCTTTGATCTTGATAAGTGGGCTGATTTATTCACCATCAAAGCTATGCAGAAGCTCTCTGATGGTAATAAGGACTCTTTGAAACGTGCCGTAGCAGCTTATGACGGGCAAACCGTAAAGTATAACTGGTTTATCAGTCACTCTTCTGATTTTAGAGATAAGCTTGAAAAACCGGAAGTTACAAACAAGCAGCTTCAGGATGCATTTATCAAAGTGTTTGGCGTAAAGACGGAATCGGATGAAGATATCGTTTACGATAAAAACGGAAAGCCAGTGGCAGATACAGACTTAAAAGATACCGAGAAGGTTCCGTATACACAAAACATCAACGAGTACATGGAAAAGGAAGTATATCCGTATGTACCGGATGCGTGGGTGGATGAATCCGTGGTTGATACCGGAATCATGGGCGATCAGCAGGTAGGTATTGTTGGAACACAGATTTCCTTTGATAAGTATTTCTACCATTATGAAGCTCCACGTAAGCCAGAGGATATCATGGCAGAAATTCAGGCATTGGAGCCGGAAATCGAAGAAGCTCTGAAAGGGGTGTTTGCATGAGCAGGGAAATGAAAGACTCTGGTGTGGAATGGATCGGGGAGATACCGGAAGATTGGGACGTCAAGAGAATAAAACATGCAGTTGTCCAAATGGGAAGCGGAACAACGCCAAATAGTGATAACTCAAATTTTTATGATGGAAATATTGCGTGGATACAGAGTGGAGATTTATATAATACACCAATAATAACAAAAACATCAAAAACAGTCACAGAACAAGCAATTCAAAGGTGCTCTGCACTGAAAATTTATCATAAACCATACATTGTGATAGCAATGTATGGTGCTTCGGTTGGCAATGTATCTATAGCTTCGATAGACGCATGCACCAATCAAGCGTGTTGTATAATTAAACCAAATGATAATAATAATATTGACTATTTAAAATATTGGTTGGAAGTTTGCAAAACTGATTTTATACGTAAATCTGTAGGAGGAGGACAACCAAATATAAGTCAAGATAAAGTACGAGAACAAACGTATTTATGTCCATCCCCTACCGAGCAACAGCAAATCGTCCACTTCCTCGACCGCAAATGCACTGCTATCGACACCGCCATCGAAAAGACGAAGAAATCGATTGAAAAACTGGAAGAATACAAGAAAGCAGTCATTACAAAGGCAGTTACCAAGGGAATTGACCCGAATGCGAAGATGAAGGATTCTGGTGTGGAATGGATCGGAGAAATACCGGATGGGTGGAGCGTTATAAAGCTAAAGTATTTAATATCACTCCGTAGTCAAAAAGCAGGTAATGATAAAAATGGATATATAGCTCTGGAAAATATCGAAAAGGGCACTGGCAAATTTATAGGACAAAACTTCTTGCCAGAAGGCGATGCGGCCATAATAAAAAAGGGAGATGTGTTATTTAACAAATTACGTCCTTATCTGAACAAATCGTATCTATCAGATCAAGATGGATGTTGTTCTAACGAGTTTTTAGTTATGATCCCAAAAAAGATTAGTGCGGAGTATTTGTTTTACATCACACTATCAGCCGGGTTTGTAAAAGTTATTGATAATTCAACTTATGGAACTAAGATGCCAAGAGCCAATCCTAATTTTGTTATAAATACGAGTATTACTATGCCTCAAACATGCATAGAACAACAGCAGATCGTCCACTTCCTCGATCGCAAATGCACGGCTATCGATAATGCCATCGAAAAGAAAAAGAAAGCAATCGAAAAATGGGAGGAATATAAAAAAGCTCTCATTTACTATGCTGTAACAGGAAAAATTGATTGTAGAAACGAGGTAATCGAATGAATAAAATTGCACTTTCAAACATACAAGCTTTAGATACCAATTTCAGACAGAATTCCATGGGGGCTGGTGGATTGTTTGACTACAACGGGCTACCTCTTGAGGTGAATTCGGCGGATAAATGTCCTATTTGCCATTTTGGAATAGATTTGTCGCAAAATTCATGGTGGAATTACCATGACATTCATTCTTCCGAGCAGGAGAAGTTTAATATTTTTTCCATACATATTTGTCCGCATTGTCATCATGGATTCGTTACTGAACATCATATGATGGTTAAACCAAATAACAATGATGAAGACGATTCAGTTCCTGTTGAAGAATCACAGGTGGTATATCCGCACTCGACTCCTGACCTTAATATCAATGAGCAAATAAGAAAAATATCGCCAAGATTTTACGACGTCTATAGGCAATGCTTAATCGCCAAAAATGAAGGGCTGTCAGATTTATACGGAATGGGGTATAGAAAGGCGTTAGAACAACTGGTTACAGATTTTGCTATCAATAAATATCCCGATGAAAAAGAAAAAATTCTTGCAATGTCTTTACACAATCGTATCGAAAGTTACTTTCGTGATTCAGATGCAAAAACAGCTCTGATGGCATGTAAATGGCTTGGAAATAACGAAACTCATTATGAAAACTGTAATACCAAAGAAGATATCATCCTCTTTGAGGGGTTAATAGAAGACACGTTATTATATTCATCGAGAATTGCGAGAAGAGAAGGCACGAAGTATTAACGAGGCAAAAGGCAAAAAATGACTAAAGAATTTGACCTCAACATAGAAAAGATACTGGAAAACTGGGAAGTCTACCATGCTGTCCGTGAAATCATTGCAAATGCTCTGGATGAGCAGAAATTGACAGGGACCAAAGACATCAGTATCCGTAAAGAAAACGGCATCTGGCATATCACGGACTATGGAAGGGGCCTTAACTATCACCATCTCACGCAGAATGAGAACGATGAAAAGCTCTCTGCGGAAGGACTTATCGGAAAGTTTGGTGTTGGACTGAAAGATTCACTTGCTGTGTTCTATCGTAATAGGATTCGTGTGACGATTCGTTCCTGTTATGGAGTGATCACGCTGAAGCAGATGAAAAAGGCTGGATTTGATGATGTTATGACGCTTCACGCTGAAATTGCAGATCCAGATGATCCAAACATGGTCGGCACGGATGTTTCGCTTGATGGCTGCAACGATCAGGATATCGAAAAAGCAAAGAACCTTTTTCTTTGTTTCTCGCATGAAAACGTACTGGAAGATACGGGTTTTGGCGCGGTTCTTGAAAAGCCGATTCACGAAAATGCGGGCATCTATATTCATGGCGTAAAGGTAGCGGAAGAAAGCAATTTCCTCTTCTCTTACAATATCACGAATCTTCCGAATAAACTTCGGAAAGCTCTCAACCGTGAACGTGATAATGTTGGACGTGCAGCTTATACGGACTCTATCAAAAACATCGTAAAAAGCGTTGAAGATGAAGTAGTTCTCAGAGCCTATATGCATGATCTTGAGCAGGTTACGAAAGGCAGCGGCCATGATGAAATGAACTGGATCGATGTGCAGCTTTACGTCCTTGAACAGCTTTCTCGTAAAAGCGACAAGCTACTGTTTATTACAGGTGATGAGGCGGTCAAACGCCGTGCCGAAGTATCGGATGCACAGGATGAAGGATATCAGGTGTTCATTATCCCGGATAAGCTGAAGGAAAAGGCAAAATCGATCCGTACAGTTATGACACTTGAGAAATATAACCAGAGCAAAAACAACGCATTTTCCGGTGATGCCTTAAATATCTCCGATCTCACACCGGCGGAACAGGAAGTCTACAACATGATGCCTGAAATTTTAGCATTTATGAATGGACTTCCGGGTGTGATTGCAAGTGTAAAAATATCAGAAGAATTATACACAGATGAAAAGAAAACTATTACTTTAGGTTTATGGGATGCCAAAACACGCACCATCTGGATTCGACGGTCGCAGCTTTGTTCTATTGAGAGCTTTGCCGGAACATTGATTCATGAATGCACACATGCCGCAAGCAGATGCGGTGATGTATCGAGAGCATTTGAAACAGCACTTACAGAAAACCTTGGCAGACAGGCTGCCTATTATCTCAGATAAGGAGGGTAAGAAAAATGCCTGATGATCTTAGACTTGAAACAAACTTTGAACATTATATTAGCCGGAAGCTGAATGAGCTGTCGGACAGCGGATGGAAAATCAGTGAAAATGATAACGGCTTTGACGCAGATACTGCGCTTTATATAGATGATTTTATCAGATATATCATGGCTACTGCTCCGCAGAAGATCGAAAAGATGAAGAAAGACTTTGGTGGCAGTTGGAAGTCAAACCTCGAAAAGAATCTCGTACATAGTCTTGAAGTGGATGGTACAGTACAGACGCTTCGAAATGGATTCTTTATGGCCGGATATCAGACGATTGAGTGCTCCGGTCATTACCCGGATGATGTACGTATCCCGAATATCAAGGAAAAGTATGACGCCAATATCCTTCGTGTCATGCATCAGGTTCATTATCAGACGGCTGGTAACAAGTCGCTTGATTTAGTTTTCTTTATCAATGGTATTCCGGTTGCAACAGCAGAAGTAAAGACGGAGCTTACACAGACGGTTTATGACGCTATCGAGGAATATCAGACGCAGAGAAAGC
>ULUD01020121.1_pt1 | contig 9955 bp, 9 predicted proteins | sample 1958191 | NCBI WGS metagenome assembly ULUD01 (sample SAMEA4835751, study PRJEB28245) | human gut metagenome | biome: gut microbiome; material: fecal sample | place: Denmark | collected 2008 | reverse complement strand
AAAAAATGTTTGAAATTTCCGCAAAGATGTAATATAATTGTAATAGTTTCGCAACAAAAAATTGAAAGGAAGATTCAAATGTTTGATTTTGGACAAGATATAGGAATAGACTTAGGAACAGCAACTGTAATTGCATATGTAAAAGGCAAAGGAATTGTTTTAAGAGAACCATCAGTAGTTGCAGTAGATAAAGAAACAGGAGAAGTTCTAGCAGTAGGAAAGGAAGCTAGAAGAATGTTGGGAAGAACACCCGGAAATATAGTAGCTACGAGACCTTTAAGAGAAGGAGTAATATCAGACTATACAGTAACAGAAAAAATGTTAAAGTATTTTATAAACAAAATTTGTGGAAAATATATTTTTGCACCAAGAATTATGATATGTGTTCCTTCAAGAGTTACAGAAGTAGAAAAAAGAGCTGTAATAGATGCGGCGACACAAGCGGGAGCAAGAAAAGTATATTTAATAGAAGAACCATTAGCGGCTGCGATAGGCGCAGGACTGGATATATCAAAACCATGTGGAAATATGGTAGTAGATATTGGAGGCGGAACTACCGATATTGCAATATTATCACTTAATGGAACAGTAATAAGCACTTCAATAAAAGTTGCAGGAGACAAGTTTGACGAAGCAATTATAAAATATATAAAGAAAAAGCATAACATCATAATAGGAGAAAGAACAGCCGAAGATTTAAAAATAAATATAGGATGTGTGTATCCTAAAATACAAGATGCAGAGATGGAAATTAGAGGAAGAGACCTAATAACAGGTCTGCCAAAAACAGTAACAGTATATTCAAGTGAGATGCTAGAAGCATTGACAGAATCAGCAGAACAAATAGTAGAAGCTGTACATTCAATACTAGAGAAAACACCACCAGAGCTTTCAGCAGATATAAGCGACAGAGGAATATACATGACTGGTGGAGGATGTTTAATAGATGGATTAGACAAGTTATTACAAGAACGTACGGGAATCAATGTAATGGTTGCGCAGGACTCAGTATCTTGTGTTGCATTAGGAACAGGCAAAGCACTGGACAACTTAGATTCACTAGAAGGAAAAAAATAAAGGACAAAATTGCGCCTATGTTTTAAGAAAGGACCATAAAATGAGAATATTAAAAGATTTTAAAATACCAAACTTTAAACTAAAAAAAATAGAAATGAATGACATACCAGATATAGAAAAAGTAAAAATTGATTACGAAAAAGTAAAAGAAGCAGGAGAAAAAAAGAACAAAAAGCAACCTTATGATGCAGGAACATTTACAACAGTAAAAGAGATATTTGTAGAGTCAATGAAAAAATATGCAGACAACACATTAGTTCTTCAAAAGCCAAGTCATAAAGAACCATACAAAGAAATAACATACAGACAATTTGGAGAAGATGTTGTATCATTTGGAACAAAATTAATAAAAATGCTTCCTAAAAAAGCAAAAGTAGTAATAGTAAGTGAAACAACATATCAATGGTATGTGTCATACATGACTTTACTTTGTGGAGATACAGTTGTAGTACCAGTAGACAAAGAATTACCAGATAATGAATTGGAGAATGTAATAAATAGAGCAAAAGCAACTGCAGTAATATACTCTGCAAAGAAAAAAGATTCAATAAAAAAGGTCGAAGGAAATGTCCCAACAGTAAAATATTTCATAGAAATGGATTCTGATGACTACATTGTAGACAAACATATGGGCATGAACTATTTAATAAAAGAAGGAAAAGAAATAGTTGACGCTGGAAGCACAGAATTTATGGATATAGAAATTGATCCAGAAGAATTTAAAATGTTAATATTCACATCAGGAACAACTTCAAAATCAAAAGGAGTAATGATATGTAGCAGAAACTTGGCAGCAAACATAAATGCAGTATTTGCATATGTAAAGTTGACGCCAGCAGATAGACTATTCTCTATATTACCATTGCACCATACATACGAATCAACAATAGGCTTCTTATTACCATTTGCAACAGGTTCATCAGTTGCAATATGTGAGGGATTAAGATATATCATTCCAGACATGCAAGAAGCAAAACCAACAGCAATGCTTGCAGTTCCTCTACTAGTTGAAAACTTATACAAAAAAATAAATGAAACTATAAAGAAAAGCAAAAAAGAAGGAATTGTAAACTCTATGATACATGTTACAAATGTTTTAAAAGCAGTAAACATAGATATCAAGAGAAAGGTATTTAAAGAAATATTAGACAACTTAGGTGGCAACTTAAGAATAATAGTATCAGCAGCAGCTCCAATAGATGCAAAAATTTGTAAATGGGTAGAAGACATTGGAATAGAATTCCTACAAGGATATGGACTTACAGAAACAGCACCAATAGCTGCACTAACACCAGAATTCGAACCATCAAGATATGCTTCAACAGGAAAAGCAGTAAAAGACACAGAAATAAAAGTTCTAAATCCAAATGAAAATGGAGAAGGAGAATTATTAATAAAAGGACCAACAGTTATGCTTGGATACTATGAAGATGAAGAAGCAACAAAACAAGCAATACAAGATGGATACTTCCATTCTGGAGATATAGGAAGAATCGACGAAGATGGTTACATATATATAACAGGAAGATGTAAAAACGTTATAGTAACACAAAATGGAAAAAACATCTATCCAGAAGAAATTGAGCTAATGCTAAATGACATACCGGAAATATCAGAATGTTTAGTATATGGAGAAAAAGAGAAGGAAGATAAAAGAGACAAAGAATTAATAATAACAGCAAAAATTATTCCTGATTACAAAAAGATAGAAGAACTACATGGAAAAGATTTATCAGAGGAAGATATTCAAAAAATTATATGGGATAAGGTAAAAGAAAATAATAAAAAGCTTACATCATATAAAGCCGTAAAGAAAATTGAAATAAAGAAGGATGAATTCGAAAAAACAACAACAATGAAGATAAAAAGATACGCTGAAATGAACAAAAAATAGGCAAAAAGAAGAAAAAACACTTTTGTAACACTTTTGTAATAAAAATGTTACAAAAGTGTAAATAAAAAACTGCCCGTAAGTATTGTATTTTTTTGTTGAATAATATATAATTAGCGTATATTATAGCGAAACATATGAAGAGGAGGAATTTTACAATGTCTAAATCTGGCATAGTAAATGTAAGAATGGTAATAACTGAAGAAAAGATATTATCAAATATATCAAAAGTCCAAAAAATGATAGATCCTAACAGTAAAAAGCAGATAATACAATTAGAAGACGATGCATATTTCAAAGATTTAGTAGAATCTATTAAGACGTACTTAATTGAATATCCAAAAAAGAAAAATTTCCCAAGTAGTGTATATAGAGCAGCTTATGGGCTTGTTGAATTTGCAACAAATGAATTTGAAGAAAATACAAAACAAATAGAAGAGCTTATAAGACAAAGAGAAAAAAACATAGCATTATCAGGAGAACTAAAAAATGTACTTAGCATTGTGTTAAACAAAGAAGATGGATGGAAGGATTCAATAAAAGAAGTTTCATCAGAATTCCCAGAAGATATAATAGAAACACTAGGACTACTTGGAAGATCAAAATCAGATAAATCTCAAAATTATCATGATGCATTAAAACTAATAAATGCTAGAATTGCAAACCTAGAATCAAACTTACATATAGAAATAGATATGGAAAGAATTGAAGATAAATCAAAAGCATTGAGTTATATAGGAATAGAAGTTGCAGATGCTCTAAAACTAATACCTACTCCAAGAGAAGAAATAGAAGAAACTGTAAATACAGAAAAAATAGCAGTAGAAGAAAAAGTACAAGAACAAACACCGATAGAAGATACTCAATATTACGAAGAGACAAGAGTAAATGTAAAACCTTCATTATGGCAAAGATTTAAACAAAGTAAATTTGTTCAAACAATTAAGTATGTTATGAAGATTAGAATAGTACTAGATGTTCCAGCATTACCAAGCGGAGACGAAAGTAAAAAATAAAAAAACAAGAGCCTGAATTTATAAAAATTTAGGTTCTTTTTGAATGCTAAAAGAGTAATAACTATATCAAATGAAATTAATCAAAACTATTGAAAAAAGATACAGCATATAATATAATTTTGTCCGAAGGGGGATGAAGTATGAAAAATAAAAAGAAACTATTAATACCAATAGTATTAATTATAGCAATCGTTATAATTGCCATAATATTTAGTCAAATGAGCAAGAAAGAACTACTATCAGTAAAGTCTGAGAGACAATTAATGAAAATATATGAAGGGTACGATAACTACAGTTCAGATGGATATCTTAAACTTTTTGCAATGCCATTATATGGAATATTAGATTTAAATGTTTCATTAGGTAGATATGACAAGGCTTATATTCCAGCCTATGGAGATGCATCAATAGACTCTACAACCGAAAGCAATACAACAACATCTTCATCTACAAAAGAATATTCAACTACAAATTTGCAAGTAGAAAATGTAGATGAAGCAGACATTACAAAAACAGATGGAAATTACATATATTCGATATCGAAAAACAAAGTAATAATAACAAATGTTCAAGATCCAACAAACATTAAAATAGAAAAAGAAATATATACAAATACAGATTATGTGCCAGAAGATTTGATGTTGTATAAAGAAAAACTAATAGTAATATCAACGCAATATTTGAATCATGCAAAAAGCAACACAATGGTAACAGTATATGACATAACTACAAAATCAAATCCAAAACTAGTAAAAGAATATACATTGCTAGCAAGATATTACACATCAAGATGCATAAATGGAAAACTATATGTTATATCATCAGAAAGGCTAAGAAAAGTAGGCGACAACATAGTAAGAGAATATATCGAAAACGATAATCACAAAGAAATAAAATTAGATGATATAAAATATTTGAAGGACGTAAAATCAAATAAACAAACACTTATCTCAAAATTAGACTTAGACAAAAATGATGAAGTAAAAGTAAAATCGTATTTGTTTGATATTGAAAATGCATATATTTCAGAAGAAAATATATATCTTCTAAATGAGGACTATGAAAATAAAGCAAATGTAAAAGAACCATTAAAGCACCTATTCGGACCGGGTGGAATAATAGGATTTATGAATTACATGGTAGACGAATACGATAGTTATTCGTATGGCGATTACACCAATATTTATAAATTAAAAATAAAAGAAGATGGAGATATTCAATACAGCAACAGAGTAAAAGTAGAAGGAACAACAATAAACCAATTCTCGCTAGATGAATATGAAGGAAATCTAAGAGTGGGGCTATATACAACAAAAGGATCAAGAGTAGCCGTGTTTGACAATAAGCTAAAACGAATAGGTGAAACAGATTATCTATCAGAAAGCGAAAAAATGTATTCTACAAGATTCGTCGGAGAAAAAGCTTACATGGTAACATACAAAAACACAGATCCATTGTATGTAATAGATTTAAAAGATCCGGCAAATCCTACAGTGTTAGGAAAACTAAAAATTCCGGGATATAGCACATATCTACATCCATATGATGAAAATCATATCGTAGGAATAGGGATGCAAACAGAAGAAAAAGTAAATAGAAATATTTATGGAAGAATCACAAGTACATCAGTAGCAATAACAGGAATGAAAATGGCGTTATTTGATGTATCAGACGTAAATAATCCAATTCAAATTTCACAAACAATAATAGGAGATAGAAGAGCAACATCAGCAGTTCTAACAAATCACAAAGCACTATTATTTTCAAAAGAAAAAGGAATAATAGCAATTCCAGTAAATAACTATCCAAGAGATGTAGAAATAAGTACATCAAATGGAGAAGATATTGAAACTTTGGTAAATAGTTATAAAAACTACAAAGAAGAATACACCTCAGAAGGTTATTTTGTTTATAATATAAACTTGACAGATGGATTCAATTTAAAAGGAATAATTAATCACGACAAAACAACAAATTACAAACCATATTATTATAATAGCAAATTGCTAAGAGGATTATGGATTGAAGATAATTTGTATACAGTATCAGAATCTATGATAAAAGTAAATAGACTAGACGACCTAGAGGAAATATCAAAGCTAGAAATAAAAGGAGGAGAATAAAATGGCTGGTGAAGTAAAAGAAAAAAACAGAACAGGAATGAGTGCCGCAGCATTAACATTAGGGATAGTATCAATAGTATTTGGATTATTTTGGTACATATGCATTCCAACAGGAATATTAGCGATAGTATTTGGAGCAAAAACAGCAAGGGAAATAGGAAGTAAACTAGGAAAAGCAGGATTAATTACAGGAATTATAGGACTTTCAATATGCGCTTTCCTATATATATCAATGGTTCTTCTAATATTAATAGCAATGTAATTTAAAATAAAGATAAAAAGACAGGTTGGAAACAATGTGTTCCAACCTGATAAACATGAGGAGGAAAAAGCAAAAAATGAAAAAAGCAGAGCAAAGTGTGCAAAAAATGAGCAGAACTAAAAAAATAGTACTGTCAGTATTGATGGCAATAGTAATATTAATCATAAGCTTTATAACTTACGAGGCAATCACAGTAAACAAGACGTACTACATAGGAGAGAAAAATCTAAAAATACCTGTATTTGTATATCATGATATTGTCAATGATGAAAGTCAAATAGAATATGACTATATGCAAACAACAACAGAAACCTTTGAAAAGCAACTTACTGGTTTAACAAGATTAGGTTATAAACCAATTACGTATCAAGACTTAGTAGAATATAAAGAAGGTAAAAAAGCAATATATAAAAGAAGCTACATAGTCACTTTTGATGATGGTTATACGGGAATATATGAAAATGCGTATAAAATAGCAAAAAAGTATAACATACCAATGACGTCTTTTGTAATAGACGATTGTGTCGGAACACCAGGGTATTACACATGGGAACAAGCCAAAGAAATGCATGATAGTGGGCTAATTTCTATATATTCTCACGGACTAACACATTGTAAATATAACGAAGTATCGCCTGAAGATTTAGTAAAACAAACAAACCAGGCATATGACAATTTAAGAAACAACTTACAAGATCCAAACCTTCTAAAAGTATTTACATATCCATATGGATTATATACAAATGAAGAGCTTGACACACTAGGAAAAGAAGGATATATACAAAACTTGACAGATAATAAAATAAATAGAAGCAAAAAGCTTAATTTGTCAGGATTGCATAGAGAATATCCATTGAACAATCCTGTATGGAAAATGATACTAAAAATAGAATACAGAAGTATGAAATATCCAGACTAAAAAAAGGTCCAAATTGTTAAACAAAAGTTTAACGATTTGGATTTTATTTTTTGTTTAAATGTAATTTATTTAAAACATTTGCAACAGCATGAACAATCTTTGTAGAATGTTCTGCCGCAATATTCTTACCAATGGCTTTCCCACCGACTGTAACCGAAGCGACAACAGCACTTATAATAAACTGCAAATCCACAGACAAGTTATATATTGAGCCAATCTTTAATGCAATCAAAGCACTTATTGAACCACTTAAAACCCCACAAATATCGCCGACTATATCAGAACCAAAGTTAGCAACCTTTGCTGAATTACGAATAAGTTTTACAGAAGTTTTTGCACCGGTAACTCTTTTACTAGCCTTAGCGTGAAACTCATCTTCATTTGCAACAGTAACTGCAACTGCAATAATATCAAACATTATACCAATAATAATTACCAACAATAAAATTAAAATCGCTGGGAAAAGAGACAAGTTACTGATTGCATTAGTTGATATAAATGAAAAAGCGATTGACAGAATAAAAGTCATAACAAAAACGCTAACAATCCATTTTACATTAGAGTTGTTAGCAGACTTTTTTGTGTCTTTATTTAATTTTTTTGAATTTATTTCTTTATTTTCTGAATCCATTAATTTTTATCTTTCTAAAAAATGATTTAGATGGTAAAATTATAAGTAAATTTTACGGTTTGAGGTCTAGCCGAATTTCTCTATTTGCTACTTTACATTGCTATAAAGCAGTTTCCTTTTAAAGCAAATATTCCGATGTCAGGAATGCCAGATTGCCACTTAAATCCGTACCTTAATCCCTATAATTTTATGCTTCTAATGAAACAAACATTCTAGAAGTTTTCCTTGAAATACTTTTCTAAGATTAGTCCCTTTTGCAACAGAAATTTCATATACAAAGATGAATATAATCCCAATACTGTCACTCAAGACAGGCTACGCTATGTATTAAAACATAGGTTACACTTAAAATGTAGTTCTTTTTAAGCCTCCGCGATAATAGGGTTGGAACATGTATGCCATTACACATTTCCCTAGAATCTTACTCCCTGCAAACACGCAAAACTGGCATTTCGCGCACAAACAAGGAACTTCAACGATGTGCCCTTTAGTGGATTTTTAGCCCCACCCTCATAATAGAAAGCATTACTAGAATAATGCACCATCAATTGTATTATAACATATAAAAAAACAAAAATCAAGTAAAATCCATCGACAGATAGTGTCAATTTTTTTCGGGGAAATTTTTAAAAAATATTTCAACCCTCAAAATTGTTGCTATTTAGGTTATTAACATACTGCCTTATATTCTAATAATTGTTTAAAAAATTTTCTTTGTTCTGTTGTTCCAAATTCCATTGCTGGTATTTTTCCTACTTTAAAATTAACACTAGACTTTATCTTTTCTCTAGCATTATGTCTTATTTTTTCTATTTCTTTAAATTCTATTACTTTTCTTTTATTATGTACTATTTCCTTTATTTCTCTGTTATCTGCTTTTATTAATCTTAATTTACTTACATTGTTTACATTTATTACTTTCCATCCCAATGGTCTACTACTTAATCTTGCTGAATACAAATGACTTATATGCCCTTCTGCACTACACCCATGTAATTCTTTTTGATATTTATATAAATTTGTTATTCCTGCTTTATTATTTAATATATATCTTAACAATTTTTCTTTTCTTGTTCTTACTGTTGCATCCATCTCTTCTACTAATATTTCATATACTATTTCTTTTGTTTTTTCAAAATTTAAAGCATAAAAACTGGATCTATGTCAAGTTTTTGGACACAAAAGCGTGTAATTTTTATGCTGACTTTCTTTCTATATCATAAGGTATTTGATATTCTATCGCCGAATGTATCCTTTTTCTGTTATACCATCCCTCTATAAATTCAAATAATGCCATTTTTGCTTCCTCAAATGTCTCATACTCTTTTAAATTTACTTCTTCTTTTTTTTATATGGCATTGATGCTCTCCATACAAGCATTGTCATAAGGGTATCCTTTTTTGCTATAAGAATGCCTTAATCCTAATTCTTTTAAGTATTTTTCAATTTTATTTGATGTATATTGGCTACCTAAATCACTATGAAATATTGCTTGTTCTTTAAATTTTCCCTTCGTTTGTGCATTTTTTATTGCTTCTATTACTAATTCCGCATCTATTGTTTTTCCATAGCTATATCCAATTATCGCTCTACTACATAAATCTTCTACAGTTGCTAAATATGTCCAACCATAATTTTTAACATAAATATATGTTATATCCGAAACCATTTTTATTCTTAACTCATCTACTTCAAATTCTTGATTTAACAAATTTTCCTTGCCTTCACTATTAACTTGCTTACTGCTACTTGCTGGTTTGTATTTTTTTACGATACAAGATTTTATTTTTAGAAATCTCATTCTTTTTCCTACTCTTTTTTTACTTACATATTTTCCTTCTTTTTCAAGCATTTGATGAATTTTGGGCGAACCATATCTTTTCTTACTTTCATTGTAAATCCTTAATATATCAACATCCAATTTTCTATTATCTTCTTTATATGCATTTGTCCTGTGTCTTTTATGATAATAATATTCTGAACGACTTATTTTCAATGCTTTGCATAATCTTTTGATATCATATATTCCTTTGTTT
>ULUD01030394.1_pt1 | contig 10030 bp, 9 predicted proteins | sample 1958191 | NCBI WGS metagenome assembly ULUD01 (sample SAMEA4835751, study PRJEB28245) | human gut metagenome | biome: gut microbiome; material: fecal sample | place: Denmark | collected 2008 | reverse complement strand
CCGCCGCAGCACATGGTCAAGCTGCGCCTGAGAAACGGAAAAAGCGAAGGACGCTTGTGCGCTCTCCGCTTCTTCTATGGCTGTAATCTGTTCCGCTTCGGTGGGGAAAAAGGATAGCTGACCGCCCCGTGCGGGGTGTTCTGTTATGCGTAGATCAGCTCCGCGAGAATCACTTCCTCCGCCTGCGCCTTGCAGGTGTTCATCAAGCCCACCCATTTCATTGGGTTGCGGGCTTTCAGCGCCTCCGTCGCTCCGGCCTCCGCCGCCAGCTCCGGCATCATCTGCTCTAAGCGGCTCTGCGCTGCCTGCTCGATCTCCAGCAGGTGCGGAAACAGGGTCTCCTCCAAGATCATCTGGTTCCAGAGAATGGGCCGATGCTCCTTCAGGTACTTCTGGCGCATCCGCCCGTACTTGCCGAGGGGCTGCTCCGGCACCTCGATCTTCAGGTCGGGAATCATGTAATCTCCGTTCATCGTGTAAGTCAGGTTGTTCTCCATGCTCTGCCGTCCTTTCCGCGCTGTGTTCGCGCTCATAATTTCGTATGGTGACTTCGATCTGCCGCAAAACCTGTTCGTTGATCTCGCTGACCGCCGTGCCGAGTGCCGCCACCGTGCGCGGGGTGTTGAAATCAAAGATGCTGAAAAAATCCTCGTGTTCAAAGTAGTCCTGCGGCTTCATGCCGCAGCGGGACATGAGGGAGTAGGTGATGCTGACCGCCGCGGCGTTTTTGAACGCCACCTCGATGTTGTAATCATCATACTCCTCCAAGTAAGAATCCGCAACGATGCCGAGAATGTCACGGGAATGGTCACGCCAGTATTCCGCAGCAAGCTGAGAAGCGACGCTCTCGAACTGCTCCGCAAGGCCGTTTTTGCCGGAAACGCCGTAATTACGCTCCAGCATGGCGCTCACGCTGTCGGTATGCGCGTCTTTCAGCTCCCACAAGTTGACGCGGCGGGCGTTTTCCTTTCCGCCGGTGTCGGAAACGTCAAAGACGTATTTGAGCCTCGGCTTGTAGCCGGTAGCGTCGATGAGGGCTATGCCGGTGCTGCCGCGCCGGACATAGCGCCCCATCTTCTCATTCCAAAAGTCGTACTCGGCGCAGGCGGTGGCCTCCGGGCGCTGCATATAGATCATGAGCTGCTCGTTGTAGGGGTATTTATACAGCCTTGCGGCGGTGGTCAGGAACGCCGTCCACGCCAGATGGCTGCCGGTGATCTGCCGAGCGGTGCGCTCCGCCTGCTCCGCGTAGGCTTGCAGTTTGTTGGGCATAAGCAAAATCCTCCTCTCATGGTTTTCTGTTGAATCCGTTTCTTTTTGCCGCCTCGCTTGCTTTCCGTTTCCGCTTCTCACTGTACGGTGAGGTCAGGCGGAAGGACAAGCGCCCCTTTAAGATTTCAAACTCCATGCAGCCTGTGTCGGGGTCTGCGTCCAGTTGGCGGCACTCTGCGGGGTGATGTGCGGCGTAGGCGGCAAGGCGGTTCTTGAGGTCAGTATTGTGGGTGCGGATATGGATAAGGGATTCTTTCTCGTCAAATACGATTTCCGTGATTTTCTGCGCTTTTGTCAGTCCTGTTCTCATAAATGGCCTTTCTGCGTCTCCTGCGCGAAGCAGGCGCGATTTTGGGGTATTTTCTCCGGCTCATGACTTGGGAAAAACGGCGATTTTCAAACTGAAACGCGCCGGATGATACATTCCTCATCCGGCGCGCTCCCTGCGGCGAATCTGCGATTTTTCCGGCTCTTGACCGTAAAACAGTCAGCTTTGCTCAGAGGTCAAAATCCGGCGTCAGGTCAAGGGCGGCGTACTCCGCATCGGTAATGTCGCGCAGCTTTGCGAGGGCGCTGTCCGTCAGCTCCCGCAGCTCGGCCTCCTCCGCGTCCAGATACCCCCGCATTTCTGTGAGGGCCGCGATCAGGCCCTCGCGGGTGCCGTCTGCGTTGTAGATGCTCATGAGGTTGATTTCTTCATGGGTAAATGGGTTGTTTTTCATATCAAAGCTCTCTTTCCGCGCTCCGTTTGGGCGCTGTTTTGTTTTTCGTCTGCTCCGGCGTCCTTTCCCTGAGCTTTTCCAGCACGGAGGGCTTCTTCTGTTCGCGGTGAGAGGCCGCAGCCAGCTCCGTCAGGGAGATGGAAAAGCCCGCCTTGACCTGTGCCTCCAAATCGGCCACGGTGGGCTGCTTGGGGCCGTTGTTGATGATGCCGTCGATCATGCCATAGTCGTCCTCCATGGCCATCTCCGCGTTTTTGAGGTAGTTCTCCGGCTTGAGGAAATTGGGAAGCTCCCGGAAGCCGATGCTGTCAACGTAATGACAGGATACTACGCCGTTTTGCTTCAAGGCAACGATGTCGCTGACCGACAGGCTGTGTCCCTTGAAATCCGCAGGGTGATCCACGTTGAACCGCTGATAAATCATATCCAGATTGGTTCTGGCATTCCCATAATCCATAAATCCGCCGGTGTAGATCGCGTCGTAGCCGCCGCGCTCCGGCGTGACGCCCTTGCTCTGCAAGTAGTCATAGTTCATGAAGCGGTAAGCATCCAATTCACCGCCGCGCCGGATCTGATAGATGAGGAAAGCGTCCTGTGGGTTTTCCAGAAACAGCTTTTCCGTGTCTGCCTGTTCGCTCAGCGTCACAAGCCCGCGCACCGCGTCCCATTCCTCGCGCTCCACGCCGAACACGCCGGTGTGGGAGGAAATATCCTCGGCGTCCAGCGCCATGGCCTCGGTGCTGTCGGCATAGAGCAGGAACACGGGAATGTCCTGCATGAACAGCTCCATGGCGCGCTCCTTTGTCAGCGGCAGCATGGTATTGCCGTCCGTGTAGCCGTACTGATACATTTCCTGAAAGTCGATGGCTGTATCCGGCATGGGATAGCCCTGCTCCAGCTCCGGCAGGGACGGAAACACTTCCTCCGCTTCCGGCAATGGCGGCAGCACGTTGGCTGCCTGCAAATCCTCGATCAACGCGGAGTCGGCAAGCCGGAGAGATCCGCCGTCCCCAATCATGTGGAGCTTGCAGACCTCCAGCGCGGCATCGGAGAGGGGTGCATCCGGCAGTTCAAGTTGTCCGCCGTCCAGCGCGTGTTGCGTCCGGGCGTCGTAGATGGTGTAGTCGATGCCGTCCTCCGTGCGCTGCACATGGATGAACCGTTCATCCGCCGTCCGGTACAACTTTTCCGACTCCGGCTCTTTTGTCCGCCATTCCCTGCGGAACAGGCCGTTAAAGCGCTCCAGCAGCCCGTGGGAGCCGTCGTCAATGCCAAGCTCATCCGCCAGCTTGACGAGCTCCGCCAGCTCCTTCCGCAGCTCTGCGTCCTCGCCGGCAAGCAGCCGGTCCGCCACCGCCTCCGCTGTGGGTTTGTCCGCGCTGTCGGGAACGTTCAGATCCCGGCGCAGGAACGCCGCATATTCAGCGGCGAAGGCCAGCGCGTCGGCGCGTGAGGGCGGGATGGTGACAAGCTCATATTCCGTGTCCTTGGGAAGCTCGATGCCGCGCTCCTTGCAAACCTCCGCGAAGTGCTTCTCCACATCGGTGATGATGCCGTTTGCGGTTTTGCTGATGGTGTCCAGACTGGCGCGGAACTCCGGCAGCTCGGCGTTTTTTGACCACGTTGCCACATAGCCGAAGCTGTTCGCGCCGGTTTCAATGCCGAAGTAGGCGCAGACCATGAAGGAGATGCTTTCGGCCTCCACCTCCTCGGTATTGCGGCTTTTGGCCTTGCGCTCCGCCGCCTGCTGCAAGCCGTAGTTGTGGAGCTTGGCGTGGGCGATCTCATGGACGGCGGCGGATACCGTCTGCACCTCGCTCATGCCCTCCCGCAGCGTGATGCTCTGGGATTTGGGGCTGAAATAGCCGTCCATATCGGCGGACAGAGGCTTTACCTCCACCGGCACGGGAGAGGAGCGGCGCAGCGCCTCCATGAACGCCTCATAATTTTCCACGCTGCCGGTCAGGTTGGCGACGGGGCTGGCCACACGCTCAGGCAGGGGCTTTCCGTCCGTCTGGGCGTAGTCGAACACCTTGACCGGGCGGAACATGGGGATTTCGATTTCCTTTTCCTCGGTGACGATTTTGCCGTCCGCATCCAGAATGGGCAGCTTGGTGTCCGGGTCGAGCTTTTCCTGCTCGATTTTCTTCTTATACGGCGTGGGCGCGATGATGGTGATGCCCTTCTCGCCCCGCAGCACATGGCGGGAGAACTTGTCCCGCCCGCGGTTGTAGCCCGCCACAAGTGTGGCGTCCGGGCGCTGTAAGTGGATGAGCGCCTGATTGTTGAGGGAATAGTTGTGAAACCGGCTCATGGTTCGCAGGTAATTGCGGTACTTTTCCATATCGCCGGATTCAAAGATGTCGCGGATGCCCGCCTCGATGCGGTCGGTGATCTCCTTGAGCTGTTCTCTGTTTTTACCGGGTTTCTCTGGCATAGGTTCCTCCTTCCGTCAGGTCGATACGCAGGAGCTGAAGCCCCCGCGAAAGATATTCCCGTAAATCCGTTTTTCCGCAGAGATAGCGGATGTCGCCTGCCTTGTCCTGCTCACGCAGCGTCCACAGGTCCGCCGCCCACCGGACAAAAACCGCGTCCGGCGCGTTGAAGGGTTTTTTGCGGCGAAGATAGAGGCTGTGCCGCCCCAGCACCATGATCGTGCAGACGGTATTGACCACATCGAGAGAACATTCGTTGAGAACGGCGATCCTCCGTTCATACGAGGCCGCTTCCAGCAGCTCGCGCAGCGCAGGCTTGGCATTTTCAATCAATGCTGGATAATCCGCTCTTGTCGGATACGGAGATTTTCGTGTCATAGGCACTTCCTTTCATTTCATGGGCTGTTTACCCCTAAAATGGCAGCGCCCGCGCAGGGGTGGGCTTTCCTGTGCGGGCGCTCGGTTCTTATTCGTTTTCGGAGTATATACTCCTTGCGGGCGGCGTATATCCGGCGTTTTTGGCGCGTTCGCTGGCGGCCCTGCGCCGCTCGTCGCTGAACGGCTCCCGGACGCTGACGCAGCTTTTCGGCACGGCGTAGCTGACCGCTCCGGCATGGACGGCCTTATCCGGGTACACCTTGTCCGGGTATTTCTCCGCAAGGCGCTTGAGCTTGCGCTTCAGCTTCGGGTCGTGGGTGTAGATGCTGGCGGTGGATTCTTCCTCGTTGTAGAGGATGATACTTTCCTGCTCCAGCTTGGAGAGCTTCATGTCCTCGCCCCCTTGTCAAATTCCAAGCGGAAGCGGACGCTCTCGCCGGTGTCATCCAGCACGGCGGTGGCGTCGTAGGTGCCGCCGGTCTTTTCGGAGTAGAGGCCGGTGAGCTTTACACGCCCGTCTGCAAGCAGCGCGGCGGCGACCTTTTTTGTCAGAGCGGCGCGCTTGGCGGCAAAGAACTTGTTGTCCCGCCACAGCCCGAAGCGGCAGTCGTTTTTCTCGCAGAAGAAGCCCTTTTTGCTCTCGGTCACATCGCTGCCGCAGCGGGGGCATTTGCCGATGACCTCACGGCCGGAGGGGAACAGCACCTCCGCGCCGGAGATGACCTTGTAGGTTTTTACCAGCTCCGTGAGCATATCCGCAATGCCGGTCATGAACTCGTCCGGGAAAAGCTCGCCGCGCTCCACCTGCTGCAAGCGGTATTCCCATTCGGCGGTGAGAAGCGGGGACTGTAACTGCTCCGGCAGCACGGTGATGAGGGAAACGCCGGTATGGGCAGGCACAAGGCTGACGGCCTTCTTCGCCCGCTTGCGCTCCACAAAGCCCGTGGATACCAGCTTTTCGATGATGGCGGCGCGGGTGGCGGGTGTTCCCAGCCCCTTTCGTTCCGCTTCTTCCGGCATATCTTCCTTTCCGGCAGTCTCCATGGCGGAAAGCAGCGTGTCCTCGGTGAAGTGCCTGGGCGGCGTGGTCTTGCCCTCCTTTACGGCGGCTTCGGCGCAATCCAATACCTGCCCCTCCAACAGCTCCGGCAGTGCGGCGTCCTGCTTTTCCTGCGCGAGATACTGTTTCCAGCCGGGTGTGAGGGTGGTTCTGCCCTTGACGGTGAATACAGCGCCGCCGCACTCCAGCATGACGACGGTTTCCGCATAGCGGTGGGCGTCGCTGACCGCACGGAGAAGCTGCCCTGCCACAAGGCGCAAAATCTCGCGCTCTCCCAGCGGCAGGACGGAGGTATCCGCCTTGCCCGCGCTGGCCGTGGGGAGGATGGCGTGGTGGTCGCTGACCTTGCGGCTGTCGCAGACCTGTCTTGCGTTCACGCCCTCCGGTGCGGTGGTTTCGCAGATGGCGGTAGCAACGGCTGCAAGCTCCGGCACAGAGGATTCCAGATCATCAGTGAGGAAGCGGCTGTCCGTGCGGGGATAGGTGCAGAGCTTCTTTTCATAGAGGGCTTGCAGATAGTCAAGCGTCTGCTGGGCGGTATAGCCGAGGCTGCGGTTGGCTTCTCTCTGGAGGGCGGTCAGGTCGTAGAGCAGCGGCGCTTTCTCCGTTTTCTCCGTGCGCTGCACCGCCTTGACCGTGACCGGCTGACCGGCGCAGGCGGCGGCGAGGGCGTCCGCCTCCGCTTTCTCTTTGAACTTTTCGGACACGGCGGCAAAATCGCCGCAGCGAAGGTTCACCGTGTAAAAGGCTTCCGGGCGGAACGCCCCGATCTCCGCCTCCCGTTGGACGATGAGCGCCAGCGTGGGCGTCATGACGCGCCCCACGTTGAGGGTGCGGTGGTACAGCACCGAAAAGAGCCTTGTGGCGTTGATGCCCACCAGCCAGTCCGCGCGGGCGCGGCAGAGGGCGGACTGATGCAGTCCGTCGTATTCCCGTCCCGGACGCAGCTCTGCAAAGCCCTTTTTGATGGCGGCGTCCTCCATGGAGGAGATCCACAGCCGCTTCATGGTCTTTGTGCAGCCCGCCATGTAGTAGACGGTGCGGAAGATAAGCTCCCCCTCGCGCCCCGCGTCGCAGGCGTTGACCACCTCGCTCACGTCCTCCCGGAGCATGAGGTCCCGCAGCAGCTCGAATTGCCTGGATTTGTCCGCTTTCAGCGTAAAGCGCCAGTTTGCGGGCAGGATGGGCAGATCGTCATAGCGCCACTTGGCGTACTTTTCATCGTACACATCCGCGCCCGCCAGCTCCGCCAGATGCCCATAGCACCAGCTTACAAGGTAGCCGTTTCCTGAAAGATAGCCGTCGCGTCGCTGCTTTGCGCCCAGCACGGCGGCGATGGACTGGGCGACGGAGGGCTTTTCCGCGATCACTAATTTATGGTGTGTCATATTCATTTTTCTCCTTTTCTGCACAGCAAAAAGCAGCCCCGAAGGACTGCTTTTCGTGTCTGTTTTTCTAATCGTATGTGGGTCAGGGCCGTTCAAGGCACCGCTTCCGGTATCGCTCGGCAGCCTCGGCAAAGGCTTTGCGCTCGGCGTCGGTTGGGTCCCGTGTTCCATCCAAAAGGCGGCACTGTTCATAGCTTTCCACCGCGCCGGTCAGCCTGTCCAGCAGCGCCTCCGGCGTGAGGCAAATCTCAGCGGTGTCCCAATTTTCACGCCTGTCATCCCATGTGAGGAAGGTACAGCCGTGCCGGGTCGGCACCACCTCCACGCCGGTATCTTCTGTAAGGTGCTCCCTGAATGCCTCCAGCACCCGTTCAAAGCTCAGCATCCGTATCACATCCTTTTCCGCTGCATTTGGTCTTTCATGGGTACATTGTAGCATCGGTGGGAGAATGCGGCAAGGGTCGGGGTCCTAACGCTCCGGCGCTTTTGCCCGCAGTTTCTCCCGCAGGTCGGTGTCACGGTAGCAGGGACGGAGGCAGACGGTGCCGTAGCGGGAACAGCCGCAGCAGAAATGTCCCTCCGGGGCAGGGGTGCGCGGCGTTTCCTCTTTTCCCGGATAGGGGCGCTGCATCATCAGCCGCTCCAGCGGGTTTTTGGTGAAAAGGGTCATGCATCCGCGTCCTCCGTTTCCTCCGGCTCGTCCGCATCGTCCTCGTTTTCGTATTCCTCATCTTCATCCTCATCGCCGTAGTCGTAATCGTCCAAGTCCACAGGTCCCTTTGTGTCGGGCTTCTTCTTACGGAGCTTGAACCAATACAGCGCGCCGCCGCCCGCCATCAGGAGCAGCAGCACAATCACAACAAGACCGCTGCCGGACTTCTTTTCGCCGCCGTCCTTGTCGGGGCTGTCGCTCGTATCCGGCGTCGGGTCGGGCTCCGGCGTCTTTTCCGTAGCCTTTTCCTTGCCCATGCACTCCGTCATATTGGTCTTGCAGACTGCGCAGGCGGTGTTGACCGCACCTGCCTCGCACTTGTCCTTGCAGGAGCAGACGGGGGCGGAATCCTCGTCGATGAGTGCAAGCAGGTCGCTTTCGTCCACAAGGTTGAGGAAGTAGGTTTCATACCGTTCGCCGTCCTCGTCCAGCGGCTTATCGTAGTCGATCACCAGATAGAGGGTATGGCCGTTGCGGGTTTCTACCGCGATGAACTGCTTGTTGGTGTGCTTGTCATAGAGCAGGTCGCGGGTGACGGCGCTGCCGTTTTGGGAAAAGCCCGTCCCTTTCTCAATGGCGACAGGCGCGGCGGTATCGGTGGGCTCCTGTGCTTTCGCCGACTCTGTGGCTGCGGGCGTCTGTGCCGCAGCGGGCTTTCCCGTGCTGCCGGAGGCGTTGGAGGGCTTTCCTGCACCGGTATTGCTGCCGTTGCTGCCGGTATTGCCGTTGCTGCCGGTATTGCCGGAGGATTGCTTTCTGCAATCGCAGTCTGCGGGACAATGGGCGCTGTGCTGCTCCGGCGTGGGGCTGGGCGCAGGCGTTTCCTTTTCATAGAAGGGGTTGGCGATCACCAGATAGCCCGTGCGGTTGCCCGCGTTGTCCACGCCCATGATGTAAAAGTGGGAATCCCGCGTGTTTTTGTCAATGCGGACGCTGAACTCGCCGTTTTGCAGGGTGGTGTAAAGCTCATCGTTCACGTAGACCCCGGCTATGCCAGAGAGGGGGTCGGCAGCCTCCACGCGCAGCAGCGTACCGCTGACGCCTGCCCGCAGCCGGGGCGCTTCAAAGTCCATACAGGATACGGTCAGCTCCTTTTTATGCTCCGCGCCGTAGGTGTCGGTGACAAAGAAAAACACGATACCGTTGTCCGGCACCGTGTAGCGGGCGAGGCCGTCGTGGGCAAGCTGCTCCGTCAGGTCTGTCCTTTCGGCGGTTTCCCGCAGCGCCGCCTCTACCTTCTGCCAGCCCGCGTTGTTTTTGTCCCTGATACGGACCGTGACCGTCACCGGCGCGTTGTGCCAGCCTGCCGGAATATCTGCGTCCAGCGCATATTCCGCCTCCGGCTGCGGCGTTTCCGTCGTTTCAGGCGGCGCGGGAGCCGGTTCCTGTGTGTCCGGCCCTTGCTCTGCCGGAGGGGGTTCCGGCGTTTCTTCGGGCGTGACGGGAAGCTCTGCCTCCGCGATCTCCGGCGTGCTTCCCGGCGCGTCGCCTGCCGGGGCGTCCTCCATATCCGTCGCCATGGCCATGCCGGACATGGTGAGGAACATCAAGGTAAGGCAAAGGACGGCGGCAACGCCGCGCAGCAGCCGGTTGTTATTCTTCTTCATGCACATAGTCCGTATCCTCCTTGGTATTGGGTGTGATAAAGGGCGCACCGCCCCTTTTGAGCTGTGCGAGGAACTGCGCCAGCTCCTCCATGCTCATGCCGGTAGCGCGGGCAAGGCCGATGATGTCGGTATTCTCCAGCTCGACGATGCTCTCGTCAAGCTCCCTGTTGCGGGAGCGGAGGGCGGCGATCTTCGCATCGTTTTTCGCCCGTTCAGCCTTGAGCTTTATAATCTTAGGGTTCATTTTTTGCTCCTTTCTGAGAGATCAGGGCGCAGGTACGCGCCCGTAGGCAAGGAAATGGGATTGCCAGTAGCTTGAATTGAGGCTTGTGTACTGGATGGGGTCGCCGCAGTGGAGCATCATATTGTTGCCCACATAGATGCCCACATGGGACGCGCCCGCCGTGTCGTAGGTGCCTTGGAAGAACACCAGATCGCCGGGGCGCAGGTTGGCGG
>ULUD01050958.1_pt1 | contig 10238 bp, 14 predicted proteins | sample 1958191 | NCBI WGS metagenome assembly ULUD01 (sample SAMEA4835751, study PRJEB28245) | human gut metagenome | biome: gut microbiome; material: fecal sample | place: Denmark | collected 2008 | reverse complement strand
ACCTTCCACTATCCAATACACACGACAAGAGGAGAATACCGGTTGGCGAAAGGACAAATCAGCCCCCACGCAACAATCCTCCTCAACGGCAAGCCCGTAGGACTCATGTTCAGCGACGATTGCGAGGAACCATTCACCGACCGGATACCACCCGAATGGTGCGCCACACCCTTACCGGAAAACTATAAGACCACGCCACTCAACAGAAACATTCCCGTAAACGGCGAATTCAAACCATCATTCCAGCAAGCCATGCTGGGATTCGTGGAATGGTATGAGAAAACGCACAAGGGATAGCAAAAGAGGAAAGCCCCTTAGTTGAGGGGCTTTCTGGTAAATGTCAAATGGTGGCAAGCTTGAATTCTTCCAGCTTGTCCATGCTAAACCGCCCAGAACAACAAAACCTAGTTCTCCGAGCGTTCGCTGATATTCTCCCGCATCTGCAAATAAGCCCCATGCTCACGCAAGTAATCCCGCAAATACGGCATTTTGAAAGCGACTTCACCGTAACCGACAGGCTCAATCAAATCGTTCTCAATCAGCTTGGTTCTATACACGTTGGCGAACTGCGGCGAACGGTTCAACCGACGGGCGATTTCACCTGTATTCGACACCGTATCATCCACCGACATGGCAAGCAGATAGTTCACCGCATGAGAAGGCAAGCCATGCAATGCTGGGGCGTGAACCATATCCCCTAGTTTGGCTTGGGCTTTTTCGATACCCTTGACCGCGTCCTCCTCGGTCACTTGATTCACATGACCGTTGGTTTCGGAAACCCTCCAAGCCCAATAACCCACCAGCTGAATCATGAACGGATAACCATGAGTGGCATTGGTCAACCGTATCAACGTTTCCATCCCGGCTTTCTTCTCCCCGCTGAAAGACTCCTCGAATGCTTTCAGAACCTTCTCCGTTGGCACGGAACCCAAATGATACCGTTCTGCCCGTTGAAGGAAGGTGATGGCATTATCCGACAGCACGTCGTTCACGGCGGACGGTAGCCCAGCGAAAATGAACGCGATGTTCCGTCCTTCGCGGATAAGATGTTGCACGGCAGTGGACAAAGCCCTGATTTCGTCCATGGAACCGGATTGCACTTCGTCCAATGTGATTAGGATTCCCTGCTTGGATTCGTTCATCTTGTCGAGACGATTGCCGACCGCTTGACGTAGCGTCAAGGAACGTTCCTCGTTGCGTTCGAGTTCGATTCTCCCCAAACTCAGTTCGAGGTTTCCGACGCTTCCCGTCAATCCGACCTTGGGCATGTCGTAGGCGGATATGCGGGTGGTGTCCTTGCCGGTGAGCGCGTCCACGAGTCTTCGGGTGAAGCCTTTGTCGGCGCTTTCGTTGTAGACCAGCCAACTATGTTCACGGGCGTGTGCGCCCAACGTGTCCAGCATGACGGTTTTCCCGACCCCTCTTGCTCCGGTGAGGAACATCAGCCGTCCGGGACTTCCCACGCCGTCCTTCAGTGCGTAGTCGAAGTCCTCGATTATTTCCTCCCGTCCTACGAGGACAGGTGGGATGCGTCCTGCCGTGGGTTTGAATGGGTTGGGCATGCTGGTCGGCTCCTTCTCGATTTATAATGATTAAAATAATTATAATGCTTTAAAATCTCGCTTGGCGGGAAGCTGATTTGATGTTCTCTTACATTCTCGTTATACTGGAATTGCTCACACAGGAAAAGTCGAAAAACCAAGGAGTAAAAAAATGAGCAACATCGACAGCATCATCGAACGCATCAACAACCTCATGGCAATAGCTGAAAACGAAGCATCCAGCGACAATGAGGCACAAATGGCGTTCGAGCGGGCACAGAAACTTATTAACGAATATCGTATCGAAGACTGGAAACGCGACCGCACCCGCACGAACAAGCCAATCATCGAACGTGGCGTGAACGTAAGCAAAACCACCATCTACCATCAGCAAGGCTACCTTGCGATCATCATCGCCCAAGCTAACGAATGCCGCGCCTACCTTCACGAAAGCCGGCGTGGCGGAAGAATTGAGGAACGTGCCGTCATGTTCGTAGGCGAGGAAGACGATGTGAACGCCGCAGTCATTCTCTTCCAAAGCATCGACCTATACTGCTCAGTCCACGCCCGCACTAGCTACGCGGACATGATTGACAAGCGCGCCGCCGAATATTACGAAAACAACAAAGAGTACGTGGAACGGAATTATCCTCACGGCTACACGTATCCCACGCTGGTGGAATGCAAGCAGGACATGCGTCATGATTATCCTCGCGCGAAGTTCTACTATGGTTATCGCAACGGGTTCAATGTTCGTTTGAGCGAACGTTTCGAGGAGCTTCGCAAGCAGAGTCTCGCCATTCCTTCCGGTCGTGAGCTGGTGTCATGCAAGAGTCAGCGTCTGAACGAGTATTTTGACAAGCTTGAGCTGGTGTCGGGTCGTGCGGCCACTGCTCGTGGTAGCAAGGATGGTTTTGTCCGTGGTGTGAGTGACGCGAACAATGTGGGTTTGGGTTTGTCTGAAATGGGTGTTTCGCCCCACGCTTTGCTGAATGCCTGACTTTTCAGCCCGCTTCCTTGTTTTGGGGAGTGGGCTGTTTTTGTTTTTTCACCAGATATAGTATACTGGGATTGTTCACACAAAAGGTAGATTCCAACAAGGAGTAACAAAAAATGATTAACACAATCGTCAACCTCAAAATCACCAAGCTACGCGAACTCTCCACACTGTCAGTGGATAGGGAATATCTCACGGTAGACTACTTGGACGAGAACGGCGAAGAACAGCGAATCGAAAAACTCACCCACGAGGAAGACCTTGGCGAATACAATGTCAAGACCGACCTTTGGGCGGACATTCTCGAAGATTGGCGGCTCACCAAGCCGATTCCAGTACCTTCTGCCGAAAAGGAGGACTGGAAACTGCTGGAAGACTATCTTTGGAACCTCTCCGACTCGCAATATCAGGAACTTTTGGACAATCGCAACAAATTATACGAAGCCGACGACGTGGCGAACATCCTCCGCAACATCAGCCGTCTCAGCGACGTCGGCAAAGCCGCTTTCGAGGAAATGCTGAACGTTGATGCCGAAAACGTGTGGGATGTGTATGCAAAACAGTGGAATCGTATTACGTCGCATCGTTCAGGCAACGGGGAAGACTGAGAAAAAGGAGGAAAGTATGAGCGTCAAGTTCAACGGATTCGACTACATCAGCGACAACGACGGCATGGGCATTCACGTCGTCGCGGGAGCCGACGATATCTGGTTGCCGGTCGATGACCGTGAGCGCGTGAGGTTCGCACTCGCCGTGCTGGACGGGTTGGAATCCAAGGAGCTGGATGAGGTCGCCCATCGGTTCGCCTCGGAGAGGAGACGTGGACATGGTTCGCTTTGACGCCATAATGCTTTAAAAAAGCGCTTGGTGGGAAGCTGGTTTGACGTTCGCGTACATTCATATATACTGGAATTATTCACACAAACAAGGGTTTGTAGAACCATCACCAAAAGGAGAAAAAATGCATATCAAGGATGTTCTGCTCATGACGCTTGCCACCATCGCTTTCGGTGGGATGGCAACCGCAATCGTGTTCGGCATCTACTCGTTCGGCACTTGGCTGTTCACGTTTGGCCGCACGTTCGGCGTCATGTCGGTCTGCGCCCTCATAGTCGCGTTGCTGGTCGTCGCGGTCAAGGTTCGATTGAGTATGAATCGATAGTTTTGGTTTGTGTCCCCGTCGTTTTGGCGGGGCTTTTTGTTTGACGTCCTCCCCACGGTTTAAACCGGGGGATTCCTCCTATCGTTTTGCGGTAGGAGAGGTTCTGGTTTCTAAGAGACTGCCACAGATTCGCGTGTAGCGTTTCCGTTGGTCTTACGTCCCTGTTCGACCGGGGTGCCGTCCGCGCCCCACAGGTTTTCCGACGTGACGGCGAGCGTGTCCAATCCCCGTTTGAGGATGTTTTTCGCCGCGTTCACGTCAGCGTTCGTCTTATACGAGCATTTCTTGCAAATGAACACCGCTTGGCTCTCGCGGTTTTCTTTCGCCACATACCCGCATTGACTGCATGTCTGGCTTGTGTAGGCCGGGTTGACGAGTATCATGCCCACGCCGTCGGCAAGCTTGGTCTTGTAGGCGAGCATGGACGCGAGTCGTCCCATGCTGGCCTGTCGGAGACTACGGTTGAGTCCACGTTTCGCCGCCTGACCGTTAGGGAGGTATCTGCCTTCATGCAACGGGTCGGGAACAGGCTTGTTGCGTCGGCTCATGTTCGCCAACCGTAGGTTCTCCAACACAATCAAATCATTGTCACGCACGAGTTGGGTCGTGTATTTCTGATACACGTCGTCCAGTATGCGCTTGGATTTCGCGTGCAGTCTTCTGATTTCCAGCCGTGTTCTCCGATACGCGCGGCTGGTCTTGCCGCTCTTCGCGTACTCCCGTTCGCTGGAGTATCCCGCGCTCCCAACCCTGCGGGCTTGGGCCTTCTGCCTTTTCCTGATTTCACGGTCGATGGCTTTCAGCCTGTTCTTGGGTAAGTCCATGAATCGACCGTCGGAGTCGGCGGCGGCATGCGCGCATCCACGGTCGATGCCGACCGCCCTGCCGGTCGGCTCATGACTGATGGGCGTTGGAATGTTGTTGAATACTACGGTACGGTTCGTCCAATCCACTTGGATGGCCGTGTATTCGCGTATCGGCTGGCTGACGCGCACGTGCAGGAGGATACGGTAGCGTAACGGTTCGCCCGGCAATGACATGCCTTTGGGATTCTGTCCGGTGATGGTTATGATGCCGTGGTTGCGGTTGACTCGACGGTATACGGCGTTGCGTCCCCCGTTATACCAGCAGACGAAACGTTGCCCGTCACGCTTATACGATTTGAAACGGGGCATTCTCCCCGGTTTCAACCGTTTGCTTAGCAGGGTCTTGCGTCGTTTCACGGAGGTGAACCATTCGACCCGTTCGATTCTGGTCGGGGATTCCAAGATAAGGGAAGGCACCGCCGCCAGCCAAGAACATTCGCTTCGGGACTGGCTGACGCTACGAGTGTCGGGCGTGCCGCCAATGGGGATGAGAGTCTTGTCCTTACCGTATTTGCAACGGTTCGACCTTAACTGGTTGAACCGGTAACGCCAAGCGTCACAAAGCCAGTCCATCGCCTGACTGCCGGTATTCGCGTAAAGCTTTTCGGAGCATGGGTCATGCTGGTCGGTATAACCGATGAACGGTTTGGCACCGTCCAACGTCACACGTTCCAACACGACTTTCTGGCTCATATTTCTAATAATACCACATTACGCATAATATGGAAAAAAGAAAGCTGAGATTCCTCCCCACGCCTAAAGGCGGGAGCACCCTCACAGCAAAACGGTGGACGTGTCTTGTTTTGTGTATTTATCCAAACGTGCTATACTGGAATTGTTCACATAAAGAGTTGACGCAACAAAGGAGAAAAGCACCATGATTCGCAAAACCATCTACGAACGACTCTTCGACCAGCTCACCGACGACCCCCGCATAAAGGACGCCGAACCCACCCCCCGACCACAACGGCGTCAACATCACCTTCACGCTGGGCGAAGGCGTATGGTTCCACACTGCCAAGGGAAAACCCCTCCTCGACGGACGCCACCTGTGGACGGGCGGCATCTACAACACGCCGGACGCGGTCAACACCATGCCGCCACACTCGCCCCGCAGACCTTGGACAAGCTGGACGCCGACCGCCTGCACAGGGCCGTCGCCACGGCATTGGGGGTCAGGTCATGAGCGCCAATAACAAGGAACTGCCAGCCATCCTCACCATAGCCGACACGATGGCCTACCTCTCCTGCTCACGACAGCACATATACGACCTGCTGAATGCCGGTCGCATACGCACCTACAAAATCGGACGACGCCGGTACATCGACGCTGACTCGCTCGCCCACCTGTTCTGGAGTTGACGTGATGCCTAATGTAAACCGTGTGGTCATGTTGCCCGCCGAACTGTACCGGCGGACCATGCAGTATGCCGCGCGACATGAAATCTCGTGGAACGATGCAATCCGATTGTTGGTCGAACAGGCGCTCGGAGAAGATGGGGGCGAAGACTCGTAGCCAATATGTTCCGTGCTTGTTTTGGAGTCGGAACTTTACGTATGCTATACTGGAAATGTCCACATAAAACAGGCGGAGCCAACCAAGGAGAACAAATGAACGACACCAAAACCTACTACCAGCCAATCGCATTCGACAACGGCACCATCAGCGTAGTCGCCGGAGACAACACCTACGACCACACCTACGCGGACAAGCCCATGAACGAAGCTATCGTGGAAACCTCCCACCACAAGCCCAATCCAATCAACTGGAAGCACGTCGTATCCAACTGCGACGAACGTTGGAACCTCATCAAAGGCAACGTGTGCTTGGCTGTCCTGAGCGGCAATTGGGACGTTTTCGAGAACCGTCACGAAAACAGAATCATGCTCGTCACCCGCAAGGGAACCCGAATCCTCTGACCCACACCAAGATTGGAATTGGAAGACTGCCGTATTACTCCTTCCTTCTACTTCTCTCATATTTGGCAAAAAAGAAAGGAAGAATTACATGAAAGAACGGAACATCTCACTGGAAAACGACCTCATGATGTTAGGTCAGGAGCCAATGGATGAACCCGACTCGTCCACCACCATCGAACTGCAAGAAATCGTGAAGAAGACGGAACGAAAAATGCTGAACCCACCGGCACCACCATTGAAATTCAAACCGAAAACAGCGGACAAGTCCACCGAAAACACCGACGAAACCGCCAGCAAGACGAGCAAGAAAACCGCCCCGACAGAAAACAAAACCAATCCGAAACCCATTCCGAAAGCCTATAAGCCCGCCACACGCAAAACCAACAAAACCGCACCTCCAACACTAACCCCCACCAACCCGTACGCGCCCGTCGAATACGACTGCAACGGCAAATGGCGTCAACTGTTGGCGGGAATCGCCGTCGTCGGAATTCTCGTGGCGGCAATCGCATTGTTGGTAGGAGCGAAAACATGTTGGCGGTTCATCGCCATAGGCGCATTGACCGCATTCGCCATGCTCCCGCTCTACGGTTGGTTCGACGAACTCGAACGGGACATGGCGGTCAAGGCAGTCGAAAAGGATTACGGGATTCGTGTTCTGCAAACAAACGGATGCAATGGACTCGCGGAAGTGCATTACATGTTCCAGCAGAATCCAACCGTCGAAGCCGGTATGGTCTCCTATGGTCATGGCTTGGCATGGTTGCGAAGCGCGGGCGGCAAGAAGATTGTCGGACGAAAGCAGCAGGTGGAAAAGTGATGTCCAGCACGGTGAAGGCCGCACGTTTTCCCGCGTTCTTTTTCAACGGCGTTTGGCAAGGGCTTAAAACCGCGCTTGTGCCGCACGCTTGCATATCCGACCCGTTGCCTCCCATGCCGACCGTACGCGATTGGCTTCAGGCCCATGGAGGCACCGGCATGGATGCTGACGCATTCGACCGGTGCGAGAGCGAATGGTATGAGCTGCTGGAGCTGCGCAAACGGCAGATGAACGTGTTTTTGGCTGGCTTGTTCGTGGGCACACTGGTGTATGCGATTGCGGCGCTTGCATTGCTGGCGCTTGTTGGCTGGCTGGTGTATTCGCTGGTTCCGTTTGATGGTTTCGGACGTTTTGTCGATTGGGTTCGTGGTTGAGCATTTCTCTATTCTGTACTATACTGGAACCGTTCACACAAAAGAGTCGTTCTCGCACACAGGAGAAAAAATGCATAACACCTACAAGGAAACCCTCACAGTCTGGCCTGTCAACGACGCAACCGGACTGCACCTCTTCAGCACTCCGGAAGCCGCCGAAACATACGCGGACGAACATCAAGGCGACATGTTGGAGCCAATGCCTGTCATGTCAGCCCGAACCGTCTGGCATTGCGTGGGATTGAGGTTCATTGGTCGAACCTTCGACTGGAACACCTACACCGTCGAGGAACTCGGATACTCCACAAAGGAACGTCCGGCCACCGCCACTCGTCCTTCCGTTCGGGTCATTCCTCTAAATGGTGAGGACTTCGTGTTGGAAGTGTGCGCCGAAACCGAAGAAAAAACTCACGAATTGGCCGCGTTCCTTGGTGATTCGGTGGTTCGTTGGGTTGCTAAGGAGGGGAAGCAGAAGCCATCCTTAAGCCATCGTCTTGAGCTTGCCTTAAAGAATTACGTTGAGGGTCGTGTCTGATTTCCTCCGCATTTTTGTGCTATACTGGAATTGTTCACACAAACAGGAAACCAAAAGGAGCAACCCATGAACACCTACTACGCCGCCATAGTCAACCACCCCAACCAGAAGCTCGACCCCGACAACAACATTCCACTAATCCAGATTTTCCACAGCGCCACCGAACGCAATAACTGGGTGAAAGCTTACGCCGATAATCCCCATGTGAAGACCATCGACTCGAAACAGGCGATTCGTTGGCTCCGCTTCACCTACCGCCAGTATCGAAACCAGAAGATTCCTTCCCGCATGAGCAGAGACGGCGTGGTCACGAAGTTCCTCCGCACCTGCTCGTTCCAACCCCTGCTCCACACGAAGCAAATCAGTCTCACGCCGGAAGAGGTCATCAAGCGTCTCTCCAGCCCCGAAGACCATGTGCTGAGGAAAATCGGATACACTCGCTGAAAGGACAAAAAATGAGTGACACTATCGAAGACGCCAAGACCGAACCCCGTCCGACTTGGACGAAGCTAAAGGACGGTTGGAAAGTCCGAATCCCGAAAGAGTGGTGGGATAACTGGAGTGAGGCTGGTGAAACCGACGAGTTCCCAGTATTCAAAGCCAACGGCGAAGTGTCCCATGTGAGCATCGTCAAGGTCAGCAAGCCGTTCGTGTTGGACGGTGTGGAATACGTCATAGGCACGCCAAGGAAGGAAACCTACCGTCGTGGGTCTGCCCCCTCCCGCACTTCCACTACCGCTCGTAAGCACAGTGTCATTCGTTGTGAGGAGTGCGGCTCCACCAAGGGTGTGCATCTGACAAGGGATATTAACGGCATCGGTTGCCTGTTATGCTCTCTTTGCGATGATGGTTCCGCGAGCGTCTGCTGATTGGATTTGCGGGGATATGGTCTCGCAACTAGTTTCTGATTTACTGGCTTTTTCTAGTATTCTATAGTATCATGGAAGTATAAAGTTATCGGAGACGCGGCCAAGCACGGTATCCAATACCGTGCCGCGTGGAACAGGTTCAAGGCTGGTAAGATACCCGGCGCTTGGCAGGATGAGTCCGGCACCATCATCGTGCCGGACGAGAGCGCGGTCAAACTCAATGATGCCGCCATTTATGCCCGTGTCTCCGACCCGTCGAAACGTAAAACCCAACTCCCTGACCAGCAGAAGCGCATGGAGGAGTGGGCTGTTGCTAATGGTTATCGAGTGGTTGCGTCCGTTACTGAAGTGGGTTCCGGATTAAACGACAAGAGACGTCGGCTCACCTCATTGCTCAAACGCGACGATTGGGGCACCTTGATAGTAGAGCATAAGGACAGGCTGACCCGTTTCGGCTTTGAATGGTTCCGTCTATTCATTGAACGTGACGGACGAAAGATAGTCGTAGTGAACGAAGCCTCCGATGACCGTGCCGACCTGATTCAGGATTTCGTGTCGATAATCTACTCGTTCAGTGCGCGCCTGTACGGGCAACGCAGGTCTCAACGCGCACGCGCAATGGCCGCTATGGTGGAGGATGATAATGCCGACAAGTAGATACCGTCGTGGTATGAAAACCGGTGTGGCGCACAAATCCTACGGCGTGGCATTGCCGATGAATCATGGCAAGTTGGATAAGCTGTTTCGACTGCTTCCGATATGGCGTAAAGGATTAACCTATTCCCTGAATCAGTGGTGTCGTGAACTGTTCGAGACCGGTAGCCTATCCACATGGCAGAGCACTAAAACCTTTCCTGACTATTTGTCCCAACGGCAATGGGATTCCGTATCCCGTCAAGCGAAAGCCACCTTCGATTCATGGCTGACGAACCGTCAGAATGAGTTTCGTAGTCTCGTATACCATTCCACTTTGGAAGACAATCTTAAACGTGACCTGTACGAAATCAACCTGCGATACGCATGGTATGAGCACTCCGATGATAAAACGCACCATATGGCTCGTTGGTTGATGAAACATCTACGTCGTCGAAACCGAATCCCAGACTTATCGAAAGGCTCTGTTAGACCAAGGTTGACCCGGAAGGCATGCTCGC
>ULUD01072872.1_pt1 | contig 10239 bp, 11 predicted proteins | sample 1958191 | NCBI WGS metagenome assembly ULUD01 (sample SAMEA4835751, study PRJEB28245) | human gut metagenome | biome: gut microbiome; material: fecal sample | place: Denmark | collected 2008 | reverse complement strand
TATAGTGCGCACATTTTTGCTCACGGCCCGAATTCCCCACAGCGCCCGCTTGCCAACACATCATTCAACAGGTCCGCTCGCAAAACTGTTCACACTATGCCCTACAACTTAATTGAAACTGAAGCAGATTCTTTGTTCATGACACTTGACATCTGATTCAAATTGTGGTAAAATATAGGTAACAACAGAAAGGAGTTGTTATCATGGAAAAGTATACAGTATGTGCTCTGCGCACACTCGCAGAAAATTTCATCGAAGATGTCAAGTCTCGTGGTGGTCGTGAGATGCATGACAACGAAGTCTTCTTTGATTCTGAAACCCTCAATCATATGAATGAGCGTGAGGATTCTCGCACATTCAACATTTGTGGAACTCGTTATAAATTCCATTATGATTATCATGCTTTCGAACTTGGAGATTGGGTCATTGATGTTTTGACCTGTTTTCCTAAGGAAGGTGATAACATCATCGTGTGTCCCAAAGACTTGGTTTGTCCTGTTCTTTATCAGGAAGACAAGCCTTATGAGGTTTGCATGACACGAACACCAATGGCTTTCACTATTCGTATCAGAGCGAAAGCAAACGATTACACTGCTGAAGCAATGTCTATCTGTTATGAAAAATTCCGTAGAGCATATGAAAATGTATATTCTACACTTGACAAAATCGCACCTATCGATTAAAATGAATATAGAACTCAAAACATGAATAGCGGTGCATTTCGCAAGCGCGGGAGTCACACCTCTAAGGGTGCCGCCAAGAAGTTGACCACTTTCGCTTGAAGTGGATTTGAGTTCTAACATGTCGTTCAAGTCCATACCTTCATTGGTATGGGCTTTTTTTATTTTTGTGAGGTGATATAAATGCAGTTGACAGATTATGACAGCAATCCTATCAAGGTAGACCCTAAGTTCTATTATAACCCACAGCGTCTCATAAAGTATGAGAAGCGAGATAAGCTCATGCTCTACGCTTATGGTGGAAGACGAATCGGAAAGAGTTACGGTGTAATTCGTGATGTTGGAATGAAGAGATTTGTTGAAACAGGTTGCAAAGACCAATTTCTATACATACGCAGATACATGACAGACTATACACAAATGGATAAGTTCTTTGATAGATATTCTTTGGTTGAAAGTGAGCCTGAATATATCCGTGAAGGATGGAGTGTCAAACCTGACTCTAATCAAGGCGGTTTCTTTTTATACAAGGGTGAGACTGCAGGATATTATTCAACAATTTTCAAAATGCAGAAAAAGGGATGTGAATTTCCTAATGTTCAGAATATTATATTCGATGAGTTTATTGCTCGAGAAGGCGAGAGATATTTGGACGGTGAATACAATGCCTTTATTGCAATGGTTCTTTCTATCTGCAATTTTATTAGACCTGTTCATGTGTATATGTTGGCAAACCCTGTTTCAATGTATAATCCATACTTTCTCAATATGAATTACAAATATTCAGGTCAAGAGTTTTGGGTCAATCCTGATAAAGACGGATTAGGAATGGCGAACGCATCAGTTGTTCAGAAATGCGTTACAGACCCTAGACTTGAAGAAGTTTTCAAAAACAGCCCTTGGGGTCGTGCTATCTATGACACAGAATACGGTCAACATGCATTGTACAATAAATCATTGACATGCAAGGAAGACTTCATTCGTAGAAAATCAAGATTTGCAGAACCAGCATTTGCTTTTGTGTCCGGAGGTCAAGAGTTTTCTGTATGGATGGATTTGAAGACAAAACCATACACATTTTTCATTTCGAAATCAGACACTCATAAAAATGTAAATCACTATGTCATAAACTATCAAGACAGAGAATTCGGATATCTTACTTTGAGAGAGCTTCAGCAAACTCCAGTTTGGATTGCGTTCACTAATGCATATGATAAAGGTTATTTGTTTTATGAAGATGAATTCTGTGAAGGTGCAGGGTTTGAACTTGTTAAGAAGGGGTGGCGTGTATGAGCTCATTATTTGACCGTTCTCTTTCTCGTTATTACACATTCTTTCATCCTGTAACAGAAGACGGAACACAGAATGTTATGCTTGAAATAATTCCGGGGCATAAATTTGACAACATGATATATGCTCCTTTTGATTGTAAAGTTACCGTAGAAAGTAGCGGTTCATCCTACTATTTCGAAGATGGAAACAAGTGGATTCGTTTTTCATGTTCTTCAGGTTCGAAAATAAAAACAGGTGAATACAAGGCAGGTGACCTTGTGGGTGTTCTTTGTGGTTGGATTACAATGCTAAGTTGGGACAACGGAATGCTTGACAGAATCGCAACAAGTACAGGATGGCAGACAAACAGCAATCCATCTGGAGAAGGTCTTTGTGTGTTATGGCAACAGCAGCTCAATGATGGTACAGGATATGTAGGTAATATTACAGAGAAACAACTTGCGCCCGGAACAGAATACATTCCAGAAACACCTGCAGATGCAACATCAAACGGACAAAAGTGGGTCGGTTGGTCTACAACTTGGCCAAACTACACACCGTATGATGGAGTAATACCTGACACGCCCTTTTTCCAATTATTCGGAATTTGGGAAGCAACAGAAAGCATATATGAATTCACATATGACTTTGATATTCAGAGCGGCAAGACTGATATTGTAAAAAATCAGCACAACCACAAACAGACAATAAAAAGACCCCGTGGAACATATTGCCCAGCATTTTGCATACCTGATGTTTATGAAGCTGGCCCTTATTATATACAGCTTGGAACCTGTAGCGGAGGTGGCGGTGTATATCCTACTACATATTTTTATTCGAGATTGGTACTTGCACCAAATCCAGACACATTGGATTTGGGAAAATTCTATTTCGCAAATATGAAGGTCATGACTGATATACTTCACGACAAATATGTTATTGTGACAGAAAAGACAGAAAACCCTTTCCCGGATGGGAAGAACCTACTTTTCGGGCATAATGTTTCAGGGTTTTCACTTGATTGGATTCATTCAATAGACGATGATTATAAAAACTATTTTGGTGCATATTGGTATGCTTCAGGTGGTTATGGCGGGAAGAAAAAGCCTATTATACCAATTCTGACAGCCTTATCTTCTCAATATACAGATGGAGCGAGTTTTTTCAATTTCAAAGATTACTTCACAGATTAAAAAATATCTAAATTTATTTATCTAAATTTATTGACATATTAGAATAAAAGGGGTATTATTTAATTAAAGAAGTGTCGAAAGGTGGTGAGAACATGGATATGACAAGCGTTTCTACTCTCATTAGCACAGTAGGCTTCCCTATCGCGATGGCAATGATTATGTTCTATTTTCTGATGAAAGAACAGCAGTCGCACAAGGAAGAGATGAGCGAAATGACTAAGGCAATTGAGAAGACGACCGAAGCAGTAAACAATAACACTTCTTTGATTCAGCGTCTGCTTGACAAATTGGAGGTGAAAGAATGATTTTCAAAGGCAGAAACAGAGTTCGATACAATTATTCACGATGGGGATATACTCGCGGGAATGGAAAAGTGTGGCATGGCGGCATTGACATTGAAGGTATGGACGACAAAACAATTCTGATGCCAAGCTACAAAGGAAAGACCATTTCTGGGCGCGTTACGACAGCGCGAATCGTGACTAATAGGTCGAATAGAACATGGGAGTGGGGTTATTATGTATGCGTAAAGCTTGATAATAACCAGACACCCGACAATGTGAATTTTCTCTATTTTTGCCATTGCAAAACATTGCTTGTGAAAGTTGGAGACAAAGTTTCCACAGGTGACGCAATTGCAATTATGGGGAACACAGGAAACGCTGCTCTTGCGAATCCGCCTTATGCACATTGTCATTTCGAAGTTCGCGCAACCGCTACGGGAAAGGGCCTAAACCCTTGTGATTATTGCGGATTTGGCAACTGTGTCGGAATCTATGCAGAAGGAGAATCAAAAACCACAAGCAAGCTTCAGACAATTACAATTTCCAATATCTCAAACGGTGACGCAATGAGAATATACAACCTCTGCAAAGAGCTTGATATTCTCGAAAACTACAAGGCTGAATATGTGAGGTGACATGAATGACTAAGAAAGAAATTCTTGCCGATTTCTACGGAAAGGTTGGCGATAAAATTTCCCCTGATGTTTTCGCTGACTTCTCTGACCAGATGTTGGCAGCGTCTGACTTCAACCCCGATGATTATGTTCCGAAGAGCGATTATGACAATTTGCTTGCACAGCACAAAACGCTTGCAGAGAATTTCAAAAAGCGCTATCTTTCGGAAACTCTCGGCGTTGCAGTTGCAGGCGATGAAAAGCAAGAAGTAGTTGGCGACAAAGTTGACGATGAAGAAGAAACCGAAGAGACTGAAGTCATTGAAACTGAAGATGACGATGATGAAACTCTTCCTGATTTGGTGAAATGAGGTGTAAAACTATGGCAACAAATACAGCAAAGCAGAAGGCAGGACTCCAGCTCGGCAATGCAATTTACAAGACGATGAGCAATGACCCCGTTGCAGTTCAGAACCTTCCTGCCCCCTCTGCTGATAACTACGCAGAATTCATGCAGAGTATTAAAACTTACAAAGCAAGCTACAACAGCTTCATCAATGCTGTGAACCAGATTGTCACAATCTATATCAACGGTGCAGAAGACAGAAACCCGTTCTATGATATGGTGAAGGGAACCCTCACTTACGGTGACACTATTGAGCATCGATTTGTTGACACTTTCGATGTTCAGGATTGGTATGAGTGTGAGGATGCAGACTATGAAACCAATTTCGGTCGTACGCCTTCTAAGGTTTATAGCCTGTATTACTCTTCCAATTTCCACAAGCGCGTGAAGGCTTCCGTTCAAGATATCGTCATGAATCAGGCTGCTCGTGATTGGGGACAGGTTAATGACCTGATTATTGAAATCATCGGACAGCTGTATACTTCCATGATTGGTGAAGAAGCAGACGCCGCCGCCGCACTGCTTAATATGGCACACACCGCCGGTTGGTGTTATCCTGTCAAGGTCAATGCTATTGACATCACAAACTACGATGGTCTGAAGGACAAGATGGCAGCGAACACAATCGCAATCAAGGCAGCAGCAAATCGTCTGTATGTGCGCGGTAGCCGCAAGTACAACTACCTCGGTGTGAAGACTCGTACTGATTTTGATAATCAGTATATTTGGCTGCTTCCCGAATATCTTGCCGCACAGGATGTAGAAGTTCTCGCAAGTGCTTTCAACATGACGAAGGTTGAGTTCCTTGGTCATGTCGTTATGTGCTCTGACTTTGGCGGTGCAGAAGATACCGGTGCTGTCGCATTCCTGACTGACCAGCGTTGGTTCCAGATTTGGTACCAGAACAAGGAAGTCACTTACTCTTACAATGCAGGAACCCGTCTGTGGAATTACTTCTACTTTGTAGACGCATATTTCGCAATCGGACTGTTCTTCAACTGTGTTGAGTTTGTGTCTTCTATGAAGACCATCAGAAGCGTCACAATCAAGGCTTCTCAGAAGGCTCAGAAGTGTGCCGCAACTGATATCGAGGTTGATATCGTTAACGGCGGTGAAGTCGGCGGTTGGTCTTCCAAGTGTGATTGGAGCATCACTGGACAGACTTCCAAGCGTACATTCATTTCGCCTTTCGGTCGTCTGTTTATTGGACCTGATGAGACTGCAAGCTCTATCACCGTAACTGCAACAAGCGCTCAGGACCCGACAAAGACTTCTTCTGTCGCTGTTTCTGTGACTGCTTAATGAATAAAGAACCCCGGCAAGCTTAACCGGGCAAAGCGCCGCTCGCCCTTCATGGCTTGGGCGCTCTTATCTTATAGGAGGTGATTTGATGTTTGCACCAACAACTAAAGTATACATACTTAAAGATGCACCGGTTGACCCCTTGATGAATCATTTCATCAATTTCACTGACGCTGCAACAGACGCAAACTATTTCATTGGTTTGCGAAAGAAGTATTGGGAAACTTGCCATTGCGAACCCGTGAATGGTATGGAAGGTTCAATTCTTCTGAAAGGAAATCCAGAAGACTATTACGACTGCAATTATCTTATGTGGCAAAACAGCCAATTCACGACAAAATGGTTCTATGCCTATCTTTCCAATGTTAGACCTTATGCAAGTGATGTGACGATTGCAACATATGTTATCGACTATTGGCATACATGGTATTATGACATGACACTCGGAACTTGCTTCATCAATCGCGAACATGTCAATGATGATACAATCGGCCGATGGAGAGAAGATGAACCCGTTTCGGTTTTAAGATATATCAACCCCAGACAGACAGACCTTCTCAAAAAGAACAAACTTGACACAGACAAATATGTGTGTATATATTTTACATTTACACCTACAGAAACAACACCTGACCTTACACAATTAAAGATTGAAGATAATGAGGGTGGATATTACACCATCGAAGGCATGAAGCCATATTTCACCGGAGGGTATTTCTACAATGGTGAATATCAGGGCGCTCAATTCCTTGCATTTAAGACTTCTTCTGCAACAATCAATGAGGATTGTGCAAGAATAAATTCATTCCTTGAAAAATTGGTTGCAAGCGGTACTGTTCAGAGAGTGCTTGCAGTTGTGAATGTTCCCGGATACATAGCAAAGCTTGCAACAGCAATTCCTGTCAATACATTCGAACCTATAAAAGAGAATATCACAGGAAACGCAAGACCCACAGCACTTGACGGATACACACCAGAAAACAATAAACTGTTCACTTCACAATTCACACATGGAATCATCACGAACGGAATGGGTTCTTCCATTGATTTCAATTTTGAAGACTTTGACGGAACGCCTTCCTTTAACTTATATGCACAGCTTGCACAGGATAGCACAGCAAGACTTGTTTTCAAAAACTATGAAGGACTTGAAGAAAACCTTCTGATGTCAATTGACCTTACTGGATTTCCGCAATCTTCTTTCTCTTATAGTGAGTATATGAACACACTATATGCCAACAGAGCACAGCGCGGAACTGCTATAACATGGCAGAGTGCAGACGCTCAAGCAAGTAAGACTGCAGCAGGATATGGAATGATTGGAAGCGCAGCTTCAGTCTTTAAGGGAGCAGGTGGAGAAGCGCCTGAACCTGATTCAGGACAGATGTCTTTCTTTACTGACAAATATTCCAACGCTCGGAGAGGTCTTGACACAGCATCTCAAATTGGCGGTAGTGTTGCCAATGCGTCTGGAGCTATTGCGAATATGTATTCCAACTATTACAATATGCAAACAGGCGTGGCCAAAACAGAGGGAGCAATTCTTTCTGAACTTTCTGATGGACTAAGAATGCCCAACGCTACAAGAGGTGTTGCAAACGCAAACATCACATGGGCAATGTCGAAAATGACATTCACACAATACGATGTTGTGCCTTGTAGATATGATGCTGAACGAATTGACAAGTACCTCTCAATGTTTGGGTATAATGTGAAGAAGGTTGGAAAACCTCATGTTTCCGGTCGTAAATACTGGAACTATCTCGAACTTGTAGACCCTGTAATCAATGGTTCCATTCCTGCAGATGCAAAAACCGCAATTGCTTCTATCCTTACAAAGGGTGTGACGATTTGGCATGACCCGTCTGTATTCCTTAACTATAACTTGAAAAATACAATCACAGGAGGTGACCCCGATTGATTATTTCAGGCAAATCCGCTGTTGTAAATCAGCGAATGAAGAACGACAGAGTCTTCAATTATTACATGAGCCGTTTTGCGCAGGTTGCAACACCGCGTTTCAAATGGGAGAACATGGGCCCTTATTTTGACACTCGCTTTTGTGAGAGCTGTCTTTTCACAAAAGGGTGGGTCACTATTTGGTGGGACAGCATTGCAGAGAGTTTTCTTTGCGGAAATGTCCTTCCCGGACAGGGTTTCGATATCAACGGAAACATCAAGAATTGGCGTGTTGTGACACCTAATTCCATGGGTTTCAAGCTTGACCTCAATAATTCTAATGCTGTTATCATCTACGACAGCAAAATTCGCCAAGGGTTCGACCCGTTCTCTATGCGGCCTTATGCACCTATTATGCAGCTTGAATCAATCGTTGATGAGATGTGTTTGATACATCAAAGCATGATGCAGAATATCAACTCTCTCGGATGCCCTATTGTTATTACAGGTACAAAGGAACAGAGAACGACCCTCGAGAACAAGCTGAACTCATTCGACCTGAAGCTTCCTTACATTTTCGTTAATGCAGACTATGCAGGCGGAAATGCTAACACAGGCGAATTGAAGGCTCTGCGTACAGAATGTCCGAACAACATTCAGGGATTCAGAACAGAACTTGACTGTTGCTGGAATGAAGGTCTTTGTGTTCTCGGTGTTGACAACCTAGGCGTAAACAAGAAAGAGAGACTCTTGACAGATGAAGCCGAAAGCAATGATGTTCAGACAAGTCTTGTTGCAGAAGGTAAACTTCAAAGCAGACAGGAAGGACTCAAAAAGCTGAATGAAATCTACAAGTCAAATTGCAAGGTTTCTGTAAATGAGGGTACAATGTATGTTTCCCCCTATCTTGGCTATAACTCGGCCGAAGACGATGACGGAATTGAAAACGAAATCCCTCAAAATTCAAAGGCAAGTGGAGGTGTTGAGTAATGGCATATTATACTGTCACATTGGGGAAACTAATCACTGATGGGTATGATGTGGAAGCAAAAGCTCTCACGAACTACAAATGCAGTGACCCAGAATTCAAAAAAGAATTGAACGCAGCCATCATCAAACACTTTTGGAATGATGAAATCGGACAACAGACAGCAGACGAATTCAGTTATTATCTTGACAGGGCTATGTGCGAAATCATGCCTTACTATGACGCCCGCCGCAAAATCAATCTGCTTGATGTTGGTGCTGACCCTCTGCAAAGTTACTCTGCACTTGAAAAAACTATTTTCAAGGGTATCCAAAACAGCACAGGCTCTGACACGATGTCTCGAACCTCTACAGGAACCGATAAACGGACTGACAACTTTACAGATACTAACAGCGAAACTCGAAACGGAACAGCAACAAAAACAAACACAAGAACAGATGACCTGACAGACACAGCAACAGCAAGCGAACAGCAAAACACAACGGACAGAAGCACAAACAACACAACTGACAACACGAACTCTTTTGAAAGGGTCTATGCTGTACCCACAAGCGGAATTGATGAGTCAACGGCAGGGCTTGCAGGAAGTGGATTTAATACAAAATACGCAACAGGCGGCAGAGAACAGCACAACGAAGAAACAAGCGAATCAACAGACACGAAAACAGGTTCTGTCACAGTTTCTCGCAATAACACTGAAACACACACCGGAACAGTAAAAGATGAAGGAAACGACATCACTAAAGACACGGCAGAGAGCTCTCGCACCAATAAAGGAACAAGTTCTCTTGAACGAAAGAATGAAGACAGTGAGCAAGGCTCGCATTCTAATGAAACGAACATCAATAACAATAACAGTGTTGAAAGAAGCGGAACCAATGAAGCAAAATTTGAGCTTTTAGCAAAGTACCGTGAAGTAATTGAAAACCTAACAATGATGATTATCAACGACAACAGAATTCAAAAATGTTTCATGGGAGTTTATGAACCTTTAGGGGGTGAGTGGTAATGCCTGATATTGAAATTCCATGCCCGCCTTGTGTTATTGAAGGACCGGCTGTTTCAATATTTGACAATAACGAAACAGGGTGTCTATACAAAGGAGAATCCGATGACAACTTCATTCCTTACAACGGAGGTGAAACAAAATGAGATGTAATAATTTACCCGGAGACTATAACGGCGGTCCTTCTTTGACTGAATGGCTTGCTCAGATTTGGAAAGCTGTGAAGTCAATCGTTGAGAACGGCGTAAAGAACCCGCACAAACTGACATTCACAGGTGATGTCGAAGCTGAATATGATGGTTCGAAAGATGTCACTGTCGATATTTCCGGAGGTGGCGGCGGTGGCGGAGAAAGCGACAAGCTATGGTATCCGTACATTGTGGAAAAGGTGCTCAACTGGCGCAAAACCACAAGTACAACTACGCCCACACCGTTCGACTTGAATCAGTTGAAAGGCGACCCCGGAACAAATGGCACTAATGGTGAAGATGGATTCAGTCCTTCTGCAAGTGTAATGCAAACAAGCACAGGTGCAACAATTACCATCACAGACAAAACAGGAACCACAACTGCCAATGTCAAAAATGGTGTTGAT
>ULUD01063757.1_pt1 | contig 10354 bp, 15 predicted proteins | sample 1958191 | NCBI WGS metagenome assembly ULUD01 (sample SAMEA4835751, study PRJEB28245) | human gut metagenome | biome: gut microbiome; material: fecal sample | place: Denmark | collected 2008 | reverse complement strand
TAAGAGTGAAAGGAGATAATTTAATATGAATGCTGCTAGAACAGTGCGAGTAAATCTTGACTTTACTGCAACTACTAGTCAAGCTGAAGCCGCGCTTTCACGCTTAAATACTAATTTACGTAACATTAGTAGTCAAACGAATTTGGATACAGGCGGTTTGCGGTTGCAAGAACAATTAAATACAGCGTCTGTTGCAGCTATAAAACTGCGAGAAAATCTACAAAATGCTATTAATGTAGACACTGGTAGATTAGACTTATCTAAGTTTAATCATGAGATGGAAAAATCCGGAATGTCTCTAAAGCAGTATCGAGACGCTTTAGTGAGCTTAGGTCCTACAGGTTAGGCAGCTTTTATGGATTTGTCAAAAGCCATTTTGGCTTCTGAGACTCCTCTCAAATAGACCAATGTATTAGTTGATAAGCTGTGGGATAGTCTAAAGAGAACTGCGGGCTGGCAATTAAGTTCTACCGCAATTCACAGTTTTATTGGCGCAATATAGACAGCTTATAATTATGCTTAGGATTTAAATAAATCTCTGAATAATATTCGTATTGTTACGGGATATGGCTCTGATAGAATGGCAGAATTCGCAAAGAATGCGAATAAAGCAGCTAAACAATTAAGTGCCACAACTCTAGATTATACGAATGCATCATTAATTTACTACCAGTAGGGTTTAGATGATAAAGCCGTGCAAGAGCGTTCGGACGTCACCGTGAAGATGGCCAATGTTACTGGTACTGCAGCCCAGACTGTTTCTGATCAGTTAACAGCAATTTGGGAAAACTTCATGAAAGACGGAAAGCATACTGCAGAGTGGTATGCGGACGTTATGACCGCACTTGGTGCGACAACCGCATCTAGTACGGATGAAATTGCGGAAGGTCTTGAAAAGTTTGCGGCCGTTGCTGATACAGTAGGTTTAAGCTACGAATATGCGACAGCGGCACTTACTACTATTACTGCAAAGACTCGTCAGTCTGCTGATGTAGTTGGTACTGCTTTAAAGACCCTATTTGCACGTATTGAAGGTTTAAATCTTGGCGAAACACTTGATGATGGTACTACGTTAAATAAGTATTCATCAGCTCTTAACGCCGTCGGTGTTAATATCAAGAATGAGGCCGGCGAGCTGAAAGACATGGATGAAATTTTGGACGAGATTGGCGCTAAGTGGAACACCATTGGTAAGGACCAGCAGATTGCGTTAGCACAGACTGTTGCCGGCGTGCGTCAATATAACCAGTTTATTGCCCTTATGGACAACTGGGATTTCATGTAGGAAAATCTGCGGACGGTCGCCAAGGCTTCTGGTACGCTTGATGAATAGGCTCAAATATACGCCGAATCATGGGAGGCCGCGAAAAAGCGCGTACAGGCTGCCGCAGAAGGCATATATCAGGACCTTTTAAAGGATGACTTTTTCATCTGGTTAACCGATGGTTTCGGGTCAGTATTAGAATTTATTGACAAGACTATTGACTCTTTGGGCGGTTTATCCGGAGTACTGCCTGGCATCGCTTTATTAGTTAATAAAATATTTGGTGATAAAATTATCGCCGGAGCTTAGACTTTAGCTCATAATTTAATGAATCTAACAGCTGCCGGACGTGCGGCTAATATGAAAAGAGATGTTAGCCGTTATGAGGAAGTCGCGCAATTATAGAAGGGTTTAAACCCCAATTCTGGTCTACGCGAAAATAATGAGGCAGCTGCAGTTAGTACAACGGCTGATAGAGTACTTGCTATATAGAAACAAATCCTTGGAGTCAAGGGGAAAATAACCGAAGAAGATAGAAAACATTATCAGATAATTTTAGAGTCTGTTTAGGCGTCTGGTGAAGAGCTTTAGGCACGGGCTAAGCAACTTGATCTTGCGCAGGAAGAGGCGCGGTTATTAGCTAACGATATACGTGGTAAGGCTTCTTTTGGCTCGTATGAATACTTAAAGGGAGCTGGTTCCAGTTCACTCCGAGCGATAATGTCACAATATGATAATGGGACTTCGATAAATGATATTGCGCTTCCTACTTCTAGGAGTGCTTAGCAAGGTGTCATTGATTAGCTTAATAGCAATTTGGGGTTAAACGGCTCTGCTGCTTTATAGCTTGATGATCTTACTAATAAGACTCAAAAATTTCAATAGGCTTTATAGTCTCTCTCTACTGCTTCTGTTTAGTCGTTCATTAAGGACTTTGACGGTTTAGGAGAGAGTATTAGAAATAACGCTAAATAGTTGGCAGAATTTGAACATAAAGCTGATTAGTTAGATAATTTAAAATTAAGTGTAGGAAATTGGCAAAAAGATCCTAACTTTGATTTAGAAGGATACAAACAACAATTTAGAGACTTGGGATATAGCATTAGTGATGCTGCTGATGCCGAGGAATTACTGACAGCAGTAGATAATGCTTAGGCAGAAGCTCTCTAGAGAAGTCAAAGAGCAGCTGCGGGTAATACTGCTTAGATTGAATAGTTTGCGAAAAAATATAAGTTATCGGCTGAAGAGGTTCAGCATTTTGCCGAGTAGCTTAAAAAGGCTGAAGAGATGGGGCTTACCTACGAAGAATATCTAAAGCGAACTGGAGAAGCCGCCGTATGGGCAGGAAAAAATATTGAGAATGCTTCTACAAAAGTCAGTAAAATGGCGGTTGTGTCAGAAATCGGCAATGGTTTAATGTCAGTTTAGATGGGTGTTTCTAGTGTCGTTTCTGCAATTAATGCCATCAATGATGAGGATTTATCAGGATGGGAAAGTTTTAGTAGCATATTAATGAGTCTTTCTATGGGTATACCCATGCTATGTAGCGGTTTGTTAAAATTTACTGCTCTTATATCTGCAAAATCAATAACTAAGATAGCTGGTTTAGAGAATTTAGGTAAGGACGTTATTTAGAAACTTTTGTCCTCTGCGGGAGATAAAAGTTAGATTGAGGCTATCTTAAAAGAGGCCGGCATCGGAGACGAAATAATTAAATCGACTGTAGATTAGGTTGATAAAGCAAGTACTGGTTTACCGGGGCTAGTTAATAAACTTGGTTCAAAACTTTCTAAAGCTGGCTCTGTCATTGCTGGCTTTTTAACGAATCCTATTGCTTTAGGAGTTGCAGCCGCTGTTGCCGCAGTGGGAGCAACGGTTTATTTAGCTGTAACTGAAAGAAAACGTCAAGCTACAGCTGAAATGGAGGCGGCTGCCCAAAGCGCCAAGGAAGCTTCTGCCGCATATGAAGAACTAAAAGGCAAGGTCGAAAATTTAAAGAGTAGTTATTCAGAATACTCGTCTATTCTTAAAACTCTAGGAAATTTAAAAACGGGCACTGCCGAATGGACTGAAGCTGTTGTCGAATTAAACAATTAGGTTTTAGAATTATTAAAGACTTATCCTCAGCTGGCTGAATATATCAATAATAATAATGGTATTTTGACTATTGATGCTGAAGGCTATGAAAAAGTTGCTAAAGAAATGGCAACTTCTGCGGCAGCGGCACAAGTGGCTTATATTGATAGTTAGAAGAAATCATTAACTGCTACAATTAATTATGATATAGCAGATAAGGGATTCGATAAATCTCTTAATAGTGATAGTATGTTGCGCATAGCGGATGCTATACAAAAAAATGCTGGTATTATTGTCGGTGCATTGCCCGATGAGAGTGGCGGAATAAATGATGAAGAATTAAAAAATTCTATAAATGCCCTGGCCGATAATGCCAAAGTTACTTAGGAGTAGGCAGAAGCAGTATTATCTAATAGTGAATGTCTGGATTATCTACGGGAAACGGTTACTACTACTAATACTAAATTAGATACCTTAAATTCTAGTCGTGTTGCAGCATTAACTTCGAGCATGGATTTGACAGAAGATTAGCGTGCTTTAGCCAATTCATCAGAATTAATGCAAGGGGTCGTCAACCGTGTTATTGAAGGTAATTATGATAAAATTGATAATAATGAAAAAACTACATTGGTTGAAGGCAACGAGATTTAGACAGGTGATACTACTTTACGCTAGCACACTCCTTTTTCTTGGTCGGCTACGGCAGAAGGAGAAGCTGCTTTTAAAGAATACTTAAAGAATTAGGGTAAGACAGAAGAAGAAATTGCCGCTATTTGGAAGAGTGCGGATTTCAAAAAAAATAGAATCACATGGAAACAGGCTGGAGAAGATGATACTACTGTTGATAAGGAGATCTCCTATGACTCTTTAGTTAATTCTATAAATGCTGCTCGAGAGACAGCGGCAGCTTAGCAAAGTAGTCAAGATGTTGCCAATGTTTTAGATAAAATTACAGCCTTAACGAATAGCAGTAATGTTACTGAAAGTGCTTATGGTAAATATTTATCTACTGGCTCTGTAGACTCATTAACCGAAGAAGAATTTAATGCTTTACAAGAAGTGGGGTCGCAGATAAAGGATGCAGCAGCCGAAATGACAGAAGGCATGAAGGCCGTAATGGATGCGACTTAGGTTGCTCCGCCTGATATATCTGGTGATTATGACTCTGCGGCGCACGACAGATATTTACATACTTCTGGATAGTAGATTCTATCCTCTAATGCTGAATCATTAGATACGTCGGTTGAGGCTCTAGAAGCATATACAGCCGAATTGTTGAAAAATAATACGGCTTTAGATGGTAATTACGAAAAAGCGGCTAAGATGGCTGTTGCCAATGTTAAATTTGCTAATGGGTTAAATAATTTAAATAATGTATTAGATGATGAAATTGATAATGTAAAAAATGCGTCTAAAAAGAATTTAGATTATTATAAGAGCTTAGGGAAAATCACACAAGCAATTAATGATTTATATGATACTGACGTAGATGCAGATTTTGTTGCTGAAAATCTAGAGCTTATTGAGGAAGCCGCAAAAGGTTCTGAAAAAGCTTTGGCCGAATTGTCTATTGCTATTGTAAAAGCTGATTTAAATAACCGTAAGACCTTAGATGCAGTTGATCTAAACTCAGTAGGTGAAGATGTACAAACTGCAGCCAAATATTTAAATTCAGCATTAGCAGATTATTCTTACAATTTATATAGTATTAATGAGGGACTAGCCGCGATGCAGGCTAATATGTCAGATGCTTCTGGTCCGATGACATTAGCAGCAGCATTAGACGGCTGTGGGATTAAGGCAGAAACCTTCATAGGCAGTTTAAATCGCATGGCGGTTGCAACTGGATAGACTTATGCTCAGATGGAAGCTGATTTGGCTAAAATGGGTATGAGTATGTCTGATTTTGATGTAACTTATGCTGAGGTACCGACAAAAGAAGACGTTGCTTTGACAACTACAGAGCGTACTGTTACTGACTTAGGCGACGGAAAATATATAATGCAAGATAAAATTACAAATATTGAACATCAATATATTGATTCTATCATGCAAGTGCCTCAAATTCATCCCAAAGGCAGTTCTGGTGCTGGCGGTATTACTGTTACTCCTCCATCTTCGGGTGGCGCCGGATTAGTCTCCGGTGGTAAGTCTTCTGGCGGTGGAGGCGGTGGAGGAGGCGGTTCTCAAAAGGATAAGAAGAAAGCCTCCGATGAAATAGAACGTTATCATACTATTAAGAAATAGCTTGATAATCTGTCTCGTGAATATGACAACCTATCCGCGGCCAAAGATCGCGCTTTTGGTGCAAATCGCTTACGAGTCATGGATCAAGAAGCCGCGAAGTTAGAAGAATAGATCGCCGCACAAAAACGTTATGTTGATGAGATTGATTCTTATTATTCTCAAGATCGCGCAGCCATTGCCGCATATGGAGCAGTCTTTGACGAAGATGGCATTATTACTAACTATGAACAAATCATGCAAGAATAGTTAGATATTTTTAATGCCTCGCTCACGGACGAAGCTGAAGAGTCTTATAATGAATTTAAAGACATTCTCAATCAATATGAAGAAACTTTAGAGCTTAAACTATCTGAAGCTGACAAATTAATTGAGCAAGAGTATGATAAAATTTCTTTATAGTTAGAAAAAATTACATATTCTGTAGAAATTAAAGTTCAAATTAATGATGATTAGATAGATTTCTTGGAGCGCAGACTCGACCGTTTATCCAATTCCGAACGTCGTTAGTATGATTCTTATTTAATACAATAGAAAAAGATGCTAGAATTGCAACAGAAATACTTTGAGACCCAGCAGGGAATTGACGCGTTATAGACTGCTATTGCTGAGCATGAAGCTCAGGGGTTGGAAATAACTGATGAAGAGAATGAATAGCTGCGGACATACAAAGAGACATTAGCCGACATAGATGATTAGATTTTTGATATAAAGTTTTCTATTATTGAAGATATTGGAACAGTATTTGATAATTATTTTGATAATTTAGATTATTATATTGATCGTATTAGTACATTAAATGATATGATGGGAACTACCCGTGATACTCTTGATCTGTTGGGATATGATGATTTAGATAATTTTAATCGCATTAATGAACAATTATTGTCGAATCAAAGAGTCATGTTAGAAATGTCTTAGAAAAAATTATCTAGTGTTGCTGATGAAGTTGACTACTGGCAGCGCTTAGCCGCCACTGTGAAAGAGGTTAATTCATTAGACGATTTGAAGGATTCATCTTTCTGGGAAGATGCGAATGATTAGATTAAGAAGATAGCAGAGAATGCCGCCCTTGCAGGGGATTCTATAAAAGTGGTTAAAGATGCTATTGATGATCAATTAAAAGAAGCTACCGAGCGACAGTTAGAGACGTAGCAAGAAATCTACGAAAGCATTAATGATATTGTATAGGCTATTGAAGATAACTGGGTAGACGCTGTAGAAAAAGTCGTAGCAGTCCAAAAGAAGGGCCTATTAAACGATATTGATTATGCTGTTGATAGATATGGTGATTTAGCTGATTTAAATGATTTATATTTATCAAATTCTAAGAAGATTTATGAATTAAATAAATTAAATAGAACAATATTATAGGATATTTCTAAAACCGATAATGTTGCGGCAAAGAGTAAGCTAAAAGACGTACTTGAAGAGGTCAATGCTTTACAGAATAGTAATGCATAGATGAGCGAGTATGAATTAAAGACCTTACAAGCTAAGTACGATTTGCGGCTGGCTGAAATTGCGCTAGAAGAAGCCCAGGAGGCAAAATCGCAAGTCCGTCTGGTACGGGATAATGAAGGCAATTGGGGCTATATGTATACTGCCGATGCTGAAGAGGTCTCTAAGGCTGAACAAGACGTAGAAGATAAAATGTAGGCTCTTTAGGATATACAGGAAGAAACAATGCGCGATACAGGCGAGAAGATTCTTTCAATTCAGCAAGAGTATTATGATGCTTTGTCTGATATATATACAGACGCGTCTTTGACTCAGGAAGAAAGAAATAAAAGAGAAGAAGCGCTCCGAGAGTCTACCATGAAGAAGTTATCATATTATACTGATTAGTATGATAAAGCCCTAAAATAGAGCGGCATGAATTTCAAAGACACTATTCTAGGCACGATGTACCCAGAGTACGAAACCTTATAGAAATTTAATGATAACTTTGCAAGTAGCGCAGATACTACCTTTACAATGATACAAGATCAGTATAAGACAACTACTGAATATTATCAAAAGTTGGCTCAAGTGATGGGTATAACTGATGAAAACGTATTAAATGATTTAGGAAGAATGAAAGAAGAAATTGCAAAGGCCATGATAGCGGCTCAAGAAAATATGCAAACTGCTATTAGCAACTCTCAAGAGAATTTTGATGCTACTACGAAAAATATGAATGATCTGGTTAAGACCATTGATGAAATGGGTGAAGCTTTGCGGGAGTGGGTCAAAGAGATGACAAAACTGGCGGTAGTGTTCAATTCAAACGCGGATTATTTTGATCTTATGATCAAGGCTTTGAAAAATAATGATATGGACTCTGCTGAAAAGTACGCTGAATACCGTGCGATGAAGATTAGCTTAGATCCCAATTCTTATAGTTAGTATGCCTGGAGTTCTAAAGAGGCTATGGTGAAAGATTTCTAGGAGTAGGGCGTATAGATATCCAGTGAAAAAGCTGATAGATTATGGGATAAATATAATAACACTACTCAAAAGTATGACACTGGCGGATATACAGGAGAGTGGGGCCAAGATGGAAAATTGGCTGTATTACATCAGAAAGAATTGGTCTTAAATGCTTCTGATACTGCTAATATGCTTGACATCGTGAATATTGTTCGTGACATTGTGCAGCAGATAGATGCGCAAGCATTATATTCTCGTGGACGGAGATTCGATCTTCCACGAATCGAGACCCGCGCCGAAACTCTAGAATAGAATGTGCATATTGAGGCCAATTTCCCGAATGCCACTAGCCATTAGGAAATAGAACAAGCATTTGATAATCTTATCAATCTTGCTTCACAATATGCGAATAAAAAATAACCGTAAAGGGGCACTTAATTGTGCCCCTTTATTTTATTTTGGCCAAGGATGAATGATTGACTTATTGGATTTTTTATGATATAATAGAGTAAAGTGAAAAAGGAGTGAGATTAACTATGTCTAGTTCTGAACAGATGGCTGAAAATATGCTAACTGCGATGTAGATTATAGCTGAGTCACAGCCTAACAATAATGATATAACTATTGATGGTTTTATTGTTGATGCTTCTCGTGCAAAAGAGGGCGTTTACACTGTGGGTAGTGGCTATTCGCAATTTACGGCGTATGCTTTTACCACTTATAAAGAAAATGATGATGTATATATATTAATTCCCGGTGGAGACTATAATAAAACAAAGTTTATTATAGGGCGGCGCATGACCGAAAGTAGCGGTGCTTATAATGTGACAGACGAGTTAGAAAATATGGTATTTTTCCATGATTCTAATTCCTCTTTAATCAACTTCTCAGGGAAGTCACTTGGTATTTAGGCAAATAATAGCTTGACACAAGAGATTTTAATTGGTACATGGGAAGGTAGTTATGCCGGAGTAAGTAGACTAGGGTTAGCGCCTACGTTTACCTCATATTTGAAGCCTTTGGGAATTATAAATGGTAGTTATGGTATTCGCTTATTTATTACTGACAACACTGGTGCTGTTGAAAAAGTAGAGTTTGACAGTAGTGAATATTTTGGTAATCCTTATAATTATATTTATTCTACTCGGTTAACTCGTGTATATGAGTTGACTACTACTAAAACAATTATAAAGATTGAAGCTTATTTATATTAGAAAAACAATTTTGTCGATTTTAATGAGGATTGGGTAGCTCCGACAAATACAAATAAAAATATCTTTTTGACAAAGTTTTTTGTTGGCGTTGGTGCTACTAAAAGTGAAATCATGGCTTCTCATTGTACAATTGCGACGACTTCAGGAAGTAATACTTATTATTCGCCCGAATACGCGGGAACACTTAAATCTAATCCTGCAATAGAGAGGCGCTTTAATGAAGCAATAGATGGATTATTAGATGTAGCTTATAATAACAATTCTGATGAAACGGCTATAGAAAACGCATGGCAATCCATGTCTTCAAATTTTTCTTTAGCAGAATTAACAAGAATTAATAATTGGTTAAAAAATTATAAATTCTTTTCTCGATTGGCGGAGGCGAAATCTGATACTGATCGTTCAAGTTTTTGTCAACAAGCTAAACAAGATGCCGCCGCAGAATTGCTGTCGCAACTGACTTGTTATACCCCGCGTATTAGTTTTAGTTTTGCAGTGACAGAGGATGATAAGACTAAGTATTATTCGTCTATTCCTTCTTTTGATACAACTTCTGAGGGGAAAAAGGCTAAGAGTGAATTTATTCAATGGTTTCGAGCCAAAGCTGGTAATGTAATAAATAGTAATACTTTACCACCAGAACTTCTTACTGGATGGGAATTAATCGGTTACATGGATATTGATGGTAAATCTACAGATAACTTTCTATCCACGGGCGAATTAATATTTGTTCCAGATTATACGCAGAATACAGAGACACTAAAGGCTCTTATAACTTACAAAAATAAACAATATATTAGTAATGCGTTAGTATTAAATAATTTGCGCAATGCAGAAAAAGAAATCTCTCAAGAGGAGATTAAGAAAGCGTTTGATGAAGTAACAGCTTAGAGATATAGCGATTTGGATTTAATTTCTGCGAATCAAAAGGCATTAAATGATATATATCTTGATTGTGGCTATTATGATGGAGAAGACTTCATTTCTAATCATGGTCAATTTAATTATTATACTCGTAGTGGTTTAATACGTGAAGAATGGGAAGAAAAGAAATTTGTTATCCGCTGTTATTCTCTAAATAGTGAACGGACAACGCTACCGACTATGCTCGCTAGTAATAAGGACTTTTACTGCGCGCAGGCGG
>ULUD01055881.1_pt1 | contig 10415 bp, 7 predicted proteins | sample 1958191 | NCBI WGS metagenome assembly ULUD01 (sample SAMEA4835751, study PRJEB28245) | human gut metagenome | biome: gut microbiome; material: fecal sample | place: Denmark | collected 2008 | reverse complement strand
TTCACACAGAATCTCAGGTCGCTAATCAGGCGGTCGATTCGATATTCAAATCAGTGAAGGAATACTATGGAATAACGACCAACCTTCAGGAGTTGCTTAATGACATGTTAAACGGACGAGAACGCTATATGGCGGCTGCTAAAGAAGAAGAAAAGACTGAGATTTTGAAAGAAATTGACGAAAATATCACGTCCGAATTCCGCAATAAACGTCTCTCACGTATTCCATATATGAGAAAGCAGCTTGATATCGTGTTTCAATCTTGCCCAAGGGATACTACCGGTAAGATTCTGCCTGAATCATTTGATGTTGAACGCCTTCAAGCGCTCTATGATTCTAACGAGCAAGCCCGCAGTACCAGGATCAAAAAAGATGCTTCAAAGAAAAAAAACGAGAAGAAAAATAAAACGAAATAATGCCTCATTCATCTCAGATATATGAGCTTGTGTTCCCTGACGGACACGTAATGAAGTTTACTGATTTCAGTGAATCTGTAAATTATACTGCGTGCAAGCCATTTCATAAGCCATTGTCATTCCATGGGCGGATTGTCGACAACCTCGCTTCGTGGAAAATCGTCGTTTCTCCAGATAAGACAACATATAAGATAGGTATACCTTTTGAGAAGGAAACGAAGATGATACCTGTGGAAATCGTCTCCGATAATTTGCCTCAAATTAAGGATCTGGCGACATTTATATTCCCTTTCGGCTCATATTTCCCGAATCCGGGAGTCTGGAAGGTGGATGGAACAGAAATTGCGAAACTGAAATCTCCGATAGAAATCAAAATCGCAAACAAACAGAACTTCGATGTGAAGTCGGCAAATTATGACGGAGAGAAGTTACGTATATATCTATCGCCTCTTTTCCGGTATGATGCCACAGAAATATTAAACGATTTATCCAAACGTTTTAACCAAGATGTTGAATTGACTCTTTCCGAACGAAAAACAGGAAGGACTGTAGCTATATTCAAATCCAATATCAAAATAGTATATTTACCATACAAATACGATGAAGTAGTACTGCATATTCCCGGTACAGAATATACTCTGGATTCACGGACTAAGTTCTCCCCCGACGGAAAGATATGTCCTTACGAAATTAAGGATATACCTTATTGCAAGATTATCGTCAAGATTGATACCGACGTGAACTCCGATTTAACGTCGCGTCTGAATAATTGTAAAGATGCAGGTGTGATTGAATGGGACATTGTCAAGGGGACTCATAACGAGAAAATAAGTACTCATATCACTGGAAGCAACATAATGTTTAAAGCGCTTCCGGAATCCAATATTTCTATCAGAGTCAAACTTAATGGATATAAACCGATATCCGAGACTATCAACAACTATAAAGATACCCAGATCCCCAAGATAGTCGCCGTCAGTCCTAAACTGAAATTAAATAAGCGTATAACACGTGTTCTCAAAAATCATCTTTTCTATACTATACTCGGCATGATATGCCTTATCAGTATATGCCTTATTGCCGGATTTATAATCTGGCAACATATAGATGATGAAAAGTCTAAATCACAGGTCACGGCAACTGTTAATACATCGTATGAATCAGATACAACCTTTAATTCAACGAATGATGATTCAATTTCAAAAGTAGATGAGAAATATCCCGTTCATGAAGAAATTGAAGAAGAAAGTGTTAATACACCTTCACTTACAGAATCTCAGAAAGAACTGATTAAGAGACTTAAAGGAACAAGATTTACCGAGAAAGATGTAAAAATCGCTAAATTTGAGCTTAAAGGTCTTGGTCAAGATGCTTTGATTGAAGATGCTGAAGCTTGCCTTAAGATTATTAATCTCAGACGGTTCGAAAAGGAAGAGCTCATGAATCATCAATCGACGGTTTACAATTTGACAATCGGTAGATTAAATTGTCATAAGGATGAAATGATGAAAATTATTACTTCAAATGAATATTTAACTATATCTAAAAGATACTTTCGCTCTATAGAGGATTACATAAACTGCATTTCCGATGCAGATTATGAATCAAAAAAAGTTCCCTTAAAAGAAACTGAATTAGAAAATCAAGAGATATGAAAAAATTATTTTTATTAACCGCAATCATTTTTATCCTAAGCTCTTGCGGAAGGAAGGGGACTCCTTTGAACGCAAATGAAATGGACCAGAAGCTTGGCTCATCGGTGGTGCTCGTTAAAAACGAATACTATTATACTGTTGACCTCGGTGGACTGACTCTGTATTTTACAGGTCTTGATGAGGATGGCGACATAGCAAATGTTGAAACCGAACTCAATGATATAACGCCTGCGATAAGTTATGGAACCGGTTTCTTTATTTCTGATGATGGCAAGATTGCCACTAATTCCCATGTGGCAGTTCCGCAGATAGATGACAACGCTGTAAAAAACAATCTGTCTTCACTGATGAGTGTACTTGTCGGTCTATACAGCGAGGAAGTCAATAAGCTGTCAGATCAAATCAATGAACTTCATAATTATTGGCTTCGCGCACCATCGGGCAGTGACCTGGAGGCATCAATCGAGGAAAAACGTGCGGAAGTGAAGAATGAACGCGATGAGAGCCAGTCTGTTTTAGACAAATTGCGCATGATCAACACGTCGGACGTCAATATCACCACGCATAGCCGGATAGGCATTGCCCAAAATGATACCCACATTACTTCTACAAGTGACTTCACTGACTGCGTGCTGATTAGTGACGATTCGGAACATGATTTGGCTTTACTTCAGTTAAAGAATAAACGATTACCTGAGGGATGTACTTATATCGACATCGAGAGATATGAGGAAGAACACGAGCTTGCCCCTTTCAATGAAGAAGGGGAATATATCGATGTCGATGAGCCGCAATTGGGCGAACAGCTGTATCTGCTTGGCTATAACCTTGGTCCGGCTTTAGCAATCACTGAGCAAGGAATCAAGGCTCAGATAACAGAAGGCTCTATAAGCCAGAATACAGATGATGTTAAGGTAATGTATACTATCCCGACTCTCCATGGATCAAGCGGGTCACCTGTCGTTGACAAGTATGGCAATCTTATCTGTATTAATTTTGCCGGTCTTGACATTACTCAGAATTTCAATTACGGCATAAAAGCGAAACACCTCCGCAATCTGGCACATAAATAGATTGTCAAAAAAATTAATTTCCCAGACAAATTATGGCAAAGAAAATAAAACATGCAAGTAAAGGGGAAATAGTATTCCTCAGTAAAGGGAGCTATGAACAGCTTCACACCTCCATACTTCAGACACTCGGGAAAAATGCTCCTTTTGCACCTGTGAGTATCTCAACCACAACAGTGGTCTGGGAAAACAATACAAAATACGATTTCAAAAGTATAAGTGACGCACCGGAAGATATACGAGGTCAGCTCATGCTTCTTTTTGAACAGCAATCGAAATCATGGGAAAATGCGCTGAAGAAACAACGGTTAGAGTATGTGCTCACAGTTCCGGACGTTTCATATATATTTTACGCCGAGGATAAGGACAACGATGACAATGTCCTCAACAACAAATACCGCTTTCTGATTGCAGGCTGGGCCTGCCGTTTCAACAAATCATCTGACTTAGGTTCAGACGGATTGGAAAAAGACATTCTTGAAGCAAGAGAGAAACATCAGAACGTGATTGTTGAAATGATTGACGGCAATGGGCAACCAATTGCAAACAGTCCGTTTTCTTACAATTTTAACAATACCGTTGTCAAGGATATTGCCACTGATGCGAATGGGCGTTATGAACAGGGAATATGTCTTGTGGGTTCAGAATATAAGTTCCAATATAAACTTACCGGACAGGTAAAGGTGTTGAAGGTGCAGAAAAACATAGAAGTATATACGTTAAAATTCGCTCCAACCACCACAATCAACATCTCTGTCGTAGATCAGTTCAATAACCCACTACCGGCTTTAAAGACAGACATTAAATACGGTTCAATTTATCTGACTAAGTTTACCGATGGTCATGGAAAGATAATAGTAAGCGATCTTCTCTATGATGACCCGTCGATGCGTATAGTTGTTAATCCCGATGGATATCCGGCTCAGGATTTTGCAGTGAATTGTCCTGAATGTGACATCACGGTGGTCGTCAATGTAACCCCGGCAGTCAAGCCATTTCTTTTAGTGAGAGTCGGCGGAGTGCCGGCAAGTGATTTGACTGTTGAATTCACCGGGGCATTCGATGGCGCATTCTCCACTGATTCAGAAGGCAAAATTGTGTTACCAAGCCTTTTGCCAGGGCATACGTTCAAAACTTCTGTGACAAGAGAGGGTCAGGTAGACAAGGGATATTTCACAATAATTGCGGACAAGACGGAATATATTCTTGATTTGCCCGAAATTGTGGCTCCTCCAATATCAGAACCTCCACATCCGGACGATAGTGACACATCTGATAATGACGGTGACAAAATTTCAGAGCCTGACTTAGATCTTCCATTTGACTGCCATGTCATCGTGAAAGCTTTGGAAGATGACACCCCTTTGGCAAATTATTCTTTGAAAATCGTGAGCGATACCATTCAAGGGATTTATATTACCGACAGTAATGGTATCGTACCACTCGGTAAGCAGCATCCAGGCAACATATTGCATGTTATGACCGGAGAGAGCCAGACGGATGTCAACGACATCACAATTGAGAAAGGGAAAGAAGAATATGTGATTTATGTCAATAAGCCGGTTGTCACAGTCAAGGACCCCGACCATGAGATTCCTCAGGAATGTCACATAAAAGTTGTTAGCAAAGTTACCGGGCGTCCTGTTCCTGACTATGCTCTGATCATAGACAGTCCAAGAATGCAGGGCAATTACTCGACTGATGATAATGGTATAGTGCCACTGCAGAATATGACGGTAGGCGTAACCGTAACAGTCACTCCCGGAAAACATGATCCGGTAAGCTTTGACATTGAACAATATCGTGAAGAATATATAATCCAGGTTGACGATAGTAACGCAGTGTTGGGTGATATATTGATTACCCAATATGAGCGTGATAAGAAGACTCCGATTCCGAATGCTGCTTTAACCCTGACCAACAATAAAGGTGAAAAAATCACGAAAACTACAGATGCAAGTGGAAATATTGTTGTGCCTCGTTCTTTCTTTGCCGAAGAGGGAAAGGTGCGTGTACATCTTGATATTCAAAACAGAAATGTCCGGGATTTCAATTTCAAATTCACTAAGACATGTGATCATTATATCCTGTATCTTACCGAACCTTTCAACTGGAAAAAACTCTTATGGTTGTTCATACCGCTACTATTGTTGCTCCTGTGCCTAATCAGGTGTGAACGAGATATCACTGTTCACACAGTAAATACAAGTGGCGAGCCTATAGCTTCATGCGACGTAGAGTTGTCGTACACCGAGCATGCTCTCTATAAGAATGGGGAATTTTTCTATCGCAAGAAGCAGGAGCATAGCGGAGTAACCGATCAGGAAGGAGAATATACATTTAAGAGGATGCCCTGTAGCGTGTTCTCCTATGTATTCTATACTCTTCATAAGGGATATATAGCCGGTGTTGCCCCAAGTGGAGCTTCGGTCGACACCACTTTCTTATATCATTGGCGTAAGCATGTGGATCTTGTGATTCCTGACACCTTACAAAATGCCCCTACTCCTCCTTTCCCAGACCCAACTCCCGTCGCGCCTATTGTGACGGAACCGTTGCAATCACCATGTGACGCAGGAGCTGAAGGGCAAAAAAACGTAAAGGCATACACTGTCTCAACCCCAATTTCTTACAATATGGGGACCGACAGAGGTGTTTTTGAAATAACCTATGAGACGGGAGACGCATGCCCTGACCAAATCGACATCTACAATCATAAACCTGGCGAGAATTGGAAGGACGGAACACTTATATTTTCCTCTGGTATGAAGACAACTCCAACGATTCCTGTAACAGAAAGCGTTTCATTCTCAAATGGTAGTGTGGTAACTGTAATCGTTACTACCGGTCAAAATGACGGCTCCTTGTGGAATTACCAACTTTCCTGTCCACAATAGCCAAATATGTCCTTTAACTGAAAACGCGAGGGTTACATCTAAACGGATTATTCCATAATGGGTAAACAATAACAGTTTACCCATTATGGAAGCATCAAAGACCCCCAAGCAATTAAACGAAACAGATGCCACATTCATTGAGGCTCTGAAAAACGGCAATAACGAAATTAGTCGACAATTCTTCTACAAGGAAATTGGCGGCATACTCCATAAAATCAGAATGGAGGTGTTTCATGGTTATGTTGAGTTTGATGAGTTGGTAAGTGAGCTTTACCTTTATCTCTCACGAGACAACTGGACGAAGTTAGACGGCTTCGATGGCAAGAATGGATGTCATTTGCGTACTTGGATGATTCCGGTGGCATGGCGATACTTAATGAGCATTCGAGAGAGATTGCTCAAAACTGAAAATTTTGAAGAAGATTCCGGCGTTATTCGGGATTCGGTACGCGATGACTTGCGCATTCAGATTGCAATAGATGTGAATGCCGTTCTTTTGAGAATGCCTAATCAGCGCTACGCGGAGATTATTCGCCTGCTCCTCATTGAAGGCTATGCATCCCAAGATGTCGCTGACATGCTTGGTATGAATGTCGGAAATGTATATAACCTGAAGCACAGGGCTATTAACCAGTTCATAGAACTGTATGGTCAGCGATAGGATTGTGAGAGTTCCAGACTCTATATACTAAAACCAAGACATTAGTTTTATGATAAGTCAAAAATTCTCTATTATTCCCGAAGATCAAATCATAAGTTTTATGAGTGAATATGAAATGGAGGAGAGTCTTATCGACTCAATAGAAAGCGTGTCAGATCTTTGGACGCTGGCAAAAATGAAAGAATCTTATAATGAAGAAAACGACATACATAACAGTCTTATTGACACTACTCCTGACGTGTGCTCTCTCGATTGAGGCGAAGACACGTCGGGCTGTTGTCATCGGCTTGGGTGAGCAACAGGACAAGTCATGGGGTAAAATCAATGGCGACAAGGATGTGCCATTGGTAGTCTCAATGCTTCAGGCAAATGGGTTTAGCGACATTGCGACATTAACGAACAAGAAAGCTACAAAGGCTGGTATAGTCAATGCTTTCAATTCAGTGATTAATCGGTCTCGGAAAGGCGACATCATTTATATCCAGTTTTCCGGACACGGGCAGATGATGACTGATATGAATGGAGACGAAAAGGATGGTTTGGATGAGGCATGGATCCCATACGATGCCTATCTCAAGTATTGCTCAAAAGATAAGGGAGAGAAACACCTCAGTGATGATGAGATAGCTCAATACCTGACAAAACTGCGCTCCAAGATAGGAAGTGAAGGTGCAATAGCAGTAGTGGTGGATGCTTGTCATAGTGGAGACTCAACTCGCGATTTATGCGAGAAGGATTCTGTTGTGGTCAGAGGCGTGGATGTGGATTTTGTAATTCCAGGTAAAAAGTCAAAATCTTCAGCCCGCTCTTCAGAGACATGGCTGACGCTTAGTGCATGTCAGGATTTTCAACTGAATCAGGAATACAACGGTGTCGGCAAACTGACTCATATCCTTGCAAATAACTGGCGGGATTATGTGGGAAAATCCGACCAGACCATATATAAAGCTATTGATGAAGTTTACGAGACCAGAAAATATAAAGGTCCCGTAGCTCAGAATCCACGGCTTTCCGGGGAAACCGGCAGAGTCCTATCACTGATTTTCAATAAAAAATGATATTCGAGTTCAGACGCAAATCATATACCGACATTCAGATAGTCGAAGCGTATCAGAACGGCGACAAAAAGATACAGCAGTTCTGGTATGATAAATGCCGTTCACAGTTTGGCAAAGGCACGTCAAACTATGGCGGCTTGACTGATTATGACCGTGATGACCTGTTCCAAGACTCTTTCATTATCTTTTGGGAGAAGATGGAGTCTCATCAGATTTATACGCTTGACGGCATTGTCCATGTCACATCCAAAAAGGGAGACAGCATAATCCCGGATATGCTCGGCTACTTCATGCGAATAGTCAAGAATAAGTATCTTGAGATGTTTCATAGTGGGAAATACGTTATTCCCATCAATGAAGTCGTAACATCTTCAAATGACGACTTCTTTGAAGAACTTTATTGGGATGAAGACCCGGATGTGGAGAAAGACAGAATTGTCAGTCAATGTCTTCTCTCTCTGCCTAAGAGTTGTCTTGAAATTCTGACAATGTTTTACTATGAGAAGAAGTCTTTGGAGCAGATACTCGAAGAGCGTCCTGAGAATAATTCATACGATGGGTTAAAGAGTCGTAAGTCGAAGTGTATGACTAATCTGAAGAAACGAATTACTGAATCATTTGCCAAAGCCGGATTACGATGAAAGAAGATGATATAGACAAACGAATCGAACGAGTTGCAGAATCTGTAGGCTCGAAGAAAGCTGCAATGCGTCAATGGGAAGCCGAAAGGGTTTCTGATGAATTGAAACGTAAGGTCGCCGCTAAAAGGTGGCGTACCTACGGCATATCAGCTGCCGCGTCCATAGTTCTGATTTGCGGTGTAGGAATAAGTATATTTCTGAACAGAGACATAGGTGACGATTATAAAGTTCCATCTACTGCCCCAATATATAGAGGCGGGAGTTCCGACATCACTGAGATCCAAGCTATGATTGATTCTGCGAAATATGAACTGGCTCTTCAGGCAATCGAGATTACTCTTGCTGATACAGTAATTGCCCCTTCGTATACTTCAGACCGGCAGGACTATCTGCGAAATCTTAACGCCAAGCGAGAATACGAACTGATCTGGCTCAAGATAAATGCGCTTATTAAGAGTGGCAGAAAGACAGAGGCAATCTCGTTCTTGGAAAAATATGTAAAAACTGATGGAGAACATCAGAAAGAAGCCCAAACTCTTATATATGATTTGACAAAATGAGAAGAATTGCCATTATAATTACGTTTGTATTAATATGTTTGAGCGTAAACGCTCAGATATACAATAACTTTATGCAAGCCGGGAAATACGCATATAAGGATAAGAATTATCCGCTTGCTACGTATTTCTATGAAGAAGCATTAAAGCAGATGCCGGCGGACTCGATTTTGGATATCTATATAGCCAAATGCGTACTTCGAGATGCAAATATGTATTCAAGGAAATACGATGACGCACTTCGGTTTGGAACAGATGCTATTCAGTCCATTGAACGACTTGGATTGACTGGCAGATATCATAATTTTGAGGACTCCCTTATGGTTGCCAATATTTACTCTTTGAACGGAGATTCCATAATGGCAGCTCGATATTTAGATGAAGTATTTGGTCGTGCACTTAACGCGAAGCTTACATGGAAGGATAAATTGCAGTTATCCAAGATCGGAGGAATAGTTTCGAGTCATTTGAATAACTGGCCTCAGGCTGAATCAATGTATGATTTGAGCCGGCAGATTATGAAGAGATTCACACCTTGTGATGAGACTGTGAATACTCTAAACCTCTATGGGAACGCCCTATTTCATAATGACAAGTATGAGGATGCTTTGAAGGTTTACGAGGAACAATTGGAAGTCTGTGAAAAGCTGTATGGTAAAAATACCCGAGAATACCATTGGGCTCAATATTGCATTGCTAACATCCTTGCCTTTATGGGAAAGATAAATGAAGGGGCATCCATATACAAAGAAGTGATAGCTTGGTATCGCGACAAGATGTTGAATGATTTGCAATCCATCCCTTCAACAGAGCGGGACAAGTATCTCGACAATATGATTGAAATACTTCAAAATGCGATACCTTTTGGAATTGAAGCGAAATATAATGAGGATGAATTTACGGCATTGGCGTATGAATGTCTTCTTCTAACCAAAGGACTGCTTCTGGCAACTGAAAAATCGACAGAAACAATAATAAGAGAAAACGGCACTGATGAGGAAGTCGAAAGTATTACTACTCTTTATCAGTTAAAATCACATTTGGCGGATTTACTTGCTAATCAGAAAAGCGATCCCAAAGATGTTCTGAATACATACGCCCACATCAAAACTATCGATGTAAACCTTGCAAATGCCTGTTCACAATATGGGAACAACACATTTTTTGCTTCTATTGGCTACGAACAAGTTAAGAATAATCTGAAAGACGGTGAAGTATTGTTGGACTTCACAGACTTCAAACCGAAGAGTAAACCACGACAATATGTCTGTTATGAAATACGCCACGATCAGAAATACCCAGCGGTGCATTATATTTGTAATGGAGCGGAATTGGACTCACTGTTAACTCTCGAGAATCACAGATGGGGAAATCTTTATTCCGGAGAAGCAGGCGAAGACATGGCATCTATAATCGGAAGCCCTATAAGAAAGATTATTGGTAATTCAAGAACGGCTTAT
>ULUD01001535.1_pt1 | contig 10621 bp, 4 predicted proteins | sample 1958191 | NCBI WGS metagenome assembly ULUD01 (sample SAMEA4835751, study PRJEB28245) | human gut metagenome | biome: gut microbiome; material: fecal sample | place: Denmark | collected 2008 | reverse complement strand
CGGAATATGTCGCAAATATGCATGAAGTATCGGTTGATGCTTTCAAGGTTGACTTCAAGTTTATCTACAAACGGGGTCATGCTGCCGTCCGCATACACCTCAAGAGCATCTTCAATGTTCTGCTTCATTGTCCATGGGAAGGTGTAATAGCGAATGATACCGAATGGCTTTTCAGGTCCGAAGTTACGGTTGGTGCGCGAAAAAGCTTGAATTAGATTTACATATTCAAGAGTCTTGTCTACATATAGCGTGTTCACCCATTTGGAATCGTATCCGGTGAGCATCTGCGTCACAACTATCAGAAGATCTATCTGTTCGTCATGATTCAGCTCGATGTGGGAATAGGGATGTTTATGCGCAAGGCGTTTAGCAACATCTTTCTTATATTTGTCGTATTGCTCCGGTCGGAAGGAGGTCTTATATTTCTGATTATACTCGTCAATCATCTCCTTTATCTGGTCTTCACGGGCAATTCCTTCATCACTGTTGTCAATATTGTTATCAAACACAGCCACAACATTAAGGCTCGGATGCTGCTCTTTGAAAATATGATAATATTCCACTGCCTCGGGAATGTTCTGCACAGCCAACATGGCATGAAACTTATAATCATGGCTTAGTTCCTCGCGAGAGCATGCGATGTCGTTGGCAACTGCCAGATGATGAATATTCTGCTGATACAGATCCTTGGGCAGGTAATATTCAATTCCATGAGTAAGACGTCCGGTAGATGGGTCGTTATAATCCGATGCCATCTCAAGTTCATCTATGAAGCGGTTATAGATTTCCATCTTTCTTGGATCTCCCTCTATTTCGCTTATGTCATCAGCCTTGAGATAATGCAATGCCGCCTTTTCGCGAAGTTCCATCTCGTTATAGGTATTGACCATTGTTGGGTCGAAACCACGCACATTTCCGTCAGGAATCGCATTACGGAGAGTGTACTTGTGAAGCATATCGCCGAAAAGCGTCGATGTCATGATCTCGTTTTTGGCATTCTCTTCAAAAATTGGCGTGCCGGTAAATCCAAATAAAAGCGCCCTGCTGAACGAATCCTTGATATCCACTAACATCTTGCCGAATACACTTCGGTGACATTCATCTACAATCACCACCAACCGCTTGCGGTTGATGCGGTCAAGAGTTTCCTGCGGAACACCTTTCGCCGTGGTAATGTTGGACATTTTCTGAATTGATGTCACTATCAGCTTGCTGTCATTGTCCAAGAGTCGTGCAAGAAGAGTCGCCGTATTACGAGGATCCTGTATGTCGCTTGGGTCATCAGAAAAATTACGGAATTCATCACTGCTCTGAGTCGACAACTCTATGCGGTCCATCAAGAAGATGACCTTATCGGCCTGCCCGGTCTGCGCCACAAGTTGAGCAGTCTTAAAGCTTGTAAGCGTCTTTCCCGAACCTGTTGTATGCCATATAAATCCTCCTCGATGATTATGCATATCCCAGTCGGTATGCTCTATTGCAGAACGGATATTGATGACGGCAAAATACTGGTAGCTGCGAAGCACCTTCAGTACATCTTCCTGGTCGTCAGCTACAGTATAATATCCTATAAGCTGATGGGCCGTAGGTATATTGAGAAGATCCTGAGCTACACGATACCATTCACGTTCCTCCTCGTTGTTGAAGTCGGCCCAATGGAACTGAAACTCGCTGTTGAAACGATCCTCACTGCCTGGATTTGCGAAGTACAACGTCTTGTCGGGTGTCATAGCCACGAATATCTGCACCATGCTCCAGATTCCACGGCTAAAGACGCCCTCGTGCATATATCGTTTAATCTGAAATACCGCCTGACTAACATCAACCTTAGAGCGTTTCAGCTCAATATGAATCAACGGCATACCGTTGATAAGAAGCATTACATCGCCGCGACGATTTGATTCATCAGCACCACGGAATCTGGGCTGACGCACTATCTGATAGCGGCTCTGTCCGGCGCATATTTCGTGTGCACCGAATATTTTCAAGTAAACATCCTGTCCGTAATTCTCAGTATCTGCCTGATTGTCGCGTCGTATGCATATTTCACCTCCCTTTATCAGCTTGTTTATGGCATAAGGAGTTGCCGCATTCTCAAACTGAGTGATAACCTGACGCATCTCACTTTCGGTCAGCGGATAGTTCCCCAAACGATGCTGTTCACGGTTGTTGCTGTATATGATATCAGCCCAATTACGGATAAGATCGTCTTCCGTCGGGTTCATTATCACCTCCTCTGTCCAGCCATGACGGGGCAACAACTCACAGAGAGCAGTCTCGAAATCGCTCTCGCGTACGAAATATGTGGGATTTACGTTATCTGCAGGCATATGCTAAATTCTTTATTACATGAATTATTATTCTTCTTTCTCTCGTCTCTTGATTTCCTGTTGAATGAGTTTCACCTGAGCCTTAAGGTCTTCTATCGAAGGAAGCATATTTTGAATCTGTTTAATCTGCACGTTAGAATACGTTGCTACTCCAATGGGCGTACTAACACCACGGAAAGCATATCGCACTTCCGTCTCATTCATATCGCTGCATATCAGCAACCCGATAGTGGGATTGTCTTTATCAGACTTGAGAAGCTCGTCAACAGCGGATATGTAGAAATTTATTTTTCCGGCAAATTCGGGCTGAAATGGAACGACCTTAAGCTCCAGCACAATGTAACAGGAAAGTGGTATGAAATAGAATAACAAGTCAATGCGTCGTGAGGTGTCGCCAACTACCAGCTCTTTTTGACGTCCTACAAAAGCAAAACCCGAACCAAGTTCCAAAAGAAACCGTGTCATTTGCTTGCACAGCTCATCTTCCAGATTATGCTCATCATAACCCTCGGGAACTGTTACAAAGCCGAAATCATAATTATCACGTGACATATCCTGAGCCAGTTTTGCTTGTGCTTCAGGAAGGAAATCAGAGAAGGTCGATATTGCTTTCCCTTGCTTTGCGTAGAGATTGGCTTGGATGTAATGAGTTAGAATAGTTCGACTCCATCCGTTTCTAATAGTTTCACGGAGGTAGAATAAAGCCTCTTGCCCGGTCTTGCATCTTTTGATAATCTCGACATGGTGACGCCATGGTACCAATGCAAAGAACTCAGGAAAGTTCGTTCCGAAACCTATGTTATCATCTTTGATATGAGGAACTTGAACAGCTCGTTCGAGAATCACATCTATCTGATTATCTGTTTGCTGCAAAACTTGACCAACTTGGTCAAGTTTTTGCGAATAGAACAGATACCATCGTTTCATCAGCCATAGGTTGTCTGCGCCAAAGCCCTTTTCATCCGGAAATTCATTCCGCAAATCAAGACTAAGACGTTCCACAACTCCGGAACCCCAATGTTCTTCAGCTTTACGCAACACGAGGTCACGACCAACATTCCAATTCCACCGTAATTTTTCCGCATTCACCTTGACCGCAGCTTTTATCTGCGATTTGCGGTAACTGCTTTTGAGGGACTGAAGCCACGTTCCATATTCGGCGTCAGGTTTGAAGTTCCCTCCATTTATTATATATGGTTCTTTAGCCATGTTGAACTGCGCTTTTTGTGGATTACATCATTATACAAACATTTGGTCGAGACATGCAGCCTTTACTCGCTTAAGCCGTTCAAGAATCTGAGTTTGACATTCAATCTGTCGATCAAGATTCTGGAAAAACTCAGCAATCTTTTGCTGCTCGGTAAGTGAAGATGGATGTTTTATTGGAATGGTGCTAATTACAGCATATTTAAGATTCCAATTATCTGAAGTTAGACCTTGCGAATGTGCCTTAAATGCGTTTAGCATGTTTTGGGTTTTAAAAATTACTGTAAAAAAACTGGCATTCACACCGTCTTTGGGAATCAGAACAGTATATGCCGGGCTTACGATGCCATCATAATCGGAGCAGCCACAAGCACCTTGCCACATTCGCATAGTATTATAAGGAATATCATTGACTTTTACTACCTTGTAATGGGATTTATCCTCGCTCGAGTTGTCCACTTTACCATTTTCGGATGCCTTTATGACACCATTTCTCATGGTAACTGATAACATTTCACCATTTGAACTTCGCTCCGTACGCTCGTCAAAGAGATTTCCTATAGAATCAACTGTCCACGGCTCATCGAAACCTTTGAAGCGCACTTTGGGCGCATTTTCCCCTTTCTGAGGGAACATCGAAACCATCGCAGCAGTTTTCACCTGGCGCAATGACTCTATTTCTTTTTCAATGCATCGTATGATGTCAGATATCATGTCAAAGTAATCAGTTATCGCCAATTGTTCTTTAGAGTCGTCAGGAAACGCCACTTTGCCAAGCAGAAATTCTGGATCACTGATATTCAGAGTGTTTTTAGCACCTTTTCGAACTAATGGTAGGAGATATTTATTTGTTCGATATCCGGGAGCAAAGTAATAATCTAAAAAAGATGGAGAATGTAATTCTGCCACATCATAAACCGCATAGAGAACCGACACGATCCCTCGATTGTGATTCGCTTTAATTATGCCATACGGCTTTGCTTTCAATGGAGATTTCGTATAGATGAGCTGCCCTGGGAGTGTCACTTTATAGTTCGAAATATCTTCTCCGGCATAACTCCTTCCTAAAAGAGATATCTGATTCACTACTCCATACTCGTCCGAGACAGACAAAACATCGTCACGGTCAAATGATTGATCCTGATTACGAAGATTAGAAATCGTAAGACATGAACTTAATGGTTTTGCTTGCCACTCACCACTAAATTTTTTGAAGCGAAGTTTTGGAGTATCCATAACTTAGTCTTTAGAAGTAGTTGTGAGGATTCCGTGGAGACCTTCGATGGCATAAGGGTCGCCGGTGAGGTCGGATACGAGTTCGGAAAAGTCGGACCGAGTGCTGTTGAGGTCTGCGGTCAGCCGGGTATAGGGCATGGCATACTTTGTGTCGAGTTCGACGATGCTTTTCTCCACAGTCGTGAGGCACGCCGGAAGGAGAGCTGTGATTCCTTCACATATCGGATCTATCCACTTCAAATGGAGGAAGTGAACTATCTGCTCGTCAGTCAATGATTTGATAGCAGCAATGGTAGCTTCTTCAAGTTCCTGACGGGCAGTTCGAAGCTCTTTGTTAAGCATACTCTGCCGATTCCACAGACGCACAAGCTCTTTCAGTTTCAGAAGAGTGTCCGGGTCAATCTCGCCCTCCTTATTCTTGGAATCTTTCTTAATGAGCGCTTTGTCGAGACGATCGGTATCCTCAACCATGTAAGTCCGAGCTTCATCATCGTCCAAGCCCTCTCGGAGTTCATCGATAAGGGCATCAGTAACGCTACGTTGATGCTCTGTATCTTCAATCTCTTTAAGTTTATGTTGGAACATCTCCCTCTGAACCAGACTGAAAGGAATAATCCTGCCTTCCAAGCCTGCAGGAACCTCAATCTCTCCGTCATCGGTCTTGACCAACTTGTTTTTGGTTTCCACATTCCGGGCAGCATCAAGCCCTTCGGTCTGAAACATTTCAAGATCCGCCGTGACCTCCGTCCACTTGTCACTCAACACCTGATATGCGTCGTAACGATCGACCAATGGGAAGCCCTCCAAGCGACTGAAAATATCGGCGGCAATTTCATCCAAAGCTTTCGTCGCATTAACAGTAGCATAGTTGTCAATCAGCAGCCCATGCAGCCAATCGCCGAATCCGGTGAATGCGTCATCGTATTTTTGGTAAAGCGCAACCACATCGCTGTTGGAATCTATCACCTTAGCCACATCTTCATTTGTCGCAGTTGAATATGGCTTGTCAGAGTCGGAATTAAACAACTCGTTGCGCAGAGATGGAAGCGCATTCCAATATTCAGACAGTGCCTCTATTTCGCTGTCGGGTATGCCTCCATAAACAGTGGCATAGATATCAAATTGCTCAGGTCGTTCCGACGAATCGACATAGCGGGGGATATTGAGGTTGTAACCGTTGTCGCGGATTTCCTTACGGCTGACAGCACGACAAAATCCGGGAATGTCTTTACGGTCGCGATACGCATCAGATATACGCTTGATATCACTGGCACGTAAGACATTCTGTTTGCCTTTCAAATAGTATTTCGAAGCATCGATGATGAGCACATCGTCATTGTCGCGGTGTTGCTTCAGAACCATTATCAGGGTGGGTATTCCGGTGCCAAAGAAGATATTGGGCGGCAGACCAATAATGGCGTCGATATGATTCTTCTCTATAAGCATGGCACGGATCTGCCCTTCAGCCCCGTCTTCTAGCTCTCCACGGAAGAGCACTCCGTGAGGCAATACAATGGTCATAATGCCGTCGGACTTCAGATGATGCAGCTCATGGAGCAGAAAAGCATAGTCAGCTTTCGCCTTCGGCGCCACGCCGAAGTCTTTGAAGCGAGAGTCATATTCGGCTTCACAATTGCTCCAGTGCTGTGAATAAGGTGGATTAGAAACTACTGCATCCACGCGCAGGGCTTTACCGCGTTCAGGGCCATGAAGCACTATCGGCCAATCTTCGGCAAGAGAATCGGCACATCTGGTCTCGATATTGGAGGGTGAAATGCCGCGCATAACCAGATTCATACGAGTCAGATTATATGTGGCGGGCTTAAGCTCCTGAGCGTAATACTTAACACTATTGGGATCGGAGATGTGGCGACAGATGGAATTACCGATAGTGATAAGCAATGAACCCGAACCACTGGTTGGATCGTATATCTCTATCTGCTTCTTGAACCGATGATGCTCAGCCACGATGTCGCTCATAAGTTTTGCCACTTCGCTCGGCGTGTAGAACTCACCGGCCTTCTTTCCGGCAGAGGCGGCAAATTTGCTGATAAGATATTCGTAAATATAACCCAATACATCATAATTCTGAGATCCGTCGGTTGGCACTTCGCGAATCAGCGAAAGCAGTTTCTTCAACGCTTTAGTTTGTTCGCTGACACTGGTGCCCAACTTGTCCAGACCCGTGCGCAATGTCTTGAAAATGCCGCCATAGACCGACTTGTACTCTTCCGAAATCATATTTTCAAAAGAGCTGAGCGCACCGCTTAACTCTGACACTGAAAAGTCTGTATCAGTTTTAAGCCACGTAGAAAAGAGATTGTCGTAGGATATGAAATAACCAATATTCTCCTTGCAGTTATTGATCGTATCGCGCATATCCGGATCATTAAAATCCTTTTTCAAATCCGGAAGATCCTTATCGATCCACCCAAGTTTCTGCTTGAGATAGTTTATCTCTGTATCTGACAAAAACTTATAAAATATCAAGCCGAGAATATAATCCTTATACTCGTTGGCATCAATCTTGGCTCGCATGGCATTCGCCGAAGCCCATATTTTATTAGCAAGCTGCTGCTTATTCATAATAGATTGTCATTAACATTAATGTGAACTGCATTCACACCAAATTTGTTCTTTGTTTTCTTCCGCATTTGGATGCTTCATGCAAATATTATATGTCCACTGAATTAAACCGATCATTGTCCATAGCATCGCTTTGAAGAAACTGGTATCTTTTGAATTTCTCCAATATTTATCCACTTCATATTCCAATGCTCCTTCTGAGTTATAGGCACAATCCGCCAAGTCATCGCCAGCGTCGTGATTGCCGTCCTGCAGTAGTTTTGTCATTGAATATATCTGGGAAGCCAATGGCTTAGGTAGAATGTTTTTCTTTAATGAAACAAATTTACCAAAATACTCTGACTTTTTGGATGGATTATTGAAAAGTAAATATGATGCGATTTCGTTAATTCTCTTATATGGAGGAATGATAGCATAACGTTTAAGGACTTGAAAGACACGTTCTAAAATCTTCCTTAGACTATTGAAAGGATCGTCATTCTCCGAAAGAGTGTTTTCATAATCCTGAATGAGTAATTTCAGGATTTTTGCTCCACAGTCCTTCCCTAAAAAGGTTGCTGCTCTCAACTCATTATAATATCTATTGCTAATAATGAATTCAGGTGACTGTATTCTCTCAACTTCAGAGCGTATAGCATCAAACATCATGTCGAATTCGGCTGTAATTGTTTTGCTGAACCAACGGACGTGTCTTGGGAAATCATCCAAAGCATTTGAGCCTAATAATTTGTATTTTTCTCTAAGGATACTCTCTGAACGACCCGTAAATAAGAAAAACGGGACGCGCCCATTCCTCTCTCTTTGTAAGAATCGTGCATACTCAAAACCTGTTGAAACTAATTCATCGTCTTCAGGAATGCCCTCTTCACAGAAATTAGCATCAACGATTACAGCATTAGCATTAGCGGAGCTATCGAGTAGATGTTTTAATTCTACTCCATCATGCGCTTTCCCTACAACTGTAAATCCTTTAGACTTCAAATCCCCGATGCATATGTCATCGAGAATTGAATCTATGTCGTCATCAGCCCATATAATATTAACGATATTCTTTTCCATATGTGGGAAGATTTTCAATATTAACATTGAGTGCCGGGATGAGTACATCGATTATGACACTCCACTGATTATTTGAAGATAGAGAGATAAAACCACCATGACCTTTGGCAACTTGATAGGCATGAAAACCTCCAAGTCCAGATCTTCCTGATGTTGCAGAATATCGACCGCGAGAAATATAATCGTCAATCGTAAATCCATCTGCCATAGGTCGACCATTATTCGCTATTGAAATAACTATATATGCGGATTCGCTCTCTGTTACAAGATCCAAAGAAATAATTAGCTCATTGGCATCATTTTTCCTTTTTTGAAAACCATGACGACTTGCATTGTCAAGAATAGCGTCAAGCATCACGGTCATCATCATCCGATCAAAATTCACTTCAGTTTTTTCTTCAAGATTATTTTCAAGCTTTATCGAAAAAACTCCAGAACCATAATTTTGCCATGAGTTTACATACTCTTCCATAAATGCTGAAAGATCACCTTTAGTCAAATTAAAGGATTCAATGGGCATATTAGTGAAATGAATCACACGTCCCATATAGTCAAAGTTATCCTTGAGTTTCTTCACATAATTAAAGTATTGATCATCTGACGGTTTATCTGACAGCATACTGTCCAACAACCGACCTATTTTATGCTGGGTCACACCTAAAATATGTTCTATTTCAGATTGAACTGTCTTTTTGCCGAGTCTCTCACGGTCAGCCTTAGCCTCTCGATCTTTATTTTGAAGGTATTCATCAATCAAGCGTTTAACAACCTCTTTCTGATGGTCTATGGTCAAAATAGGAATTTTCATATCCAGCATAGAAAACAACGGAGCATTTGAGAGTCTTAAAGGTTCGCTTGAAAGCAACAGGTATGCAAGATATTTGGGATCAACCAGATTCTCATTTATACAGAAAACCTTAAATATACGAGAACACATGAATGGTTCTGATGATGTATGCAGCGCATATCGTCTGTTCCCACCTAAATTCAAATCGACGAGATGTTTTTTACTTTCATCATTGGAATAATATTTGAGATCCCTCTTTGCAGTCTCGCATTCAGATGTGCTATTTGCATTCAGAATGACCTCAATGGCACTTCCTGAGAGTTTATCAACAACAAAGCGATGTTCTTCATCCGTCTCTATATTCGACTGCCCTTGAATCGGAGTTATCAAATTGCGCAGTTTAACTACAGAAGTACCGATCTCGTTACGATTAATAGGGTAATATACTTCCGGTATAAGTGTATAGTCATTCTGTATTATTTCATCGCATGAAACAAAGCTTTCTATAAGATTTGAAGGAGAATTCAAATCAGCAATAAACCGGTCGACATCCAGCTTGCGATTGCGTGAATTATTGCCAATTACGAAATTATCAGCATAAATGAATCTTACCGGAGAGCCAATTAGCTTGTCTTTTCGGCATATCAATACAATAGGCTTTATTCCAGTACCATACAGCACATTTCGCGGTAATGAAATGATTGTATCAATATAATTATTATTGACAATGAAACGTCTAACATCCCTATGACCGTTGCCAAAACAGAAAACATGTGGCAATACCGTTATCGTAACTTTAGCATGGTTAATACGAAGACCTCGAACGATGGGAAGGTCATCAATAAAATTGCAACGAACATTTGTTTCATATTCGATTGCTTCCTTCTCCTTTTCTTTTAGTGAAGCGGAGAATGGCGGGGTAGATACAATGCCATCACAAACCTCAATACTTCTATCCCAAATAGAATTTTCATTCAATAGATTGATTGAGATTTTATCTTGAAATATCTCGGCGGTGAGACAAGCTTCAATATAGGAAATTCGCGCAAGCTCTTGTCCTAAAAAAGAAGAACCGGCTGGAAGAAATTTAAGAATACCTGCAGAACCGCAGAATGGATCATATAGTGACTTACACCCATTTGAAATTGCTAAATGGGATAAAAGCTTGTTTATTTCAGGTGGAGTCATCTCGGACCCACGAGAAATGGCCATTGCTCTCAAACGGAAAAGTTCAAAAAGCAGTCCGGGATAAAGCTCTTGATAAATATCGAATGGTATACTTTCGACATATTGCTTAAGTGTATACTCAATATCACTATTCATAAGAATGTACATATTGAGCAGTTCGACTATTTCATCATCAATCCCTTCAACAGGAAGAGCTATGTCAGCAAGATCATAAGCCCTGTGCCGGAAA
>ULUD01042817.1_pt1 | contig 10640 bp, 7 predicted proteins | sample 1958191 | NCBI WGS metagenome assembly ULUD01 (sample SAMEA4835751, study PRJEB28245) | human gut metagenome | biome: gut microbiome; material: fecal sample | place: Denmark | collected 2008 | reverse complement strand
CTTTTATGTTTCAAATGCGTTGAAAATGTATTCCAAATGCGTATAATTACGTTTCTTTTTTATCTCACGTGTTGCATATATGTCTCTCATTTGTTTCAAAATACGTTGTTTATGTGCATTTTAAGTCATTTTTCGAGCCAAAACGCACTTTATTACATTCTCAACGTAGACTAATTATTTGCAAGATACGCATTCTGTCCGACAGAATACATTTCTTGTCAAGGGCGCCGCCCCTGATACCCCGGTAAAATATTTTTTTATATCATGACATCACGCTTTTCATCCAGCCATTTAAAAAATCCTGACATGAAATATCATCATCAGCTGAATAAAAATCGCTCCTGTACCTGTAGACAGATTCAATCAGGCTGCTCTGCACTGAAAGTATTTCTTTTTGCTCTTCATTCAGTGTGCCAATGAATTCATAGAGTTCATTTTTTATCTGCTTTCTTACTTCAATTTCATCAGAGTGTGCAAAAATATTTTCCTTGCTTGTTGCCATCATTGAAAGAAAATATCTCTGAAATTCGTTTGCAATTTTTTCTTCTAACATCATATCTTTTCTCCTGTACTTTACTGTCCGGCTGTTGCATCCTGCGTCTGCCCGGCCTGTGGCTGCGATGTGTCCTGTGTCTGTTCCGCCGACTGTCCGGCCGCTGCATCAGTTGTTTCCGGAAAGACCGCATTGGGATCATCTTCCGGTGAAACATCACGTACATCAGGTGCATTGTCCTGTTCATTCTCCGTGTTACTGCCTGAGCCGTCAGCTTTGATTTTTTTCACTTTAAGATATCCGTCTTCATCAAAATAATATTCTGTATCCGCCTCAGTTTCTTTTATTTTTTCTGTTGCATTTTCTGTCCCTGCCGTGGTTTCCCTGACTTTATTTTTTTCTGCATTATGAGTATGTTTTATAAGCATGACACCCATTACGCATGCAGCTGACACGAGCAGGATAAAAAGCAGGATAAAAAGTGTCCTGCGGATTTTTTCATATGGATTTTTTCTCATTATCATCACTTCTTTCTTAGTGTAACCGGTGTGATGTATTCTTCAAGCTCGTCTGCATCAAATGCAAGCTCCTTGGTTTTTTTCTCATAGCCAAGTTCACTTATGAACCTTGTAATTGACATTCCATACCATTCCTTGAAGCCTAAAAATATAACCGGGAATGCAAGCGGTATTCCGAAATAACATCCGACATTCAGTGCTATGTTGAACTTGAAATATACAAGTGCTGTTACACCTGCAATGATTAAAAGTGCAGCCGCAACACACAGCACTTCTTTTAATGTATAACCGAACATGAATTCATTTTTATATTCAGTGTCGGGGTCCTTGTTGATTGGTATTGTCATAAAATTATTCCTCCCTAAAAAATCCAGCGTGCCGGATTCCGGTACGCTGTCAGTTATTTTCCTGTACTGCAGCATCAGCCGCTGTATCATCCTGCGGATACTGCGGAGTTCCATAGCCAGCTATCTTTGAATATGTGATTGAATATGTATGCTCTTTTACATGGCTTCCTTTATGGTAAGGTGTGGTGCTGCTTCTTCCGCTGTTGCCTTCTATTGTTGTAAGCTTTTTTGTTTCAGGATTATATCCTGTCACAATTCCTGTATGGCTCATTCCGTTTCCGAAAATAATAATGTCACCTGCCTTTGGCACATATCCGCTTGCTGCATCATGATACAGGTTATTGTTAATATACCACTGCTTTGAAGCTGCGACACTTGCAGTCTTTGGCATGATACCCTTTTCAATAAAGCCACACTTGTCTGCACAGTATGACACGAACATGGCACACCAGTTCGCATCCATCCCATACCAGTTTTTGTACCTGTATCCTCCGACTGTCTTGTCCGCATCATTAAGTTCATTCTGTGCTGCCTCTACTATCTGTGTGCAGACAGTTCCATTGTTATCACCCTGTCCTCCTGATGCATCGACAGCTGCCTGCATTATTACCGTCAGGCTTGTAAGCATAACTGTAATACATATTATGGCTGCCATGAGAAGCATAATTAAATTGTTATTTTCTCCTGCCTGCGAAACACTGTAATCACTGACAGCCGCTGCAGTCTCATGTTTTGCCTGCTGTGTCTGTTCAGCCTGTGTCTGTGCTGTCTGCTGTTGCATTTTCTGTGAAACCTTTACTGCAGCCTGTGCAGCATTTTTTGCTGTATCAACAGCAGCTGTCACCGCAGCTGTCACCCCAAATGTTGCTGTACCGGTCAACGCTCCTGACGTTGTTCTTACAGCCGTACCGGCAGACTTTGCTGCAGTGCCGGCGGCTGTCTGCACATTCTTATTTACCATGGTCTTTGATTTAACAGTCAATATATTTTCTTTTTCTGTTTTATTTCCACGGAGATTCCTGTTTCTTTTAATGATATCAGATGACCACTGTTTCTTAGACAGTTCCTTCTGGTACATTTTGTTATATCTTTTCTTCTGCCTTCTGCTCAGGGTGCCATATAATGCTCTGCTCTCTTCTGCCAAAACGCTCTGAAGCTCAGGCATTTTTTCTTCTGAAGCATTATTATTTCTGTTTTCTTCATCATACCCGCCGTTAAACTGTACATCAAAATTTTTTACAGCATTCCCTGTTTTTTTCGCGGCCGATGCAGTAAATCCGCTCACATGTCTTATGACTGTTCCACCTGTTTTTATTGTACGCTCCGTGGTTCTTATTTTTGATTCCTGTGCCGTTATTACACGCATGTCATTTCCCCCGGTTTAAATCACAGATAAAAAGTTTCCTTTGAAATGTCAGCCTCTTCCTGTTTCTTTTTCTTTTCTGCCTGCTTATGGAAATTTGTATCAAATGATGCAAACAGCGGATTGCTCTCACTCATTCTCGCATCCATCAGATATACATTTCCACGCCATACAAGCACTCCGCAGCCTTCAGTATTTTCTTCAAGTGCCTTAAACTCTGTTGGTGAGAATTCCTGAATCTTGGCAAGATTTGCTGCATCAAGCCCACCCTGGTCAAAGAACACCTTGAACGGACAGTTTGAGAACATGTCTCTCAGCGATGGATTTTCAAGCACGTGTGTAATATTCTGGGCAGCAAGCGTAACTATGGCTCCAACCTTACGGTATGTCTCAATTGCATACAGAAGCTGTGCTGCCGTTGTTTCTTTCTCACACAGCACCTGCGCCTCATCCACAATCAGGTGGAGTGCCTGCTTTGTTTCCTGGTTTGTATCAATTCTCATTGAGAGAAAATGCATTATTGTCAGCATGCACGGCTCCCATATCTCCTGGTCAATATTTTTAAGACCGAAGCCTATAAGCCTGCTGTTCATGTCAAGGTTCGTTTCATGTGCAAACATGTCGTATACACCTGTGGTGTAATCCTCAAGTGAGTCGACTATCTCCATAATTATTCTCTTGTCTTCAGTAAACTCAGCAGTATCAATCTGTGCTTTAATTTTTTCCCTGAGCAGCGGCAGAGTCGGGTATTTTTTCTTCTTTGCATGTTTTGAGGTCTCGTTAAAATATTCCTCATACATAGTCCTTACTGCACGTCCGACATAGTTCATGTGAATTCTGGTTACAACAATATTTGTCATGATTGAGGCACAGAATGAATTAGAAAAGTTTGTCATCCTTGCAATAAATTTATTCCGGACATTGCTGTCTCCATTCTCCACATAGTCAGGAATCTCATACGGATTCATATAAATTTTGCTCTGAGGTGTAAAATCAAAATACATTCCGCCTCTCAATGAGCGTATGAATTCCATCTGTTCATTATTCGGGTCAAGTATAATCACATCATCATCTGTAAACAGCAGAGGCTGTGCTATCTCTGTTTCCTTAATGAAAAATGATTTGCCGCTTCCAGTATGTCCTACCATAAAGCCATGAGGTGCAGGAAGAAGTTTTCTGTTACCGTATATGAGATGCTTTGTCGTTTTATTGAGTCCGTATACGATTCCGTTGCTGTCATGCACATCTCCTGCATAGAACGGCTGGAAAGCTATAGCTGACGAGGTATATAAAAACCTCATATGATTTACCTGACGTCCACCTATCGGAAGGACAGTGTTTAATGCCTTAAGCTGCCTGTGGTAATATGGTTCAAGCTCATAAGAGCTTCCCTTTGCCTTCTGTTTTAAAATATCCACCCTCTGTGTCAGCTCCTCAAGTGAATCTGCATACACCAGCACCAGAAGCCCGAGAAAAACTCCCTCCTCATCATTCTCATCAAGCTGATCCATGTCATCTTCCAGGCTCGTCTTCTTTTTGGTCAGGCTGTAGCTTGTAGTTGCTCCAAACTGCTTATTATTGTAATTTCTTGTACGCTCCTGGGCTATTACCCTTTCGTTATTTGCATGCGCGTTTTCAAGTCTGTCATGAATTACATTCTTTGGAACACGCTGCATGTCTATCGTAATGTATGTTGGAAAAAGTACATCACTTAAGCTGTGTATTACCTTGTCCTCTGAAAGAGACTGCCCAAACGCGGTTCCCACAAGCACTGATATGTATTGTTTATTGTTTATAACCATGTAGTCGGTATCTGACTGTATTGATGCCGGAAGTATCTGGTTTTTCCATCCGCTGTCATGTGGTGATATTCTTGCAGGAGGCAGGCACTCTTCCCCTGCCCGTAACATTCTCGACAGCAGTACCATTCTCTCTTCTGCAGACATTTTGTATATCCTGCTCCTTAAGTTACGGAAAATATTTGACAGTGTAGTGTCAATCGTTGCAAAGTATGCCTCAGCTTCTTCTAGAGAGTGCGCACGGCATGTCACAGTAAGAATCATTGTCTTTCTGATGTCCCTTGTTCCTTCATCTATCTTCTGGTTAATCCACTTTCCTATTCCTTTTTCTATCACAGGGTATTCCTGTCCGTTAATTGGATTGAATATCTCATTCACAAATGAATCCAGGTCTCTCTGTTCGTTTGCAAGTGTTATCTTAAAAGGTCCATCCAGAGATTTAAGCAGTGTCATTATCTCCAGCAGTGTACTGTCCTTTTTAGCGGTATCCTTATTTACATAATTGATATCCTCGAACATATAGCTCTGATCATACATTGCTTCACCTGTCATTGGCTCAATCTTAAAGTTGCCGTTTTCATATGCCCTGTCAATGCAAAGCCATTCCTTGACGCTCCGAGGCACCTTTACTACCGGCACGCTTAAAGCTCTTCCCTTTTCAAATTCACTATTTGCATCTAATTTTGCCATTATGTTTCCTTTCCTTTAAATCCCAAAAGTCTGTTTCAGGAATGAGTCTGCACCTTTTACTCCTGCAGCTGTCAGCATCATCATGAACATATTTTCAATGCATCCAGTCGGCAGGATTATGTCAGTAAGAATGTTGTCTCCCAAGAAATCATGCAGGTTCAGCTTCGAGACCAGTACCACAAACATCACTATGACAACTATTGAAAATGATTTACTGAGTAATGTTTTAATCCATGCTCCTGCAGCATTCTGTATTCCCGGTCCTCCGGGAATACACGAAACCGCAAGTGGTCCCGTTGCTGCAAGCATGTATAACTGTATAGTTCTGCCAACCATTGTGATAAATATGGTAGCTGCACATACAATCGCTATTACCAGGAAGATTATGCCAATAACCATCAGTACCATAAGCTGTACTTCATTGACCGATGAATCTTCCAGTCCTCTAAAATCACTTTCACCTATTATAACCCCTCCGGTTACTTTGGTTACTGAAAATACCCATTTGCTGAACCATAGTACCGAATTTATTGCAAGATTGCCGAGCAGTACCTTAATCAGCACATTGACTCCGGTTTCAATTGTCATGCTCTCCCTAAGGTTTCCAACCTGCCTGCATATGCCTATGTAAAAGAAAAGATTCAGCATTGTGGCTGCTATTGCCTGAAAGAACGGAAAAAGAGTACCACTGACATATGCCCATGCTGTAGACGATGCACCTTGAGGTGTGTTTAATCCAAAACCAAGGCTGAATCCCAACATATAATTGTATAGCTTAACTCCAATAATATATAAAGGTGCAAGGCCGCTTGTAATCCAGTCCATTAAACCACTCCCTTACATTATTGCTGCCAGTATCTGCGGTGCCATTGCCATTACAAAACCGCCTCCAATACGTTTGAATGCGTTTGCCTGCATTGTACCCTCAGATCCCTGAAAGGCGATGCCCCACTCTGAAATTCCCCAGAGTGTAATTATTGAACCGATGGATGAAACAATTCCACTTACAAGATTCTGCAGCGATGTAAATTTTGCTGTTACAACATTTGCTGCCTCCGCTGCGTATACCGGTGACACTTCACCTGCCATGATTACTGTAGTAATAAGCAGTGCAAGCATAACCTGGAAGAAACGTACCGCATCCACATTCTGTATTCTGTACTTTATCATTTTTATATGCCTCCCTATTTTTTCTTTTTTGCAAGTGCCACAATGCCTACTCCGATAAAGCTCAGCAGGAGCCATGAACCGAAGAATATCATTCCCATAAACTGTGCCATATCCGGCTTAAATTTAGCAAGCAGCGCCGTCAGCAATAATGCAAGCATAAATGCTGCTACAAATGTAACAATGAAACCAACTGGTATTTTCTTCTTTCTGTGCATAATAATTTTCTCCTTTTAAAAAACGCAGAGCCTCACAGCCCTGCGTTAATCATTGTTTGTAGGTAATTGGGTAACCCCCTAGTGTTTCTTCTTTGATACTGCTTTCTTCCTGAAGAATGAACAGATAACTGCCATTACTCCTGCTATTCCTGCAAGCACATACATAACCACTGACATGTAATCACCGGTCTTTGGCTTTGGCGGAGCAATCATTGTAATGGTCTGGGCTGCATCGTTGATGTCATTGTGTGATGCAATGGCATAAGCGCCATCTGCAGTCACAACATCAAGCTGCTCAAATACTACAAGCTGCTTTCCTGTCATGCCTTTTCCATTGAATCTGAATGTCACGTCAACTACGCCCTCGGTGCCTGCCGCTGTAAACTCAGTTACTGCAGTTACTTCCTTTCCGTCAATCACAAGTGCTTTTCCTGTAGCCTTGTCCATGAGCTTTCCTGTCACTCTGTAGGTCTGTCCCTGTACCAGATTCTGGTACGCTACTGAATCTACAATAGTAACGCTGCTGTCAGCTGTTGAGCTGTGATCCTTTCGCTCACCATCGATGGCCGTTGTTCCAATCTTCGGAACATAAAGTGTCTGTGCCTCATCTGTGATATCGGCATGTGTCGCTATGAGATTATTCTCATAGTAGACATCCTCAAACATAACAATTGTTCTTCCTGCAAGAAGGCTCGCATCAAATGTAAATACCACATCCACTTTGCCTGTTGCTTCCTTCGCAACAAACTCTGCCTCTGCCGTAACATTGTTTCCGTTTGCAATAACCGGTGCTCCGTTTGACTTGTCTACTGCAGTTCCGACTACCTTATACTTCTTTCCTGGTACCAGATTCCGGTACGATACAGTATCGACTATCTTTGCACTCTTCTCAGCATAAAACATGCTGGTGCCTGACTTTGCATCCTTTGCTGTAGTCTTAATTTGTGGCACGCAGATGGTCTGGTTCTCATCACTGTAATCTTCATGTACCGCAATGAGTACCTCTTTAACTTCACTATTGTCGGCTGGATTGTTATTTTCATTATCTACCTCGACCTTGTTTGATGTGTTATCTGTTTTATTCTGTGTGTTTTCTGACTCAGATGCCTTCTGTGTATCATCAGGTGTCTTGTCCTTGCTTGATGTATCATCAGGGTTTGCATCAGCATTATCCGCATTTTTCACGAGATAAAGCTTCTCAAACAGCACCATTGTCTTTCCGGCAAATTCCTTTGCACTGAATGTAAACTCAACATCCACAGTGCCGTCTGCTGTTTCAGGTGTGAATTCAGCCTCGGCTGTGATATCCCTGCCGTCATTCTGCAGTGGTTTTTTGCTGTCCTTATCCATTACTGTTCCTGCTACCCTGTATGTAAGGCCCGGGATAAGGTTTTTGTATGTTACTGTATCTTTTACTTTTACATCATCCCCTGCATTTGACAGATGAATGCCTGTCACCTCATCAAGAGCCTCTGTTGCAATGGCTGGCACGTAAATGGTCTGTGCCTCGTCATTTATGTCAGCATGTACTCCTACAAGCCTGTTCTCATAACGGATTTCCTCAAACATTACAATGGTCTTTCCGGCTAAATTACTTCCGTCAAAGATGAAATCAACATCCACTTTTCCGTCTGCTGTCTCAGGTGTTATCTCAGCTTCTGAAGTTACTGCTTTTCCGTCTGCATCCTTAATCACCTTTCCGGTTTTCTTATCCATCGCTGTTCCTGTTACCTTATATGTCTTTCCAGGAATGAGATTTGTGTACTCGACAGTATCCGTGATTTTGATATCCTTCTCAGCATATGTGAGCTTTGTCTCTGTCTTTGTGTCTGTTGCTGCTGTCTTTACTGATGGAACATAGATAATCTGTGCTTCATCGGAAATATCAGCATGCACGCCAACGAGCTTATTGTTGTAGTAGATGTTTTCATACATTACAACTGTCTTTCCGGCAAGTGAGCTTCCGTCAAATACAAACTCAACATCGACTGTACCATTTGCTTTTTCTGCCTTAAACGATGCCTTTGCGGTTACATCTTTTCCTGCATCGTCCTTTAATGTCTCGCCTGTTGTCTTGTCTATTGCAGTTCCTGTGACTGTGTATTTCTCACCCGGTACCAGATTCCGGTACGCTACTGTATCAGTGATGTGTATGTCCTTCTCTGCAAGTGTGAGCTTTGTTGCTGTCTTATCATCAATGGCTGTTGTCTTTACAGATGGGATATAAATTGTCTGTCCCTTGTCATTGATATCCTCATGGGCTGCAATCTCTGCTTTTCCATAGAACATCTTTTCAAACACAACCACAGTTGTATCATCAAGACCATTTGTATTGAAATGGAAATCTACTGTTGTTTCTCCGTCAGCTGTATCCGGTGTGAAATCGGCTGATGATGTAACGGCCTTGCCGTTTACTGTCACAGCCTTGCCGGTACGCTGATCCATGAGTGTTCCGGAAATGGTGTATGTCTTTCCCGGTACCAGATTCCGGTACGCTACTGTATCAGTAAGAGTCACATCACTGCCTGCCAGTGACATGTGCGAGTCAGTGTCCTTATCCTTAACACTTGTAAAAATGAGTGGAATGTGGACTGTCTGTGCCTCATCATCAATGTCTGCATGTACTGCAATAAGCTTGTCCGTATAGTAGACATTCTCGAAGAATACCACTGAACGTCCGGCCATGGCTGTTCCATCAAATGTAAACTTCACATCCACACTGCCGTCTGCTGATGCTGCAGTAAACTTAGCTGTCGATACAAGCTCGTTTCCGTCTGCGTCTGTAAGAGGCTCTCCTGTTTCCTTGTCTACGGCTGTTCCCCTGACTGTGTACTCCTTGCCCGGTACCAGATTCCGGTACGCTACTGTATCTGTGACAGAGACTTCCTTCTTTGCCTCGCTCACGTTAATCTTTGAGCTGTCATCTGTTGCAGTAGTCTGTGCTGCTGGAATGTGGATTGTCTGGCCCTCATCATTAATGTCCTTATGCTCTGCAACCTCCACATCCTCAAGTGTAAGTGTCTCATAAACTACAAAGCTCTTTCCTGCAAGTCCTGTTGTGTCAAACTCAAACTTGAGCTTCTTTGTGCCCGATGCACGTCCTGCCGTGAAAGCCATCTCCTGTGTGACAGGCTCTCCGTCAACAAGCAGCTCTTTTCCTGTTTCTTTGTCCATAAGCACACCGCTTAACGTGTATGTCTCACCCTTTAAGAGGTTAGTGTATGTAACTGTATCGGTTATAACAGCCCTGCTGTCTGCAAGTGTAAGGTGATCAGCTGTCTCACTGTCTGTGGCAGTGGTGTGGATTTCAGGGAAATAAATAGTCTGGTCTTTATTCTCCATATCCTCCTCTGTGGCTGCCACGTAATCGCCATATGTGAGCTTCTCGCATACAACTACTGTCTTTCCGCCAAGTGCAGATGAATCAAAGTTAAAGTGCATGTCGAGCACCTTCTTTGTTCCGTCAGATGTAAATGTCTGTGAAGCTGTCACCGGATTTCCGTTTACCATGACTGCTTCACCTGTGTCCTTGTCCATGAGTGTGCCGGTAATTGTGTAATCCCTGCCTGCCATGGTGTCCGTGATTGTTACTTTGTCAATGATGTCTGTATCTGCCGATGGCTTGATAATCTGGTACTGTGTCTTTGCATCAGATGCCTGTGTTGTGATAACAGGTGTTGGCTCTGAATGGTTCTCGATTGTACCTATATCAACTGTAACCTTGTCTCTTCTGATAGAGAACTCGCCCTTATAGAGGATTTTTCCCCTGTTGTTGTCACAGGAAAGCTCCTCAAGTGTGTAATCACCATAAGGCATTGCTCCAACCGAGTCATCGACCTTTGCACTGCCATCTGCGGAAGAAAACCACAGTCCGTCATACGCACCGCCGCCGTTTGTGTTCTTTGAGTGTGCGTTCCAGCTGCTCTCTGAGCTGAAATAGCCGTTCTCATCAGTTTTGATGATGTGGCTCTCTCCGGTACCCTTGCATGTAACCCTGAAAGGAATGTCGCTCATTCTGTTCTGATTGTCTGTGTCAATCTTTGTG
>ULUD01066375.1_pt1 | contig 10884 bp, 9 predicted proteins | sample 1958191 | NCBI WGS metagenome assembly ULUD01 (sample SAMEA4835751, study PRJEB28245) | human gut metagenome | biome: gut microbiome; material: fecal sample | place: Denmark | collected 2008 | reverse complement strand
CCCTTCGGATCAGTGACCACATAGGATACGTGATCTGTCATCTGCATAAGGTTCGGCTTCACATAGAATCTTGTCTTACCGGATCCGGAACCACCGATGACAATCACATTCTTATTTCTGGCATACTTTGGGGCTTTTGGTCGGCTGTTCATGGTCAGACGTTCTGTTTCTGTGAGGATGACATTGTTTTCAAAAACCGGATCCATGAAGGGTTCGATATCTTTTCTATTTCCCCATCTTGCAGATCCATACTCCACACCCTGCCGGAACTTCTTTGCGTTTTTAGAACGATAGTAGACAACCAGTTTTAATGCACTTGCAACCAGAACACCTACTGTAAGGTCCTGCAAAGCGATACTTGGCAGCCAGCTTAAAAATGCCAGTCGAAAATTGACTAACATCACGCCAAGTCTCTGGACCATGCTTTCTCCCAGGCAATGCCGGTACAGCCAGGATCCTTTATCTGCTACATAGAAGATAAAGAAATATGGGAGATTTAAGATCACCAGCCGTTTGACCTGGATCTTCTGTAATTTCTCCCGCATCATCGTTCCTGACCTCTGGATTTTTGTCTCTGCTTCACACGCTGGCGGTGCTTTGCTTTTCTTTCTACAGATTTCTGCAGTTTCTTTCTGACCGATGGTTTCTTCACCTGTTTCTTTTTTAGTTCTACTCCGGCATATTCCCGGAAAGCCGCTGTCATCACATCCACATCTTTTGCCTTAAAGAAGACCAGATATTTCGGCGGATCCGCACCGACATCTTTTTTCAGGCTGTAATCAATGCCGTATTTTCTTGCCACACGGTCAAAGGATTTGATATTTTCATCTGTGATCTTTAAGTTGGAAAGCTGTACTCCCTGTGCATTCAGCTGCTTGATGGTCTGCTTTCCATGTGGCTTTTTCTTTTCAATCTTTTTTCGGGCTTGTTCCCTTCCTTTCTCCTGAGCCCGTCCGGTCTTTTCTGCCATTTTCACCTGCGTTGCTTTCTGTTTCCTGCGGTTATCCATTTCCAGGAACTTCCGAAGGGCTGCTTTTAGCACACTGGCAGTGATCTTAACTCCCTGGATGCTCAGGCTGATTACTTTCTGATTTACTTCTTCCTGCAATTACCCACGTCCTTTCTTTCCTTTCATTTCAGAATGAAGACGGGCAATACAATATCCGATACATGGAACATGTTTTCCATACGGACAGCCACTACATGGTGTCGTTTTTACTGCTTTTTTCTTCTCAGCAAGCAGATAATGGCACTGTTTCAAGCTACAGCCTTTCTTTTTGCCTTCCCACCAGTAACAGTACTTGCAGGACCATGGCTTTTCTTCGCTGTACTTTCTTCCCTCAATAGCTGCATTTGGTTCTATAATTAGATCTTTATTTGTCTTCATTCCGTTCTTCCTCTTTTCTCATGATTTCTGTCAGTTTTTTCTCTGCCTGACTTCCGACAGCAATGAGACAATACAAAACTGTAAATATTGCCGCTGCTCCCAGAAGAGCAACAAAAATAATGATATTTCTCATGGTTTCTCCCATCTAAAAAAGCGTCCACAGATTCCTTTCGGTTTCCATGAACGCTCATTCTTATTTGATTAGTGTTTCTTTTTTCTCATAAATGCAAGGGCTCCTGTACCAGTCGCACCAATGCCGAGAAGCATAAACCACAGCCACAGATTGGTGTTATCCCCAGTCTTTGGTGAATCACTGACAGGTTTTCCACCTTCCGGTGTCTTTTCTGCCGGTTTTTCCTCATCCACCATGGTTACATGCTGTACTTCACCGGTATCCTTTACTTCGAATTCCACATCTTTTGCAACCAGATAGCCATCCGGTGCTGTTTCTTCACGGAGAGTGTATTTTCCGATCGGAAGCATTTCGATGTAATGTGCTTTCTCTGTACTGGTCCAGCTTTCCACAACTTTTCCATCCTGATCAAGGATTGTGAGTTTCGCTCCCGGAAGTTCTTTTCCGGCGATATCCTGTTTGGAGATTTTCACCTTCGTTACATCATCCTTCATCTCAACTTTCTGCACATCGGCAGTATCTTTGATCGTGAACTTCACGCTTTCAGCTGTCACGTAACCATCAGCAGGTTTTGTTTCAACCAGTGTGTATTCTTTTCCGACAGTCAGCTCACGGATCACATGTGCTTCTTTACCGGAAGTCCATTCATCCACGATATTTCCATCAGAATCTACCACTTTCAGCTTACATCCTGGAAGTTCTTTTCCGGTTGTCAGACTGGATTTGGCAAATTCAACGACGGTTGGCTGATTATCAAAGGTAAAATCATAAGTGACTGTCGGCTGATTCTCACCTACATACTCAAAGGTAAATTCCTTTACTTCATCGTTGGTTACGAATCCGTCCGGTGCATAGAGCTCTTTTACATAGTAAGTTGCTCCTATTGGAAGATCTGCAACAAATGTGATCTTTCCTTCTTCATCCGTAGATTTCAGTTCAATGATCTCATCAGCTTCAATCAGGACTTTACCTGTTGTCTCAGACTTAATGTCTTCTTTGGCAAATAATCCAAAGATAGCGCCTTCCAATGTACGGTCAGAATCTTTTTCTTTCTTAAGTACACTGACTTCTACTCTCTGGCGGTTGTTCTGCCAGTCTTTGTCATAGACTACAACTGGTGTATTCTGATCCACGTAAGTCAGATCTACATGACGGATCTCACCATCCAGTACATGACCGTAAGCAGTTCCTGTTTCTTTCACATAGTATTTACCAAGTGGAAGATTTTCCAGTTTTGCAATACCGGTTTCATCTGTCTTGATCGTTGCAATCAGTTCATCCTTTTTATAGTAATCGTCACTGACGCCATCGGCAGCCTTAATGTCTTCCTCAGCATAGACTTCAAACGTAACATCTGTCAGCTTTCCGGTTACATAGTTGAAAATGTGTTCCACCACACCTTTGACCTTATCGGCCAGTGTAACAGAATCCAGGAATTCTCCCTTTTTGTTGATGATGAGTTCACCAACCGGTACCTCGTCCTTCATTTCCACTTTCTGAACTTCTCCGGTATCTTTGACTGTGAATGTCACATCATTGGCTACCAGATAACCATGCGGTGCAAACTCTTCATGTAGGGTATAAGTCTCACCCACTTTCAGATATTTGATCACATGCGGTGCATCTTTGGAAGATGTCCAGCTGTCTACCACATTTCCATCTTTATCCGTTACTTTCAGATAAGCTCCATCCAGTTCTACACCGGTTGTTGCATCTGATTTTGTGATCTCAACAGTTGTCGGCTGGTTCTTCTTTACGGATTTTAATGTTACTGTCTGTACATCCTGCCCCTGATAAGAAGCATCAAATCTCAGTACTTCATCAGAAGATACGAATCCATTTGGTGCTTTCAGTTCTTTTACATAATAGCTTCCAAGTGGAAGATCCAGTGTACATGCTGCCTGACCTTTTTCATCAGAAGTCATTTCCTGTAAAAGAGTATCTACTTTGACGATCACTTTTCCATCTTTCGTCTGAATGTCTTTTGCATTGTAAATACCGAACACTGCTCCGGCTACTGTATTGCCTGTCTCAGCATCCTGTTTTTCGACAGTAATCGACACTTTCTGTCGTTCATCTGTGACAGAGATTTCTTTCTCGATCACTGCAGTATCCTGATCCGCATAAGCAAATTCGACATTTTCCGGCACGGTATTTAACACATGAGTGTCCGGTGCATTCTTCTCTTTAACATAGTACCTGCCAAGTGGAAGATTCTTTACGGTTGCATAACCATCTGCATCCGTTGTGACGGTTGCTACCAGTGCATCCTTTGCAAAATACAGAGTTCTCTGTCCATCTGCATCTACCTGATGATCGGCAGTATAAATATCTTCTGCCGCATAGACTTCAAATTCAGCACCTGCAAGTCCAGCCATTTCATACTGGAAGTCCTTATCAAATCCCTTTAACACTTCACCCTGTTTATAGATCTTTAACTGACCTTTGACCGGGGCATTGGTATATTCCACAGCAATGACTGCATCTCCTGTGACAGGATCGGTCAGATAAGCAGTATCTGTATCAACGGCAACTGTCACATAGTTTTTGGATATCGTGTACCCATCGGGTGCCGTCACTTCCTCAATCCGGTAGTTACCAGGTTTCAGATTCTTTGGCAATACCAGGTATCCTTCCTCGTTTGTGAAATAAGATTTGTGTACTGTTGGCTTCGGATAGGATGTTGTCTGTTCCACATATTTCTGGTTATCCAGGTCGTATATCTTGAACTCAGTATTTGCCAGGAGTACAGATTTCTGTGTTTCTGCATCCTTTTTGATAATCTTTAATTTTGCTTTGAATTCTTTATCCAGAAGCACTCGCCATGTCTGCGGTGTATCCGGATGATTCTCTGTGATCTTCACTATAAAATCATCAACCGGTGCATAGTTGTGTTTGCTTGTGGTTTCTCTTACCACATAAGTTCCATATGGAAGCGGAATCGATCTTGCATATCCTTTTTCATCGGTAAACATTTCTGCCTGGCCATCTGCAGTCAGTACAACTGGTCTGGCTGAGTCAAAATCATAACTTCCATCTGCTTTTACTTTCAGATCACTGACAAGCCATGCTGAAAAACCAACTCCCTTAAGAAGATCTGCATCGGTTTTTCCGTTGTTTGCTGCCTTAATGATCTGGAACGGCTGCTTGACGACAGTTTCTTTACATACAGAAGTTCTTTCTACTGTCGGAACAGTAGCACCTTCGTAAGTACAGTCCACCTCATGTTCTGTCGGATCCAGTACGTATCCAACCGGAGCACTAAGCTCTTTCAGATAATACTTTCCAAGATAGAGATCCGATACAGAAGCTTCGCCATTCTTATCCGTTGTCAGGGATGTGATCAGGCTGTCTTTCTTATGGATCGTTCCGGTTCTTCCATCCGGATGAACAATATCTTCCCTTGCATAAAGGCCATATACTGCACCTTCCAGCGTTGCATCACCCTGTGCTGCATTCCCTGTCTCAGCATCCTGTTTTGCAATGTTGATCTTTGCATTTACACGTTTGTCTGTTACATTTTTGGTCGTTGTCTTTCCGATAGCAAGAGTCACATTATAAGACTTTGTATCGATCTGATACCCTGTTGGAACAGAGATTTCTTTCAGATAAACAACTTCCTGTGTTTTCTCCATTGTAAGCTGTGAAGCACTATTCTGATCAGTTGCAGGCATCTCTGCGATCAGCTTTGTACATGAAGCATCGGAATAGATCCCGTACACTGCACCAGCCAGTGCATTTCCTGTATCCTGATCTTTCTTTACAATGGATACTTTGCATTCTTTTGTCCAGGTTACTTTAAAATCCACATATTTCTCATTTCCAACACCTTCACCGAAAACAAGAGCCAGGTCCTGTGTTCCAGATCCTGTTACAATCTTGTAAGCAGAGTATTCTTTATCAATGCTTCCCTTCATCCGAGAAGAAAATGTAGCACTGACGCTCTCTGCCTGATCAAGTAGTGCTGTCAGATAAAACTGTGTACCTCCACTGATTTCTACACTTGCTCCTGCAGCACTGGTTTTACCGGTTGTCACATTTACAAGCTTTACACCGCTTGGCAACTTAAATGTGATCGTCTGCAGTTTATCTGCTTTGAATGTGATCACACTTGTTCGCTGGCTGTTTCCTTCCACATAAGCCTTTACATTAGATTCGGAAAAGCTCATATCTACAGACGGAATGTCCGGCATATTTACACAATAATTGTAAAGCTCCATTGCCAGGTTCTTTCCTGTTGCATTAGTTCCGGATGCCCAGTCACTGGATCCATTTGCATAAGCTGCTGCAAGATGGGTAATGATGAATCTCTTTCCTGCCGGAAAATCCGGATGTTTCTCATCGAAGAAACCATTCTCATCACTTGCTTTTGTTCCGTAATAGCAGACCTTTGCAAGTGTCTTTCCATCGGCAAGTTTCTGGATCGTATAAGTTCCATTTCCCGGTCCTTTTTTCGATGGTTCAACACAGTATGCTGTCGCATTGATGCTTCCCCATTTCACATAATATGGACAAGTCAGATAAGAACCTAATCCATAGTCTGCGTAATAGTACCAGGAGCCGGCTGTAACTGTGACTGATTTTGTTCCTGTTTCACCGGAAGCAAGCATCATTGGCATATCAAAAGTAATACTTTCGCCTGCTTCAAGATCTGCAAGAGCAACTTCCTGGTCAACAGCTTCCTGCATAACCTCTGAGAGTGTGATCCCTGTTTCCGGATCAACGGTCTCCTGATCCTCCGTTGCTTCGATTTCTGCATCAAATTCTTTTTCTGTCAGTTCTGTTTTGCTCTCCGTGTCAGCAGCATCAGTTCCCTCTGTAGACGAGTCAGCCTCAGAATCCTCTGTTTCTGTCTTATCGGAAGAACCAGCATCCTGATCAGAAGAACTTTCTGACTGCGAATCTTTCTGTTGATCCGCTTCTTTTACCACGATCTTTCGATTGATCTGGTAGGTTGGGTGATCCGTTGTCTGTGGTTCTACATAATAGACTGCCTTATAGGAATTGGCATAATCGGTAGAAAAATCATTCCCGTCCGTATCTTTTGCTTCCTGAAATGTAACTTTTACTTTGCTGTCATCCTGGATCGTAAGACCGGTATAATCACTCTTTACATCGAAATTGTCTCCAACCTTGATCTCATAATCCTTTGCAGTTACCACTTCATCTTCATCCAACTGATCCTTGATCTCCTCATAATACGGAATCTTTTTTACAGATCCGGCATCATCAGAAGCATAGGCAACAGCGGGAGAGAGTACCGTCGATAGAACCGTTACTGCAGTCAGTAAACCGGACATCACCCTGCGTGCTTTCTTTTTCACGTTCATTCTCTTAAATCCTTCCTTTCTGATTCTTTTGTGTATGGTTATCTGTTAGTTTCTGCATATTATCTTTTATACGAAGATGATCGCCTCCTTTCCTGAAATTTGCGCTATTTGGGACAGTCAGCACAAGCTGAGATAACAGCACAAATATATGGCGGTACCTGTTTGTCACAAATACCGCCACATGATTTCTACTGTCATCCTCTTTTTAGATTCAGACATTTTATTTTGATTTAAGATTTAAGCGTTTTCCTGTTTTCTTTCCCGGATCCGTTCCTATATCAGTTTCCATCTCTGATACGTTTTCTTCTGGCAGACACGCAGCTTTTCGCTCTATGCATGTTCAAACCAAATATCACTCCGGGCAGGCTATTCATTTTTCAAGGTACATGAAGGTGTTCTATGCAAACCCTTCATATAACGAAACGCTCAGAGCCTGTTTTACAGTGGTCTAATTCAATTTTTTTAAAATTTTTTAAAATTCTTCGTTTTCCGCCTTTTTTTTCATCGTTTTTAATGCCCTGTTCAGGAGGTCATTTACACTCTGCTGTTTGATTCCCAGATAATCTGCAACATCCTGCTGACGCATTTCCTCAAAATAAACCAGATTGAGTACCGTCTTTTGTCTCTCTGTTAACTCTTTGATCAAAGCGTTCAGAATTTCTCTGTCGATAACATCGTCAACAAAATCTTTTGAAGATCCTCTCATAATCTCCGCATCATCTGTAACATCGCTGTTAGAAAATACACCATGATTGGTGCTGATTTTGCTCTGGCTGTATGCCATACGGTCTTCAGCCTCCATCAGCAGACGGATATACCAGTTTTCATTATCAAAGAACTCTTTATTGAATTCCTTGTTATCGCCAGTTACACTCACATATTCATAGTCATCACAACTATGAAGTGGAAATACGGTTGATTGATTTCCTGCTGTATAAAGTACATATCCGTGATCATAAACAGAGATTGTTGTATCTGCATTGATCATTTCCTTTACTACAACTTTGTGTTCCTTCAAGGATTTCACGCTTGGGATTCTCTTCTCCATATCAGCAACTTTCACGATTTTTTTCAGTTCTTTTAATGTCAACATAAAGGCCACCTTTCTGCCTTTCGGCTCCGGGTGGTCCATTCCATCTTTTATAAAATTCCTGCACAGACATAAAGAACTGCAGCACAAGAGGTCACGAACTCACCCGTTTTTTTTGAACGGGAGTCCGCGACTCCTTTGTAACGCATGTATCTGCGTTTAGATTAAGTTTGCCAGATTGCCTGGCTTATTCAGTTGCTATGTGCATCTTCTGATTTATTCTCTGTTTGCTCTTTGCGAAACATGGAATAATCGCCCATAGCATCGTAAGGACAATGCCTTACAAATTCCTGGTATTCGATTTCAGTCATCTTTGCTTCCTCCTTTGCGTCATGTTATCAAAATCTCTATTTACAATTATTTTTGCAAAAAAGAATTCAACCTCTATATAACGAAACGCTGAGAGCCTGTTTTACAGTGGGGTACGACAAAAAAATTTAAAATTTGTCGAAATACGTCAAAAAAGCCCGACAAAACAAATACTTCAACAATCTCCAAAACCAGAAAATACTTCTGATCTTGCAGTGTATCCGTAAATGTTTTGCCGGGCTCTTAGTGATTCCAGTCAGGTTCAGCTCCTTGACAAACTCTTGCTGTCTGGTGCGTTCTTGATGGTTCCTGCCAAATCCAACGCTTACTACAGACAGCTCATTCTATTCTGTTATGATCCCTGATTCATCATCTTTCGGGAATACGTCCGCATCCTGGACTTTAATTGTTCATCTCGGATGTGGATCGGACGAACCGACACCATATCATCCTTTACAAATATTTCCAATGTACTGCGACATTTTTTGCACTCCACTTCTGAATCGCTTTGTGCGCTCTTTTCAATAAATGCTCCGCATACAGAGCAGTGTACATGCCATTTAATAGCACCTGATCCCATATAGGCTTCCTCCTTTAAGCAATAAGATATTTCTCCATTTATTACTCAACGGACCAAAGGGAAATCAAATCCGCCTTATGAGCATCATGCCATCCATTCCGTAAGTGCCAAAGCTGCACGAACAGCACGATTTTTATTCTGATCAGATCTGCTTTGTCGATCTGTGCATCCTTTTTTATCCTTCCACCAGCTACCACACACTCTTTCCGGTATAAAAAATTCCGCTGTGATTAATTAACATGATATTTCAATAGTTTCAAATACATCACCAGTCAGATCACAGATGTCCTGGATCTGAATCTCAGTATCATCGATCCGTAAGTGGACTGATGGATCAAAAAATTCTACGGTTCCGGATAATGTATGGTACTGGCCAACTGACGGATCCTTCCAGGATTTTTGAAAATAAGTTGCCTGTATCTTCATCCCATATGCCAGGATCCTTAATTTCATATCCAGCTCATTTTTCTTTTCTTCGGATAAATCTCTTTTCGATTCGTAAATGATTTCCTGTTGCCGGATCGTTTCATCCAGTCCACGAAGTGCCGCAAATGGAGCAAACTGTTTTGCCCTGCGTCCTACATCCATGGGATGTCTCCTGGAAACCGGTCTTGATAAATATAAATACGGTTGATATTCACTTGCCAGCACTTTTTACACCTCCTCTAAGCACGGTGACCACCTATTTGTTCATTGCGTTCTCGATAAGTAGAACACTCTAGCAGGTTAGATCCACGCATGATCGCATTCTTTCCATAACGCTGCTTTACATTCAATACTGCTTCCTGTAAATGCCGTTCTTTATCGGTCTGTTTTGGATCATCAAACAGGCTGTACTGCACATAATTTTCAGGAGCAACCCTGTTCGCACACACCTCGATTCTTCGAATTCCGGTATATCTGTCCGCAATCCTGAGATATAAATCTTCCACTGCATCCATGATTTTTTTTGAACTGTTACTTCCTCTTTCGAGTTTTACGGTTCCTTTGGATGCCTCATGCTCATACCTGTGGTCATATGCGATCCATAAGGTGAGAGAGCTTGTCACCAGTCCTTTTTCAAACAGATCCAGGGCCAGGTTGTCTGTCATTTCCCTTACGATTACAAGTGCTTCTTCAAAAGAATAATTTCGCATCAGCACCTGACCATTTGAAAGGCTGTGTTCCTCCGAATGATAGTTCTTGATGTCACTCATCCGGCATGTTTCATAGCCCCATGCATGATCAATCAACAGCTCTGCATCAATCCCAAACATCTTATACAGCCAGTCTTCGGATCTTAAAGAAGCCATTGCGATATCGCCCATCGTATGAATCCCGTAACCGGCCAGTTTTTTTTCAGTCCGGGATCCAATCCTCCAGAAGTCACTTAATGGTTTATGATCCCATAGCTGCTCTCTGTAAGAGAATTCATCCAGGATTCCAATATGGTCATCCACATGCTTTGCTACGATATCCATTGCGATCTTAGCAAGATACAGATTGGTTCCCACACCAGCGGTTGCAGTGATACCTGTTTCCTCCATAACCTCCTGCATAAGCTTTACCGCCATTTCTTTTGCAGTGAGATGATAAAGCTGCAGATAGTTTGTCACATCAATAAAACACTCATCGACACTGTACACATGGATATCTTCTTTTGAGACGTACCGCAGATAGATTCCATAGATCTTTGCAGAATAATCCATATACAGCTGCATCCTTGGCATGGCTGTGATGTACTTTACACAATCCGGTATCTCATGGATCCGGCACCGGTTCTTGATGCCAAGAGACTTCATAGCCGGAGTGATTGCCAGGCAGATTGTTGACTTTGATCTGGTCGGATCTGCAACCACCAGGTTTGCTTTAAACGGATCCAGTCCACGTTCTACGCATTCTACAGAAGCATAAAAAGACTTCAGATCAATACAGATAATAGAAGTCTGATCCTGACTCACTTTGTCACCTCCCATACGTCTTTCCTCTTTTTGTAACATGTATCCCATTTTGACTATCAATGATTGTCTATCCTTCCTGTTTTCATTGAATTACAGGAAATTCATTTCACATATC
>ULUD01022531.1_pt1 | contig 10886 bp, 3 predicted proteins | sample 1958191 | NCBI WGS metagenome assembly ULUD01 (sample SAMEA4835751, study PRJEB28245) | human gut metagenome | biome: gut microbiome; material: fecal sample | place: Denmark | collected 2008 | reverse complement strand
ACGGCTATCAATTCTGGAACGGGTAAGATAGGATCTGTTAATTTGGCTAATATCCCTTATGAACAACTCACATCTTCTTCCACAGAGCGTAGAGCAAATTTATTGAAATTATATAATTCATTATCTCCTACAGACAGAAGCAATATCGTTGCAGCATCATACGAAGAAGAAAAAACTGACCCAGGATTGTATGCTAATATGACTCCTGAAGAACGGATATATTCTTATTTAAAAAATAATGGAGGTCAGAAAAACGGATATTTCGGACAAGGAAATAACAGATTGTCTGAAGCTTATGATGCTTTACTTCTTTCTGATTCTAAGGCAAATGGAGCTGCAAAGGCTATAAATAACATAACTGATTATCAAATAGATAATATAGTTACTAAAAAAAATAAGGATATTATCAGGAAAGTTCGTAATGCTAAGTTTATGAAAGGAAATTCTTTTATGAATCTTACCAATACAGATGATAAGGCTGGAGCCTTCCTGCTCGCCACAGCCATAACAACTGGTGTATCTGATGCCGTAGGGTTCAGAGAATACATGATGGATCCTTCAAGAGGAATAGATATTCTTAGTGCTATATCTCCGTCATTAGGAGCTAAGGTGAGTGCCGGCAAGTTGGGGAAAAACATATCTGATGCTATTACAAGCGAGAATAATGGTTCTTCTACTGGTACATTGGCTCTTATTAATGGAATGAAGAAACTCAATGGCGATCCTGATTTTAATATATCTGATTATATGACCATAGATAAGGATGGTGATATAGATTTAAAAGATTATCAGGAAGGTGAACCATTGACTATTACCCAGCTAAGATATGCTGAGAAAAACAGTAGGGTGTCTGATATGATAGCAAGTCAGATGCAGGATGAGATAAAAATGTCTGTATCTCCCGATCAGATTTCTGATAAGTTATCTCAGTATCATTACCTTGATTCTTACAAAAGATACAATTGGAATGCCGATTCGCCGGAAAAGTCTTTGCAGAAGGCTCAGTTTAGAAGATTGTCTGGTTACATGGCAGGAAAGGTAAATAATCTGGATCCTACTGCTATTAATGCCATTAATATGGATGCCGAGATAGATAATGGCACTGTTAGAAGATTCTTGACTGCTCAAGTAGGTTCCGGTAAAAATTCTTATGTTACAGAAAGGGTTGAGATTACGAATGACGAGCTTCTTAAGGCGGGTATAGATCCTTCGGTCGAGGAGCGCAATTATCCGGTAGATGGCTACAAATCAAGTTTTGAAACCTGTGATTTTGTAGATACCGGAAAGAAGGAAGGTTATTCTTATGATAAGTATCTTATACGTAATGGCCTTCCTCGTTTGGCTTCTAAGGCTGATGTTAAGAATGATCTTTATGATATAGTAAAGGTTCATGGTTCTTACCTTAAGCCAGAAGAAATGAATGTTGTTAAAGCCCTTGTTGATAATTTTATTGACATGTCTGATAATATATCAGTTCAGTTGGAGGGAATGGACGATAGGGGTTCAAGAGAGGTAGCGGTCAATTTCTATGACAAAAGGACTAAAAATTCTAAAAATCCTGCATTGTTGTTCTCGGATTTTGTTCCTTTGGATCCAGGTAATGATGAGTATGCGGATTACTGGAATAGCATTCACCAGAAGTGTCCTCAGTACTTCTTTGTAAAATACGTGAAGGAGGCTGTTCAAGAACGTCTTGATCAGATGAGGGATCCGTATATGAGAGGAATAAATATCACGCCCAACATGAATGACAAGTTTAGTAAGTTGAACGATTTTTTGCAGAAAATTTATGGCTGACAATAATATAGATAGATATAATCCTGCTGCTAAAACCACTTACGAAGATGTGGCAAGGCAAAGAAAATTAGCCGAAGAAGAGAATTATACTCCGGCTACACTACCAGAGACGACAACGCCTCTGGTTCCTAATTATATGCCTGGTGAAGGTGTGTATGCCCAACCTAAATTTCCGGATTACGCATCAAGGATAGCTGCTGCCGAATACGAAGAACCGTATATAGCCAAGGAGATAAGCAACAGCTACTCGGAGGCACTGGCTCGTAACAGCTACAGGGGGGCTACACCTGCCCCGCCGCCTCTTAATCCCTATGGACCAAAGGTAAGTATCCGTGAAAGTCATCAGATGGGTAATGATGGGGTATGGCGTACAAAATATCCCAACTATATTCCGGGTATAAATAATGAGGATTATTATGCCAGAAGACAGAGCGGATGGAGTAAGTTTTGGAATGGTGTAGGCAAATTCGCTTTAAAGTCCGCATTGTACGGTGCTCAAGGAGTTGTGTCATTGCCTGACAAACTTATCAATATGGCATCTGAGGGAAGTTACAAAGCTGCGTTAAACACTAACATGGATAAGTTTGTAGGTGATCTTGACCAGCAAATAGACATGCTTCTTCCCCATTATTACAAGAAAGAGGTAGAAGATTATAATTTCGGTCAGAAGCTTTTTAAGGATACCGGTAATTTCTTATGGAATGATGTCCTTGGTAACGGAATGTCTTTTACCGTAGGAGCCATGATATCAGCGTACATGACCGGAGGACTTGGAGTTGGATCATTGGGCAATATAGGTGCTAAATTAGGTGGAAGAATCGGAGCTAAGTTGGCAGCAAGGCAAGCCGCCAATAGGGGCATAGGAAGCCTTAAAAGCGTGTTTAACGACTATGTAAGAAAAGGAGTTGCTACCGGAAGAAATGTAGGGGAGGCGGCTAAGACCATGACGTTGTTGGCTACCAGTGCCGGATTCGAGTCATCGGTTGAAGCAAATTCTTTTATGAAGCAATCCGAGTCTGATTTCAAGGATTATTATCGTAAGATTTATGGTCGTGATCCCAATGCAGAGGAAATGGCTGTTTTTCGTAATTCTAATGCTGATGTAGGTAGTGCTATATTTGCCGCCAATATGGGTATAGTAGGATTATCTAACTGGCTTCTTTTTGGTAAGTATATAGGGTTAGGAGGCAAAGCTATACCAGGGTTGGAAAAGAAGCTCAACAAGCATTTATTTGGATTAGGGACGGAAGTTGCGAAGCCGGGAGAGATGGCTATTAAAATAACCAATCCCAATATAGGACAGAAGATAGCAGGCAATGTTTTCAATATCATGAAAAGACCGGTATCTGAAGGCTTATGGGAAGAAGGATCTCAAGGTGCTGTTCAGAATACGGCTGAGGAATATGTTAAGTCAAGATATGATAATGTCGCCATGAACGGAGCCGTTGATGTTCTTGATGCTATTTCTGAAGGATTTAAAAAGCAATATACGTCTAAAGAAGGATGGACTGAAATAGGAATCGGTGCTATTATCGGTTCTTTGTTCGGTATGAGGGAAGGCTTCTTTGGGTTGAAAGAGTATAGCAATAGTCAGATCTTGCTGGAAAGGCAAGTGAATGAATACAACAAAGCATCTTCTAATCTTAACATGGCGGCTTTGAATACGTTGAAAAAATCAATGAGTTTAGGGCCTCAAGTTCGTTCCGATGCCCAGTCTATGACTGGTAAGGAGCTTGATGATGCTATGTTTGAAAAGATGTCTATTGACAACCAAATGGGAACCTTAGAGGATTCGGCTGAAAATTTCCGGCAGATGATTGATATGATGCCTATTTCGGAAATAGCCGAAGCTAATGGAATGTCTTTGGAAGAGGCAAAGAAATACAAGGACTCTATTATTGATAATTATAACAATCGTCTTTCGGATTTCAGATCTGCCCAGAGTTTTGCCGAAGATCTTATAGGTGATGATTCTAAGATTGAGTTTAGGAAATACGTGGCTCGTAATGCTTTTCTTGGTCTTCAATCGGAATCAAGAATGAAAGACATAGCTTCTGTCATAGAAACGCTTTCGGGTCAGCCTCGCGTGGCGGATGCTCTAAGTACGTTCTCCCGGCTGTCGGACAGGGCAAGGGAGCGGGCGATGGCTATCCGTGGCATACGGTCAAGGATAGAAGAACTTGAATCCGAAATAGAAGATCTTGCTACCCGCCCTCGTAATGTAGAAGGGAAAGATCCGCAAGCTGAATCCATACAACGAAAAACCAAAGAATTGGAAAGCCTTAGAACCAATTATAACAATTCGTTGTCTGAGTTATCAACGTTAATAGGAAAAGAGTTTTCGATAGAAGAGTTGGTAAGTAAAACCGAATCTGTTTTATCATCTCCTCTTTCTCCCATAAGTTCACAAGATGTAATAGAAGCCTATGATACACTTGTGGCTTTTGATGATTATTTTAATGTAAAATCAAGACAGGAAAAGAAGTTTACAGCCAAAGACAAAGCCATGAGATCCTTGGTAAATGAATACCGAAGGAGTTTGATGGACTATAGGAATATGAATAACTTCTTGTCTAAGATGCTTGATAAAAGATTCTTAGCTGAGGAAAACAGGGGATTTTCAAAAGCGCTGTCTTCTCTATGGTCTACTCCTTATAAGGGGGATGACAAGGTTCCTGATTTTGCAGAGCCTAATAAAGTCGGTGAATATGATACTGATGAGGTAGTAGATCAAGCTGTGTCAGAAGGTAAGATTTCGGAAGACGAAGCTTGGACTATCAAGGCTTTTATGCATGCTCTTGATAAAGTAAGGGAAGATAGGATGAAGGAAGCAGAAGATGATATAAAAGAGTCACCGCTTACGGAGTCTGTATCAGATGAAGATTATGAGGCTGCTATGGATAATCCTATTATGGTTCCGGCCGTAAGGCAGTCTATAATTGATAAACTATATACAGGTAATGCCGATCTTCTTACTGAGAGAGAAAAAGATGTGTATGATAAATACAAACAAGATTTTGATGATTATGTATCGTCTTTGGGTGACAGTCCCGTTAATCTCATAAAATCATTATCTGAAAAGGCTGATAGGCTTACAAGTCCGAGATCTGTGTATGAGGATAATAAAGCTATTATTGATATGGCTAAATCCAATTTGGAACCAGATCAAAGGAAGGAACTTGATGATGCTATTTCTTCGTATGTTGATATAATGAACAGACGGGACAAAGGGGAGAAAGTTGACGAAGATAAGCTTGCCGATTCGGTATTTACCATAGAAGATCTTGGCCAGGTTGGAAACATCACGGATCTCCTTCCTTATATCGAACAAAACAGGATTATTGATAAAGGTCGTATTTCCGAATCTACGTTAAGTAATTTTGGGGAGGATGATGCTAATATAGATTCTCTTGTAAATGAATTAGACGAATCTGATAATACGCCGGGAGCCAATATAGATAGCGCCCAGAATCCAGAGACGTTGATGGTAAGAAGAATCTCCAATGACGGCAATGAAAGGTATGAAATTGCAGGTCTTAGAGCCGATAAATTTATATCTTCTATAAAATCATTGGTTCCTATTCAAATAAGCTCTGAAACGAACGCTAATGGTACTAAAAGGTATTCTCTTAACATAGGTGGAGAAACGGCTACTATAATTGAACTGCCTTATCATGCGAGATGGTCTATAGACAAAGAATCGGCTCGTGTTCTTAACCGTTACACAGATGTGTCTATTCAGGACGTGGGTAATTCATATTCTTTGGTTTATAAGCGTCTTGATTCAGACGAATTGGTTCCGTACAGAACAGGTGTTGGATTCGGAGAGAATGAAGTAGATAAAATAGATCAGGAAGCATTATCTTCTTTGAAGAAAGGAGATAAGGTTAATCTTGAGATAGATGCAAATGATACCTATAATCAGTCTCTTTTTGCCGAATACAATGATGCTGTTCAGTCCGGTGATAAAAAAAGAATAGAATCTGCTGAAAATAAGCTGGTATCCAATATGGTTATCAAGGTCATGAGTGGAAACAGATTCGTTTCTGTTGTAAAAGCTGACACAGGAGGCATAGATGGTATAAGTAAGATAAGAAGAACGGCTTTTAACAAGTGGAAGAAGGACGCCGGCCGGTCGGCCACCATCAACGTCGGCACGCATGTTGTTGCCCAGACCCTTCCTGGAAGACCGGTGTTTAACATGAGAGTAAACGGTCAAGGATATGGTCAGGTAGAAAATCTCCCTATTACCGAAAAAGGAGCTGAAAAAGTATCTGATGTCGGATATGTATTAAATGGCAAAGTTGTGCTTAAGAACGGATCTAAATACACAGGCTTCCCATTTGCTTATTCTATATTAAATGACAAGGGGAATAATTACAAAAATGTAAGAGTTCCGGTAGTTGTTATCAAAGGTAAAAACGGTCTTAATTATCTTTTCCCGGTTAGCCTACGTTCTGTAGAATCAGAGGAAGGGCAGAAATGGATGTCTTTTATAGATATGTCGCTTGAATCCAGTGATTCTGAATTGCTACAGATGGGTCAAGATGATATACAAGATCTTAATGCGTATCTAACCAAGTTAGGTCTTGATCCGGCTTCGTATCAAGTATCGTATTTGAATCCTATTTCAGGGCTTAGAAAAGCTCGTGAGGCTATAGAAAAATTATCTACAGTTCCTGATGTTGTTAAGTGGGTAGAAGATGAAAGCAGGAATGTGAAAGACATTGTGACGTCTGAAGTAGAATCTGGAATAGATTTTGAAGGTGAGATGTTTGTCGCTCCTAAGATCAGGATTCAGTTTGGTAAATCATCTTCCAGCCCTAAGTCGCTTATAGAGGATGATCTTCCTTTCTCTGATGAGGGTAAGACCGTTACTTCTAAAGAATACGTGGATGTTTATGAAGAGGAAATGCCAGAGGAAGAACAGCAGCCTACTGCCGGCAAGACTGCCCCAGTACAGCAGCCTACAGCCACGAGCGGCTCGTCAGTTTCTTCTACTGGAACAACCAGGACTACAAGGAAGTCTTTTGCTGCAAGGTTAGAGGATATAGAATCTTATATAAAGGAAAACGACTTACCTCCTTTTGCTAATATCTATGATTTTATAGCAAGAAAGATTGTAGGTGGAGATATTAGGTTTTTAAGACAAAGAGGTAATCCTAAAGATCTTAAGTCTGAAATGGGGTTAGACCCTAAGGGTACTGTAGGTGATAGAATATCTTACAGTAAGGGTTTGACTATGGATGAATACGTTGATTACCTAAAGAAAAGCAAAGAGCAAGTAGTTGTAGATTATTTAAATAGTAGAAATGGCAACAACGAACAAATTATATCAGAGTTGAAAAACTTTTTGAAATATATTAATTTTGTTCCAAGTAAGGCTTTGAATTATTCTCTTAGAGTCAATGGCATGGATACCCTAAAAGAATATGGCACAAAAGAGGAAGTAGAAAAAATGGAATCTGATATCAATAGTTTGGTTTCTAAAGTTTTGCCTACGGTGGATAACCAAACTATAGAAGATGTTTCTACTGCAATAAAATCAAACAACTTGCCTGCCATATGGGAGCCAGTGGAAAGCCTTGATATGACAAACGAGGAAAAAATAGAGTTTTTGAATAACGTAGCAGATTTCCTTAGCGGCATACCAGAGTATGATGCTGTCGTGGAGTCTATAGAGTCAGAATCAGATAATATTTTAAATGATGGAAAAGAAGGAAGTGCAGAAGGCGGTGCAGTACGCACTGAGGAAGATGGCGATAAAAAGGGAGATGGAGAAGGCAAAGGACAATCCAGAACAAATGTCGAAGTTGAAAGAAATGTCGAATTACCTGGATCTACAAAAGGAGAAATAGAAAAAGACGAACCTCGTATATCCGAAGAGTCGCTTACTCACATATCAAGGGTGACAACCCCTTATTTCCTGTACGGCGGCGATGAAGCATATACATCTGTTCCGGCTAAGGTAGAACCTATACCGGAGAAGATAATGGGTCGTAATGGCATTAAATTTGGTATGAGTGTAGTCGAGTTAACCGAATTAGGGTACAAAAAAGCTGATGGAAACTGGATATATAAATTCTATATGAACTCAGGTGTGTATGATTTGTATAATATCAGTACCGGTGAAGCGTTTAGGGCAAAACCGGATCTTGGAGTTAAGATAAGCTCCAGCGCATTCATCCGCTCTTTATCTCAATCTGGTAGAAAAATACAAAATATGATGAGCAACATGAGCCAGGAAGAGATAGATAGGAATAAGAATCTTGTAGAAGGTTCTGATAATTCGGATTCGATAAATGAGTTAAATAAAGAGTGTTGAGTATGAGAAGGAGATATGAAGATGTTTCAGGTCTTGTTCAGTATCAGTTGAAGACCAATCAGCAGGGGAATATAGAGGTTTATGTTGATGACGGGTTTGTTGGAAACGTAAGTGAAGGAGTCTGTAATTGGAAGGATGTTGAATACAAGAGTAAGGTTACTATATCTTTGAAAGGAGTCGAGAATAAGGCTAAAACTTCAAGTAAAAGAGTCGGTCCCTATTGTCACATTTATAGCATATTTGGAGGAAATGAATCTTATCATGAAGGTCCGGATAGTAATATAAAAAAGAGTCCGGTTACCACCTTTATAATGTATTGTTATAAAAATGGGGATATTACAACTACCACCACTTATACTAAAAATTTATCTGGAACTCTTCAGATAGGTAAAACACAATTGACTATCAATTACAAACAAAGTAAAAGTCAGTCTTTTTCTGGTGGTGATAAAGATTATGTAACATCCGTATCTGATTTCCCTTTTGTTACTGGTCCAGGAGATAATAGCGTTGAGTTTGAAGGAGAGGGAAGATTAATAGTTGAAACAAAGGCTTCGCATTATGAAATAGAAGTTTCATAATTTCTATTTTTATAGTATTTTGTCTAAAATATTTATCACTATGGGTGTCAAATGTCAGATAGAAAAATAAGAATCTCGTAGAAGGTTCTGATAATTCGGATTCGATAAATAAGTTAAACAAGGAGTGTTGAGTATGAGAAGGAGGTTTTTTTTTAATGCTGCGGATAATTTCGTGGGAGGATGTTATAATAAGTTATCTAATGAGGATATAAAAAGGCTTGGAGGAAAAAGATCTTATGTATGTCAGTTTAATAAAATTCATATACATATAGGACCTGTATTAAAAGATAATGATTCCGAAGAAAGTTATATAATGTTTAATAGTGATTGGAATCATGGTGGTTATGAATCTATAGTTTATCACCATAGTAATAATGGTATTTTTATATTAGGTGAAAATAAAATTGGTAATATAGAAGATCATATACAGGATCTAACATATTGGTACGAATATGATCCAAACATTAATGAAAATTATTGTTATTGTTATTATGAAGCTGATAACAGCGGAAATGCTATTAAGTTGAGCCGTGAGTTTGGTGATGTTTGCACTGTTTTTAATATTCCCAGTTTGAAAGTTACTACTCTTCGTGATGGCGGTTTAAGTTTTCCAGAGATTTATATAGAAGGAGTTTGGGATCCGTTATTGTATAAGTCGGTTTTATAATTAACTTTGCAAAAAGTTAATCATTATGGGTGTCAAATGTCAGATAGAAAAAAAGGAAAATGAAATAAAACGGGTTAAGGCTCCTAACGGGGAGCCTTCCGTTCTTTACGAAAGTGCTTTAAAAGTATTAGGAAACAGCGAGCGGGCTCTTCAGGTATGGGCTAAGGCTTACACTCCTGGTTTTTTGTCGTATTACGGTCATTGGAATAACCCGGCTCCAGGAGAGATGTTTAATACCGATCCCAATGGTGAACCTCTTTTAGAAGACGTGCTGTCGTATATGAAGCGTCAGACTTATTTTGCTGATCCTTTAACGGCTCAGGATGTTAAGGATGTAAGGGATTTCCTTTTGTCTACTTATTATTTTTTCAATGCGTCTTCATTGTCTAATGCTATTCTCTTCGATTTTTATGTAGATGGCAGTTTGATACTGAATGAGCAGAAATTAAGGAGATCCGGTTTGTATGATGAAACAGAAATAAGTCGTATTTTATCCGATCCTTCTGTTTTAAACGAGGTTTCGACTTCCATGAGAAAGTTAATAGATTGTTCTATTAACGAACATGATAGGGAAAAGGATAATTATTTTATGTCTGTTGACTATCAGTATGGTCCTATTGTTTACAAGAAGGGAGTGTTTAACCAATTTGGTAAAAAAGTACCATATAATCCTTCTGAGCTTTATTATGCTATGCGTAAAACAGTAGCCGGCATAAAAAACTTTTCTGAATTTTCATCTGCTTTTGAATCGTTGAGAAACTCATACCCTGAACTGGTTGAGAAATTCGTTTCTGATAAAGAATTTGCCGAATCTATGTTTGATGAGTTTTCATCTACGAATAAGATTCCGGTAATAAACATAGAAGGGGATGATATGGTAGAAGGCAAGAGAAGATCCTTGTCTAAGCTACAAGATCTGTCTTATTACAATCCTGGCAAAATAGAGTTCCTAAGAGCTCGTATATCAGCTTATTTACATAGGGTTAATGCCGACACCGAATCCGATTTAAGAAGCATGATATGGGATATAGAAGAGGCTTGTACGTGGTTTGGCATAGATATAATAGGGACATCGGAAACTTATGATGGCACAGAAGAATCTTTGAATAAGATAGATAATTTGATGCTGGATCTTGATATTTATGTGGCCAGGCATAATGATGTAAATTATGCTCCAACGCTGGCATCTTCTATCGATGATGTTCTTGGTGATAGTACAGACTATTATTTTGGATTATTGCCGGAGTATATGGATAATTTGAATATCGTTTATTCTGAATCCGATATAGACCCAGTAGAGGCATTTGAGAAACATTCATTGCTTAAGGTAGGAGATAATCTATATCAAAGGATCAGCAAAGATGATCTTAACGAGATGTATCAAATATCAACAGTGTTAGCCAAGCACAACCTAACTCACTTTCCTGCTAAAATATATCCTGAATCTTGTTTTAAGAACGGCGTTTTGGATAAAGAGAAAGTACGGAACGTAGATAATAATACGCTCATGGATTCC
>ULUD01065488.1_pt1 | contig 10887 bp, 10 predicted proteins | sample 1958191 | NCBI WGS metagenome assembly ULUD01 (sample SAMEA4835751, study PRJEB28245) | human gut metagenome | biome: gut microbiome; material: fecal sample | place: Denmark | collected 2008 | reverse complement strand
GCGGCACAAAATACAGAGAACGGATTTATAGATTTTTCGGCATTTGTACGCAAAAATAAATATCTGTCAATACAGCTTACAAACTCTGTAAAGAATATTATAACCGTCAAAAACAACCGAATAGCATCGTTCAAAAAATCAGGCTCAATACACGGAACAGGACTAAAAAGCATTCAAAAGGTTGTTAAAAAATATGACGGTGAAATAAATATGAAATTCAATGAGGATGATATGACCTTCATATCAAATGTTGTGTTTGAAATTTCTCGACTAAACTATGAATATTGATTACAAAAACATTAATAAGAGGAGTTTCAATGCCTGATAAGGGCAAAAAGCGCCTTAGAAATGACTTTGCTCTACAACAGCGGATTTTCCGATTTCTCTCCTAATGGGGTATTCAAGGTTAACTGAATTATATTTGGTGATGTATATGAATGGGTGGGTAAACACAGAAGTAATAATATTAAGAAGCGTTAACCGTTGCTTTTAGTAAAGAGTGTATGGTATTCTAATTGGGATTGTATTGATAAAGATTTGAATACTGTGCGGTAATATCTGCAATGCTTTTGTTATCTGTTATTTTTGCGAGCATTCTGAATATGAACACAACTTAAAATACTTCTTGCCGCTATTTATTCTAAGCCGATTTAAGAGTCTGCTGCTACAAATATCATCACAGAAGAAAAATCATCCCAGAGATTACAAACCTACACCTCATGAGTATATTGAGGATAAACAAAAATCTCTATTCTTTGTTTATTGCGGTGCAAATTTTGAGCTCTTGATTCCTTTACAATGATTCTTTGTTATGCTATGATATATAGTAACGAGGAAGTTAAGTTGGCAAGAATTTTCTAATAGCATCAATAAAGCATCAAAATTACAAAAATGCAATTCTGATGCTCTAACTTTGGCTTAAAAAGTGGCTTGTCTATGCGGTTTTGAACTTTCAACAGTCGCTCCAAAACCGCGTGCCGAGGCTTCAAGTCCTTCTGCCCCTGCCAAAGGAAACGGTCTAAGTAAAGACCGTTTTTTATTTAAAAGAATTTTCAAAAATCCCTTGCAATCTCATATTAATGGTGTTATAATTAAATACAATAAGTATTGTAAAGTAAGGAGTGGGAAGTAAGCCCACTCCTTTCTGTTTGCAACTGCGGTGTTATTGAGTGGTGTATGTTTATTGTATTGTATCGGCTTATACACTTGTAATCGGTCGGTTATAACTTGCAACATTAAACTAACCTGTGCTTGATTGCTTTACGGTTGCTTACGGTGAAAATAATTTGCAACTGCGTTATGCTTTGTTGCAAACGCTCATAAGGAGGTATTTATGGCAAAGAAAAAAGGCGGTCTTACCGTGACTAAGGTTTGGGAGCTTTGCGAGCCTATTGTTAAGGATTTCGGACTTTCGCTTTGGGATGTGCGCTATGTTAAAGAGGGCGCCGACTGGTTTTTAAGAGTTTATATCGACAAGCCTGACGGCATTGATATTACCGATTGCGAGAATGTATCCCGTGCTATTGACAAGCCGCTTGACGAGCTTGACCCTATTGAGAGTGCATATTGCCTTGAGGTATGCTCTCCGGGGCTTGAGCGTGAGCTTGTGCGTGACGAGCATTTTATGCAGTTTATCGGCGCTGACATCAAAGTCAAAATGCTCCGTCCTATCGAGGGCATAGGCAGAGAATTCGGCGGCGTGCTTGACGCTTACGATAACGGCGAGGTAACAATCTCCGACCACGACGGAGAGAACCATATAACTATCAATAAAAAAGATGCGTCTTGGATTAAACTTGACGACTTTGATATGTAACTTCAGTTTATTAAAACAATTTTAAGATAAGAGAAAAGGATGATCAGAAAAATGAATACTAAGGAACTTTTTGCTGCTCTTGAAATGCTTGAAAAAGAAAAAGGCATTCCAATGGACTATATGATTGAAAACATCGAAAAAGGTATTGAAGTTGCCTGCAAAAATTACTACGGCGGTAATGACGAAGTGGTTTTCAAAATTCTTCCGGACAGAAATGTCTTTGATGTAAGACTTATGAAAACTGTTGTTGAAGAAGTTTTTGACCCTGATTACGAGATTTCGCTTGAGGACGCACAGAAGGTCCTTAAGAGAAAAGCAATCAATATTGACGATAAGGTTGCTATTCCGCTCGACCCTAAGGACTTAGGCAGAATTGCAATCGGCGCTGCGAGAAATACTATTCGTCAGGGTATCCGTACAGGCGAAAAGGGTCAGACGCTTTCAGAGTTCAAGAGCAAGCTCGGCGAACTCGTTACAGCTACTGTTGAAAGAATTGACCCTAAGAGCGGTGCGGCAGTTATCAGAATAGGCAAGAGCGAGGCTATGCTCCCTAAGAGCGAGCAAATCGGTCACGATAACCTCAAGGAGGGCGACCACATCAAGGTTTATATCGCTGATGTAAAGACAAGCGAAAAAGGTCCTCGTGCTATAATTTCAAGATCACATCAAGACCTTGTTAAAAGACTTTTTGAGCAGGAAGTACCTGAAATTTTCGACGGTGTTGTTGAAATCAAATCGGTTTCCCGTGAGGCAGGTTCAAGAACCAAAATGGCTGTTGTCAGCAAAAATCCCGACATTGACGCCGTAGGTGCTTGTATCGGTACAAAGGGCGCTCGTGTAAACAGCATTGTTGACGAGCTTGGCGGTGAGAAGATTGATATTATCGAATACAGCGATGACCCGCAGAAGTACATTTCAGCCGCACTTTCTCCTGCAAAGGTATTGAGCGTTGAAATTACAGACCTTGAGAACAAAAACTGCAGAGTAACTGTTCCGGACGGTCAGCTTTCTCTTGCTATCGGCAACAAGGGTCAGAATGCCCGCCTTGCCGCAAGACTTACAGGCTGGAAGATTGACATTCGTCCCGAAAGCGGTTTCTTCGGAGAAGATGAAGAGGACGAAAAACTCGAAGTTGCCGAGGATACAACAGCAGAAGATACACTTGAGCTTGACGATACAGCAGAAGAGAATACAGAGGCACTCGACCTTGACGGCGAGAAAACTGCCGAGGCTGATGTTGAGGCTGACGAGAATACAAACGAAGAATAATTTTATATAAAATATAAATATATAAATGCAGGGAGGGATTTTATGGCACAGAAAAAACAGCCGCTTAGAAAATGCACAGGTTGTGGCGAAATGAAAGAAAAGCGTGAGCTTATCAGAGTAGTAAAAGCTCCTGATACCAAGGACGAGAACGGCAATGTAACCGCAAAGGGCGAGATAAGTCTTGACCTTACGGGTAAAAAGTCGGGAAGAGGAGCGTATATTTGCCACGACATAAAATGTTTTGAAAAAGCGAGAAAGGCAAGACGGTTTGAAAGAGCGTTTTCCTGCAAAATCCCCGACGAAGTTTATGAACAGCTTGAAAACAGCTTGAAAGCGGACAGCTAAGGGAGGCAGTCGGATATGAATGACAGAATATTGTCGTTGCTCGGATTGTGCCGCCGTGCAGGAAAGCTTGTAATCGGAGCTGACCCCTGCATTGACTCAATGGCAAAGAGCAAGGCAAAACTGATTTTGTATGCAAATGATTTTTCACAAAACAGCTTAAAGCCTGTTTTATTGCAGGCGCATAAGCAAAATGTTCGTGTACTTGAAGTAAACAGAACCAAAGATGAAATAAGTTTTTCACTCGGCAAACTTTGCGGAGTTTTATCGGTGGAGGACAAAGGTTTTGCAGATAAGCTTGCTATGCTTATTGAAGGTGAACAGAGAGGAGAATAATATGATAAAATACAAAGTAAGAGATGTTGCCAAGGATTTAGGCGTTAGTGTAAAAGAAATTTCAGATATTCTTGAGAAAAATTGCGGTGTTACAAAAAAAGCTATGGCTACTCTTGAGGAAAGCGAACTTAATATTGTTTTTGACGCCGTAACACAGAAAAACAATGTAGCAAATTTTGATAAATTTTTTGCGTCAAGAAATAAAACCGCAGAACCTGCAAAGGCAGAGGTTAAAGCCGAGAAAAAGGCTAATAATAAAGACAGCAAAGACAACAAGCCGAACGGCAGAAAGAATGACCGCAAGTCTGACAATAAGGACAACAAGGCAGAGGGCAAAAAGCAGAATAAAGTTCAGGATAAGCCTGCAAAGCAGACAAAGGCTGAACCAAAGGCTGAACCAAAGGCAGAGTCAAAGCCTGTTGAAATTACAAGCGAGGAAGAAACTTCAACCCGTAAGCGCAGAGTAATTGATACCCGTGCCGTAAATGTTGATGTTGAGCGTTACAACCAGAAGTACGATGACCTTGCAAACGCATCTTCAAAGATGAGAAGTACAGACAACACTGTTAAAAAGCAGAAGTTTACCAACCGTTCTCAAAAGCAGAAGGGCAGAAGACAGGGCAAGAGAGAAACAGAGCAGGAGCGTTTGAAGCGTATTGCGCTTGAGCGTAAGCAAAAGCAGATGACAATTCAAATTCCTGATGAAATCGTTGTTCAGGAGCTCGCTTTAAGACTTAAGGCTACAGTTGCCGAGGTTGTTAAAAAGGCATTCCTTATGGGCACAATGGTAACCGCTACCGATACAATCGACTTTGATACAGCCTCACTTATCGCTATGGAGTTCCACGCTAAGGTTGAGAAAGAGGTTGTTGTTACAATCGAAGAAAGAATTATTGACGACAGTGAAGATGACGATACAAATCTCGTAGAGAGAGCACCTGTTGTGGTTGTAATGGGTCATGTTGACCACGGTAAAACTTCAATCCTTGACGCTATCCGTCATGCAAATGTTACAGCAGGCGAGGCAGGCGGTATTACTCAGCACATTGGTGCTTACAGAGTAGAAATTAACGGCAAGCCTATCACCTTCCTTGACACACCGGGTCACGAGGCTTTCACAACTATGAGAGCAAGAGGCGCACAGGTTACTGATATTGCTATCCTAGTTGTAGCTGCCGATGACGGTATTATGCCGCAGACAGTAGAGGCTATCAACCACGCAAAGGCTGCGGGTGTATCTGTAATTGTTGCTATCAATAAAATGGATAAGGTCGGCGCAAATCCGGAGAATGTTAAGCAGCAGCTTACAGAGTATGAGCTTGTTCCGGAGGAATGGGGTGGCGACACACCTTGTATTCCTGTATCTGCAAAAACCAAAGAGGGTCTTGACGACCTCCTCGAAATGGTAACACTTATTGCAGAAATGAAAGAGCTTAAGGCTAACCCTGGCAGAGCCGCAAAAGGTACTGTTATTGAGGCTCGTCTTGATAAGGGCAGAGGTCCTATTGCCACTGTACTTGTACAGAACGGTACACTTCATCAGGGTGACATCGTAATTGCAGGTACTTGCGTAGGCAGAGTAAGAGTAATGGTAAACGATAAGGGCGAGAGAGTAAAAGAGGCAGGCCCTTCGGTTCCTGTTGAGATTACAGGTCTTGCAGAAGTTCCGCAGGGCGGCGATATATTTAACGCTGTTTCTGATGAAAAACTTGCAAGAGAGCTTGTTGAGCAGAGAAAGGCATCTCAGAAAGAGGAGCAGTTCAAGGCACAGACAAAGGTTACACTCGACAACCTCTTTGACCAGATGAAGTTAGGCGAGGTTAAGGAATTACAGATTATCGTAAAAGCCGATGTACAGGGTTCTGTTGAGGCTGTAAAGCAGTCGCTCGAAAAACTCTCTAATGACGAGGTAAGAGTAAATGTAATTCACGGCGGTGTAGGTGCTATCAATGAATCCGATGTAATGCTTGCCGAGGCTTCAAATGCAATTATAGTAGGCTTTAATGTTCGTCCTGACAGCGTTGCTGCCGCAAATGCGGAAAGCGCAGGCGTTGATATGCGTCTTTACAGAATTATCTACGATTGCATTGAGGAGATTGAGGCTGCTATGAAGGGTATGCTCGCTCCTAAGACAAGAGAGGTAGTTCTCGGCACTGCAGAGTGCAGAAATGTAATTAAGATTAAGTCCGTAGGTACAATTTCCGGTTCTTATGTAAAGAGCGGTAAGATTGTAAGAAACGCAGGCGTAAGAGTTATTCGTGACGGTATCGTAATTGCCGAGGATACAATCGCATCATTACAGCGTTTTAAAGATGCGGTTAAGGAAGTAAACGAGGGCTACGAGTGCGGTATCGGTCTTGAGCGTTTTAACGATATTAAAGAGGGCGACCTTTTCGAGGCTTACACAATCGAGGAGTATCGTGATTAATCAGTGATTAGCGGTTAGCGGACAAAGTGATGAAAATTGCTTTGCCGCTAATCGTATTATTACGACATAGCTGATTAAAAATATTAAATTATGGTTTAGCGGAGTGTCGGTCGGGCATTGAAATTTAGCTAACGCTGTTGTGTTCAAGCCGCCAAACAGCGAGCTGTTTGGCTATCGTTAGATTGCATAAACGGAAAGTATTTGTGGGCTTTGCCCACACCCACGACCTTTGAAAAGGTCGACCAAACTTTTATAATTAATTGGCAAATCAATTTGCTAAACAATAATTTATTTTATTATTTTACTTTGAGTTACAGTGCTCCGAATTACGAATCACAACTATGGAGGATATTATGGCAGGACATAGATTAGAACGCACTACCGAGGATATAAAGCGTGAACTTACGGCTATTTTTCGTGAGCTTAAAGACCCTCGTGTGCAGCAGGCTTTTTTATCAATCATTCGTGTTGATGTTACTAATGACCTTTCTTATTGTACGGTTTATGTAAGCGCTATGGAGGGACTTGACCGTGCCAACGAGGCAGTTAAGGGACTTAAGTCCGCAGCAGGCTTTATTCGCCGTGAGCTTTTTCACCGTCTTACACTCAGATATGTTCCACAGCTTATTTTTAAGGCTACCGACAGCATTGAGTACAGTGCAAACATCAGCAGAATTTTAAATGACTTGGACATTCCCGAGGACGAGGTGGACGAAGATGAATCTTTATGATATTTCCGTTTTCCTCAGAGAACACAATAATTATGAAATATTAACTCATAACTACCCCGACGGCGATACTCTCGGCAGCGGATATGCGCTTTGCATTGCTCTTCAGCAGTTTGGCAAAAACGCAAGAGTAATTACCGCAAAGTTACCGCCAAAATTCGAGTATCTTACAGAGGGTGTGGAGGAGCAGGATTTTACCGCCGACTACATCATAAGTACAGATGTTGCGGCAGACAGTCTTTTAGCCCCCAATATGGAAAAATATCTCGGTAAAATTGACATTTGTATTGACCACCACGGTTCAAACTCCGTTACCGCAAAAGAAAAGTTTGTCGATAAGTATGCGGCGGCAAACTGTGAGATTATCTACAAACTTCTTATGCGTATGGGCGTAAACTTTACAAAGCAAATCGTAGACTGCCTTTATACGGGTATTTCTACCGATACGGGTTGTTTCCGTTATACAAACACCACTGCCGATACATTCAGAATTGCCGCAAGCCTTGTTGAGCTTGGCTGTAATTCGGCGTACATCAATAAGGTGATGTTTGAAACCAAATCAAAAGAGAAAATTATGCTTGAGCGTGAAGTTTACGATACTATCACTTATTGCGCAGACGGCAAGTGTGCGATTGTGTGGGTTACTCTCGATATGCTCAAAAGCCTTAACATCGGCGAAGATGAGATTGAGGGTCTTGCCTCTATTCCCCGTCAGATTGAGGGCGTGCTCATAGGCATTACCATGAAAGAAAAAGAGGGCGGATTTTTTAAAATTTCCGTTCGTACAAACGGCAACATTGACGCTGCAAAATTCTGTTCACGCTTTGGCGGCGGCGGACATAAGGCTGCTGCGGGCTGCTCTGTAAACGGCAGCCTTGAAGATGTGCGCAGTCAGCTGATAAAGGCAGCGGAAGAAACTCTATGAACGGTGTAATAATTATAAATAAACCGCAGAAATTTACTTCGTTTGATGTGGTGGCTGTGATACGAAAGCTGACAGGTCAGCGTAAAATCGGTCATACAGGCACACTTGACCCAAACGCAACGGGTGTGTTGCCCATACTCCTCGGCAACGCCACAAAAGCGCAGGATATAGTGCCGAATCACGATAAATCATATACCGCAAAATTCCGCCTCGGAATGACAACCGATACCCTCGATATATGGGGTGCCGTAACATCACAAAGCGATAAAACCGCAACCGAGGCAGATGTTTTATCGGCACTTGAAAATTTCAGAGGTGAAATCGAGCAGCTGCCGCCGATGTACTCGGCAATCAAGGTAAACGGTCAAAGACTTTACGACCTTGCAAGACAGGGAAAAGAAGTTGAACGAAAACCGAGAAAAGTTACGGTTTACAGACTTGAACTTAAAGATTTTGACGAAGAAAGCCAAAGCGGAACATTGAATATAAGCTGTTCAAAGGGAACATATATCCGAACAATAATTGACGATTTAGGTAAAATTCTCAAAACGGGTGCAGTAATGACTGCTTTGTGCAGGACGGCTGCGTGCGGTTATAACCTTGCTGACAGCATTACACTTGAAACTGCAAGAGAATTAGCCGAAAAGGGAGAGATTTCAGAGCATATTATGCGCACGGAAACTCTTTTTGCAGGTTACCGCAAAATATATGTGTCTGACGCACAGGCAAAACGCTTTTCAAACGGCGGTGAACTTGATATGTTAAGAACCGCACTTGCAAAAGCAAAAGCGCAAGATAAGGAAATAATCAGAGTAAGCGACAGACAGGGAAAATTTTTAGGTCTTGGCATTGCCGATAACGAAAGCGGTCAGTTGAAAATTCTTAAATTGTTTTTGAACTGATTTTTTTAACATTCTGTTATAATAATGTTGAAAAATTTAGGTCAAGTCTTTTTAAAGGCTAACGCCGTTGTGTTCAAGCCGCCAAACAGCTCGCTGTTTGGCTATCGTTAGATTGCGTAAGCGGAAAGTATTGTGGGCTTTTCCCACACCCACGACCTTTGAAAAGGTCGACCAAACTTTTATAATTGCTTTAAAAAGTATTTTGCTAAACCATAATTGCCAAACTTTTGACAAATAACCGATTATTAATACATTAAAAATTAATCCGAACGGAGAATAACTATGGAAGATATTAAACTTTGTCCATTTTGCGAAAGTCCTATGCTCATCGTAGATGACGGAAAAAACAACGGCAAACCGTACTACGAATGTTCAACCTGCGGACTTCGTTTTCAAATAAAAGGCTTTGACGAAAAACCTGTGGAGATTAAGGAATGAAAATTACAGTAGTCAACGGTCAGAGCCATAAAGGCTCTACATATCACATCGGCAAAATGCTTGCTGATAAACTTGGCGGCAAAGTTACAGAGTTCTTTTTGCCAAAGGATTTCAGTGATATGTGCATTGGCTGTACAAGCTGTTTTATAAAAAATGAACATCTTTGCCCTCATCACGCAAGGCTCGAAAAGCTGACAAATGCAATTGATGATGCAGATGTGCTTATTTTTACAAGCCCCGTTTATGTTTACCACACCACAGGCGCTATGAAAAGTTTTCTTGACCATTACGGCTACCGTTGGATGGTACACCGTCCTGAAAAGAAGATGTTTTCAAAGCAGGCAGTTTGTATTTCTACCGCAGCCGGAGCGGGTACAAAGTCAACCAACAAAGATATTGCCGACAGCTTTTTCTTTTGGGGAATACCCAAAATTTATAAATACGGTTTGAATGTCCGTGCCACATCATACAACGGAATCAGCGAAAACACTTTGAAAGCAATCGACAAAAAGACCACCGCCCTTGCAAAGAAAATCAAAGCAAAGGACGGCAAGGTGAAGGTCGGAATCAAAACCAAAGCCTTTTTTGAACTTATGCGTATAATTCAAAGGAAAAGCGATTGGAACGAGGCTGATACGGACTATTGGCATAACAAAGGCTGGGACGGTAAAAAGCGCCCGTGGAAGTAAGGAGTTTACTATGAAAAAATGCTTGATTACAGTTGATTATCAGGTGGATTTTGTAAACGGTTCACTTGGATTTGACGGTGCGGAAAAACTTGAAAATGCAATTGCCGAAAAAATTGAAAAATACAGGGCAGAGGGTGCAGATATTATATTCACTCTTGATACCCATCAATGCGATTACTTAACTACTTTTGAGGGCAGAATATTGCCGATTGAACATTGCATTGAGTACACAAAAGGTCACGAACTTTACGGAAAAATCAAGTCTATGGTTCAGCCAAACGACAAAGTGTTCAAGAAATGCACCTATGGCAGTGAGGCTCTGTTTGATTATCTAAGAAAGTGTGATTACAAAGAAATCGAGCTCTGCGGACTTGTATCGAATATTTGTGTTATTTCAAACGCCGTGCTTGCCCGAACCGCTTTGCCTAACGCACGACTGACTGTTGACAGCAATGCCACTGCCTCAAATGATGACGGTTTAAATACAGCCGCATTAAATGTTATGCGTGGACTCGGAATTACCGTAATTTAACTTGACAATAATTATAACTTGTTGTAAAATACTGAATATAATGTCATTTCGACATTTCAGGGTAATAGGTAGTTTGTCAGAAGTCCTTGTGGGCGTATTATAGGACTTCTGACACCGCCTATTTTGGTTTTATGATTTGTGCAATACAAATTTCGTATTATACGGAACATTTCAAATTTTTATCAAGAAATTTGAAAAAAATTAAAAAAACATTTGAAATTGTAAAACATATGTGATATAATACCAATGTTGCTTAACGCTGATCAAAAATTTAATATGCTGATATAGCTCAGGAGGTAGAGTGCGTCCTTGGTAAGGACGAGGTCACGGGTTCAAATCCCGTTATCAGCTCCAAGGAAAAGATATTATCCGAATTTGTGGGTAATATCTTTTTTGATTAAAGATGAAATTGTAAAACGGGATTTGAAAGCCCGTAAAGAAAACAGTCCGGTGGACTGTTTTTAGGGCGTAGAGTTGAAGAA
>ULUD01057563.1_pt1 | contig 10962 bp, 8 predicted proteins | sample 1958191 | NCBI WGS metagenome assembly ULUD01 (sample SAMEA4835751, study PRJEB28245) | human gut metagenome | biome: gut microbiome; material: fecal sample | place: Denmark | collected 2008 | reverse complement strand
AACTTATACGCTTCAATGGTATTCTGTAAATCTTCATTAGTTAGAAACTTCTCTTTGAAAGAATCATCCAACTTTCTGTATTCCAGTTTTTTGTATTCTTCCAAAGTTCCTTTGAAAGTTTTCATTTCTTGTGTTCTCTCGTACCTTTCTTCAATAGATAGATTTCTTTCCGCATATCTGTTGGCGAATATGGCAGGTGCGGAAGATTCTACGGGTATCATTCCCATATCTGTTTCTGCATAATCGGGCAGGAAGTGGTTGGCTACTTCCCACACATACTCTAAAAGTGGCTCATTTAGACATTTGTAGCTTTCATGCCAAGCCACTTTTAAATCGGGCAGTTCTTCTATCTGATACATAGTGTATTCATATTAGTTATACTGCAAAATAAAAGAAAAGTCTGCAATCTTTAGTGGATTACAGACTTCTTTTTCGTTATAGTAGGTTCTTCATTGCATTGTTTATCTGCTCATTGTCGAAACTATCTAAATAAACTTGTGTTACTCGTTCCGAACTGTGTCCCATAATCTGCCCTATGATAGCGGTTGATATACCTGCTTTCTTCATAATGGTAGCTTGGCTATGTCTTGCAACGTATGTGGTGATTGGAATAGGTATGCCCAATTCTTCGCCAATCTGTTTTAAGCGTTTATTTACTTTGGTGATAACTTTATGCAGTCTATTGGCTTTCTCTTGTTCCGTTGTATGTCTGTTTGAAAATATTGGGAACAGATAAGGGTTGTTCTTGTCGTGGTACTTCTTTATGAGTTCAACCGCTTGCGGAACTAACGGTAATTTGATGAGTTTGCCAGTCTTGCATCTTTTATAGACAAGTCTGTTGTCTATGATGTTCTTCTGTGTTAGATTGGCTATATCCACAAAGTTAATGCCACCCATGTAATAGGTGAAAGCAAACAAGTCTATGGGTAGGTGCATGAATCTGTTGTCTGTCTGATATTGCAACACTCTGTTTATATCCTCTTTGCTTAACGCTCTTTTGGCTGTTTCTTGATTCAACTTAGATACTTTGTATTTCTTGAAAGGGTAGTGTTCCGCTTTTACCATACCTTCTTGTATGGCATAATTATAGATGGTGCGCAATGTTCTGAATCGTATGCCGATGGTATTCTCCGCAAGTCCGTTGTTTCTAAGCCATGTCTCGTATTTTTTTAGCCAAGCAACATCTATATCTGTGAAATGAATATTCAGATGTTTATTGTACTTGATGAGTGAATTGTACACTTGTTTAACAGAAAGCATATATCCACGTCTGTTTTCTTCTTGAAGAAGTCGGAGATACTCATTAAATGCTTCTTCTACCGTTTTCGGTTTAACTGAATTAGAAACTTGCTCATTCAAGGTATTGGCTGTAAACAACTTATCCTCTGATTTCAGTTTAACTATTTCCGTTTCATACTCTTTTTTCTTGTTAGCTATGAGTATGTTAATATACTCTTTATTAGGACAATTCGATTTTGGAATGTTCTTTTCAAAGTTCCAGTGTTCTGCTCTTACAGACACACCTAAACTTTTATACTTTCGTTTGCCATCCATGCAGACACAAACCATAAGCGGATGTTCACCATTACCAAGAGTTTTTGACTTGTAACACAATACATTAACGGTTGTAGCCATATCATTTTTCGGTTTACATCTTGGTTTACATGAGAGTTGAAAAACCACCGAAAAAGACACCGAAAAGACATAAAAAAAGCAGCTACCTTAATTAGTAACTGCCTGATAATTAATCTTTTGAAAAGTGGTGCCACCAGGAATCGAACCGGGGACACAAGGATTTTCAGTCCTTTGCTCTACCAACTGAGCTATGGCACCATTATTTCTTGTTTGCGGTTGCAAAGGTAGTGAAACTTTTTTAAACTGCAAACTATTTCTAAAAAAAAACACTGATAAAAACATAAGGTGTTTATTATCAGTGTTGTTTAATTAAAATTATTTTTCTTTTAGTGGATTCCAACCTTGCGCTTTCAGCTCAAACTCTTGTCCGTCACGGGTAATCAGGGCACATCCCAGCTCCGGTTTGGTGATGTGACCAATCACTTTTATACCCTCTATAGCCGAAACTCGTTCATGCTCTGTTAAAGGTACAGTAAATAATAGCTCATAGTCCTCACCACCATTTAAAGCACATGTTGTCACATTCATATTCAGCTCTTCCGCCATTACAGCCGTTTGGTAATCAATGGGAATTCTTTCCTCGTAAACGCGACAGCCGGTATCGCTTTGTGAGCATATATGCAGCAGTTCCGAAGAAAGGCCGTCGGAAATATCCATCATAGCGGTGGGCTTGATTCCCGCTTTTGCCAGTTTCTCAATGATATCCTTACGTGCTTCAGGCTTTAACTGACGTTCCAAAATATATTCTTTTCCGGAAAAATCCGGATTTGCTTCTTTTTCTCCTTGGAAAACAGCCTTTTCACGCTCTAGAAGTTGAAGTCCCATATAAGCTCCTCCCAAGTCACCGCTGACACAAATCAAGTCTGTATCTTGTGCGCCGTTGCGATAAACCACTTTGTCCTTGTCCGCTTCACCTATGCAAGTAATACTGATGGCGAGCCCGGTTACGGATGAAGTTGTATCTCCACCCACAATATCTACATGGTGTAGTTCACAAGCCAGTTTTAGCCCATCATAGAATTGTTCTAAATCTTCAATACAAAAGCGTTTGGACAGTGCGATAGAAACTGTGATTTGTTTTGGAGCACCATTCATAGCATAAATGTCCGAGAAGTTTACGATGGCCGATTTATATCCCAAATGTTTCAATGGGGTATAAACCAAATCAAAATGTACCCCTTCCATCAGTAAGTCTGTGGTCACCAATACCTCTTTATCTTTAAACTCCAATACGGCTGCATCGTCTCCCACACCATATTGGGTTTCTGGATTTTTTAACTCAATATCCTTCGTCAGATGTTTAATGAGGCCGAACTCACCTAAGGTCGCTATTTCTGTTCTGTTTATTTCCTGCATATCCTTAAATTCGATTAATCATTTCACGCATAATGGTAGTCATGCGCGGTTGCGCTTCATCTGCCGCTTTCTGAACCTCTTCGTGTGAAACTTCCACAATTTTTCCCTCCACGCCTAGGTCGGTGATAACCGATACTCCAAACACTTTGATGCCACAATGGTTTGCTACAATAACTTCAGGAACGGTAGACATACCTACGGCGTCAGCTCCAAGAATGTGGAACATCTTGTATTCTGCCGGAGTTTCGAAGGTAGGTCCCTGTGTACCGATATATACTCCTTGTTGTACTTTGATACCTTTTTCTTTAGCGATCTCCAGTGCTTTGTCTATCAGTTCTTTGGAGTAGGCTTCACTCATATCCGGGAAACGGGGGCCGTATTCAATGTTCTTGCCGTGCAACGGATGTTCGGGAAAAAAGTTGATATGATCTCTGATAATCATCAGGTCACCAATTTCAAAGTCTGCATTCGTACCTCCAGCTGCATTGGATACGAACAATGTTTTGATACCTAATTCACGCATCACTCGTACAGGGAAGGTAACTTCTTTCATGGAGTATCCTTCATAGAAGTGGAAACGTCCTTGCATGGCCATGATGTCTTTATTACCCAATTTGCCGAAAATCAATTTACCGCTATGTCCCTCTACGGTTGAAACAGGGAAATTAGGGATATCTTTGTAATTGATCTCGTATTTATCGGTAATTTCGTGTACTAGGCTTCCTAAGCCGGTACCTAATATGATAGCAGTTTCGGGACTGGTATGCATCTTTTCTCTAAGAAAATCTGCTGTTTCTTGAATTTTTTCTAACATAGTTGGTTATATTTGAATTAAACAGTTCTTGTTGGTCTTGTAAGAAGATTACCTCAATGGGCAGCATATATATATAAGGTTTTAGTGTCTTGTCCATCAGTGGATGGGCTGCTAATCGTACTGAGTCTTTTTCAGTGGTGATAATCATGCGTTTACCTTCCGGAAGTTTCATGAAACGTTTCTTTATCAGTTCCATATCTCTTGCTGTAAAGTTATGGTGGTCACTGAAAGCCAGTGACTCAATGTGCTCATTGTATGGTGATAAATCTTGAATGAGTTTTGCTGGTGAGGCTATGCCTGTCACCAATAGGATATGCTTATCTTTTTCTATCTCTTTTAATGGAACTGCATTCCCTACTGTAAACAACGGATGCAGCTTGCCGTATGCTAATGTCGTGAAGTAGAGCTGCTGATAGGGGTAAAGTTCCATTTGCTTGCTCAAGACTCTCAAATCCATCGGGGTGATGTCCTTAGGGCATTTAGTGACAATGACAATATGTGCCCGGCTTTTTCCATTTTCAGGTTCGCGCATTCGTCCGGCAGGCAGCAAGGCGTCTTCGCAAATCAGTCGATGGTAATCTACTAATAAGATGTTCATTCCGGGTTTTACATATCGGTGCTGGAAAGCATCATCCAAAATAATCACTTCTGTTCCGGGGGCAATGTGACTATTGCATAACTGCTCTATGCCATGACAACGGTTTCGGTCTACTGCCATATAGATGTCCGGAAACTTCTGTTTCATTTGGAAAGGTTCGTCACCTATCATCTGTATGGACGTATCCGGCCCAGCAAGTACAAAACCTTTGGATTTGCGTTTGTAGCCGTGGCTCAGTACGGCCACTTTGTAATCTTTCTGCAATAATCTTATCAAGTATTCTGTATGGGGGGTCTTTCCGGTTCCGCCCACGGTGATGTTGCCTACCGAGATGATTGGGACATCAAACTTACGTTCTTTGTATATTCCCCAGTCAAACAATTTATTACGCAGCCATACGCCGGTCCCATAAAGCCATGAAACCGGATATAGCCACTTGTTTATCTTGATAAGATTACCTTCCATGCGCAAATTATTGGATATTAGGGTCAAACGGCATACGTGCCTGTATGCAGTTGGCGTTTTTTATGTTCTCCAGCGCCTTGAAGCTGTTATAATAGCTTCCCAAATATTCTTTGATTTCGCTGTTTACATAATGTTTTTTCTGATTGCCCAGCAAACTTGCGAAAATATTTTCTTTTTCGGGATAGCCGATAATACTGTAATTTTCTATGCCGGCTTGGGTGGCGGCGGCATTTAATGCCTTGTCTATACCTCCCAGTTCATCTACCAAACCGAGATCTTTGGCCATAGCACCGGTCCATACACGGCCTTCAGCTACTTTTTCAATAGCCTCTGTAGACATTTTTCTACCTTCGGCGCAACGGCTTACGAATAGCTTGTATCCTCGGTTGACATAATTCTGCATCAATTCTTGTTCTGATGCGTTTAATGGACGGGTAAGAATAGGACCTAGGCTGGCACCCAGATCTGCCATTTTATTAGTTTTCACTACATCAAAATTCAATCCTAAAGTTTCAGTAAACAGTTTCTCACCTGAATACATCATGCCGAATATGCCGATAGAACCAGTCAGCGTAGTCGGGTCAGCGAAAATGCGGTCTGCAGCGCAGGAAATGTAATAGCCTCCTGATGCAGCATAATCTCCCATAGAAACGATTACCGGTTTTTTCTCTTTCAGTCTTACTACTTCACGCCATATTTGATCTGAACCGTATGCGCTGCCACCCGGTGAGTTGACGCGTAATACAACAGCTTTTACATCATCGTTATCACGTAATTTGCGCAGGCCTTTACACATCTTTTGTACATCAATACAATCTTCTGTGGAACTGCCGGGAGCATCCAGAATCTCACCGTATGCATAATATACGGCTATTACATTTCCACTTTTGTCTTTGGGCACATTTTTCTTGACGTTTATCATATCTTCTATGAAAAGACTGTTCAGCTTGTCGTCTTCGTCACGACCGCTTAATTGTTTCAGATAGGAAATAACTTCATCTTTATACATCAAGGTGTCTGCTAGTCCGCATTGAACATATTCTTCTGCCTGACAAAAATCCATATATCGGTCTGCATAAGCATTCAGAGTATCTGTCGGGATGTGTCGTGAATCGGATACATCTGCCTGAATACGATTCCAGACAGATTCCAGACATTCGGTCATCTGTTCGCGGTTGGCCGGACTCATTTCTGTAGCGATAAACGGTTCCACGGCTGATTTGTAAGTACCCACTCTGAATACTTGTATTTCCAGTCCTAGTTTGGAAACCAGATTTTTGAAGAAAACAGGTTGCATGCCTGCTCCGTGCCATCCGATACTTCCTTGCGGATTGATAATTATTTTATCGGCCACGCTGGAAAGATAATACATCTTCTGTGCATATTGGTCTGCATAAGCAACGATGAATTTACCGCTTTCTTTGAAATCCAGTAATGCATTGCGTATTTCCTCTAAGGAAGCGTATGATGCTTCCAGATAAGAAGGTTGGATATAAATACCCTTGATTTTGTCATTGTCTTTTGCTTTCTTGATAGAAGCTAGAATGTCATCCAAACCGTATGCCTCAAATTCTTCCCCCAAAAGTTGTTGGAGTGGGTTTTCCTGTACGCGTTCGGATAGACTGCCTTTAAAGTCGAGTACGAAGATAGAGTTGTCTTTCACCACCGTTTCAGTATCCGATGATGCGACTATGCCAACCAGAGTGATAATCCCTAGTATAGTGAACACTACGCCTGCCAGAATGACGCCGATAACGCTGGCAAACGTAAATTTTAGAAAATCTTTCATTGAATGTGTTGTTTTTAATGTTAATAATTAGCTAACAAAAATAGGTTATTGCATTGAAAAAAGCAAAAAAAGTGAACATCTTTTGCTGCCTGTTTGTTCTTCATTTATAATAATAACCTATAAATACGTTGTATTATATGACAAAAAGTTTTAAAGAGGCTCTGAAAGCCCGTCGTACATTTTATCAGATCGAAAACAAATCGACATTGTCTGATAAAGAAATAAGAGATTTAATTCGTTTTGCTGTAGAATTTGTCCCCTCAGCTTTCAATTCTCAAACCACCCGTGTTGCGTTATTAACAGGTAAGGCGCATGAAAAGTTGTGGAACATTGTAAAAAATGTCTTGCGTGAGCGGGTTCCGGCTGAGGTATTTGGCAAGACCGAAGAAAAGATTGATGGCTGTTTTGCTTGTGGATATGGTACTATTCTATATTTTGAAGATATGGCTATCGTTCGCTCTTTGCAGGAAAGTTTCCCCACTTATAAAGATAATTTCCCTATCTGGGCAGAGCAGACCGATGCTATGCATCAGTTGGCAGTCTGGACCATGCTGGAAGATGCAGGAATGGGGGCGTCTTTGCAACATTATAATCCGCTGATTGATGATGAAGTACGTAAAGCTTGGAATTTGCCTGGTGATTGGAAATTGGTAGCGCAGATGCCATTCGGTGTGCCTGTTGCACAACCGGGCTCTAAGGAAGTGATGTCATTGGATGAGCGTGTTTTTGAATTTACTGATTAAAATTCATGTCTCATCTTTTGGCTTATTAGGGGAAAATAAGCATCTTTGTGTGCAATAAAATAAAGATGTGCTATGAAAAAATTATTATCCCTTCCCCCTAATCTGGTGGAATGTTTTCATGATATAGAGAAAGCAGACCGGACAGAGTGGTTTTGTACTTCCGATCCTATAGGCAGTAAGCTGGGATCAGGTGGGGGGACCGCATGGCTGTTGGAGGCTTGTCATCAGAAAGTGACTCCTGACAGCGATTTTCTTACTTGGTTGGGAAAAGAAAAACGTATTTTACTTCATGCAGGCGGGCAGAGTCGTCGTTTGCCCGGATATGCGCCATCCGGCAAAATTCTTACCCCCATTCCTGTATTCCGGTGGGCCAGAGGACAACGGCTGTCACAAAATCTGCTTTCCCTCCAGCTCCCTTTATATGAACAAATCATGGAGAAAGCTCCGTCTTCTCTTCATACATTGATTGCAAGTGGGGATGTTTATATCCGTGCGGGCCAACCGCTTCAGACTATTCCTGATGCGGATGTGGTGTGTTACGGTTTATGGGTAGATCCTAATCTGGCAAAGAACCATGGTGTTTTTGTTTCTTCACGAGTCACTCCCGATAAGCTTGATTTCATGCTTCAAAAACCTTCGGTGGAGGAATTGGGGAAATTAATGCAAACCCATCTTTTTCTGATGGATATCGGAATTTGGCTGTTAAGTGACCGTGCGGTTAGTCTGTTGGTAAAACGATCTTATAAGGAAGGAAAACTCTCTTATTATGACATGTATTCTGATTTCGGACTTACATTGGGAGAGCATCCGCGTACGATGGACGATGAGCTTAACAAGCTGAGTGTGGCTATTCTGCCGTTGCCCGGAGGGGAGTTTTATCATTACGGAACCAGTCGTGAACTTATTTCTTCTACATTGGCAGTACAAAATTTGGTAAACGACCAGCGGGAGATTATGCACAAGAAGGTAAAACCGCATCCGGCCATGTTTGTTCAGAATGCTGAGGTAGGTTATCAACTTACCTCACAAAATTCGGAAATATGGATAGAGAACAGTTGTGTAGGAGCAGGATGGAATATCCATCACCAGACTATCATAACAGGTGTTCCCGTTAATAATTGGAACTTGGAGGTTCCGTCTGGTGTGTGTATTGATGTGGTTCCTTTTGGAGAATCGGGCTATGTAGCGCGTCCATACGGCTTCAATGATACTTTCAAGGGATCTTTGGCCAAGGAAGAAACATATTATCAAGGAATGTCTGTAGGTGAGTGGTGTGCTGTACGCGGCATTTCGGTGGAAGAAATAGAAAACGGTCACGACTTGCAGGCCGCGCGTTTGTTTCCGGTTTGCTCATCTGTAGAGGAATTGGGAGCAGTTATGCGCTGGATGGTCTCTGAACCGGCATTACAGCAAGGAAAAGAAATATGGCAACGCTGTCGTAAGTTATCTGCCGATGATATATCCGCTTATTCTAATCTTTATCGTCTGGCAGAACAGCGTGAAGCTTTCCGGATAAAGAATTGGCCGGCATTGGCGCATAATTATGAACGAAGTGTCTTTTATCAGCTAAATTTGGAGAATGCTGCTGGAGAATTTGCTCGGTATGATCTGTCGTTGCCTGAGCCTTTATCAGAATCGGCTCCGCTGATGACACGTATCAGTGATAATATGTTCCGTGCTCGGGTGCAGCAGCTTAAGGGGCTGGCTTATCGGGAATATGAGAATGAGGCTTTTCGTTTGATGCGCGACGGACTTACTGCTTCGGCTTTAGCCAAGAGGCAGCAACCGCATTTGTCAGTGTACTCCGATCAGATTGTCTGGGGGCGTAGTCCGGTCCGTATTGATCTGGCCGGCGGATGGACGGATACTCCACCTTATTGCTTGAATGAAGGGGGGAATGTGGTGAATATTGCTATTGAGTTGAACGGGCAGCCTCCTTTACAAGTTTACGTGAAACCTTGTCGGGAATATAAAATAATCCTTCGTTCTATAGACTTAGGCGCTATGGAAGTGGTTACAACTTATGGGGAGGTAAGGGGTTTCATGCAAGTGGGCTCCCCATTCTCTATACCTAAAGCGGCATTGGTGCTGGCAGGTTTCCAGCCGGGCTTTTCCACCGAATCGTATGTTTCACTGGAAGAGCAGTTGAAGGCGTTTGGTTCCGGAATGGAAATTACTCTGCTTTCTGCGATTCCTGCGGGCTCCGGTCTGGGTACAAGTTCTATTCTTGCATCGACTGTGCTGGGGGCAATCTCTGATTTTTGCGGGCTGAACTGGGATAAGAACGAGATATGTAACCGTACGCTTATTCTGGAACAGCTGCTGACTACCGGCGGGGGGTGGCAAGATCAATACGGAGGTGTGCTTCGTGGTGTGAAATTATTGCAGACCCATGCAGGTATGGATCAGAGTCCATTAGTGCGCTGGTTGCCCGATTATTTGTTTACAGGTGGCGAATATCAGAAGTGTCATTTGCTTTATTACACGGGAATTACCCGTACAGCTAAAGGAATTTTAGCTGAAATCGTGCGCAGCATGTTCCTTAACTCCACAGAGCATTTGTCTATACTTGGCGGTATGAAAGGGCATGCTCTTGACTTGTACGAAGCCATTCAGCGTGGAAATTTCGATGAAATGGGACGTTTGGTTGGTAAAAGCTGGAAGCTGAACCAAGCGTTAGATCCCGGCACTAATCCTGAGGCGGTTGAGGCTATCATTCGCCGGATTGATGATTATTGTTTGGGATATAAATTGCCAGGTGCGGGGGGAGGCGGCTATCTTTATATGGTGGCTAAAGATCCTGAGGCAGCTATACGTATTCGAAGTATTCTTACTCAGAACCCACCCAACAGTTGTGCCCGTTTTGTTGATATGACTTTGTCCGACAAGGGTTTGCAAATTAGCCGAAGCTAGTTATAACTGAATAGAGTTGGGAAACCAGCCGGGTGATATTTTCTTTAGCAAACTCCGGTTTCATTGCCTTCTCCAAAGTAATGGGGCCGGGGGCTATAGAGAATATACCTTTGAATCCCGCTTTGTTTAATTCCGGCAGGTTTTCTATACTGCCTGCCAGTACAATAACGGGGATATGTTCTTTTTGTGCTTCCTTTAGTATCCCGTATGGTACTTTTCCCATAGCTGTCTGCCGGTCTGCTTTTCTCTCGCCTGTAATAATGAGGTCTGCTCCTTTTATTTTCTCGGAGAAGTCGATACTTTCAATAATAATTCTGTTCCTGGTTTTAGCTCTGCGTTAAAAAAAGCCAGCAGTCCGCCACCCATGCCTCCGGCTGACCTGCACCGGGGTAGTTCGTGATATCTTTTCCTGTCGTTTTCTTTATAACTTCGGCTAATGATTGCATGCCTTCATCCAGCCTTTGCACCATTTTAGGATCGGTTCCTTTTTTGTTGTGCAAAGATATATGCCGCTCCGTCAGGACCGTAGAAAGGGTTGGTTACATCACATGCTACCACGAAGTGTGTTTCTTTTAGTGCGGGGTGAATACCGGTGTGTCTATGCTGCTTTTTCCTTCCTAAAGTTTTTCAAGAGTGGTAGCATTGGCAT
>ULUD01022998.1_pt1 | contig 11045 bp, 10 predicted proteins | sample 1958191 | NCBI WGS metagenome assembly ULUD01 (sample SAMEA4835751, study PRJEB28245) | human gut metagenome | biome: gut microbiome; material: fecal sample | place: Denmark | collected 2008 | reverse complement strand
AGCCCAAGCCGCGTCATATCCACCAGGATCGTTTTGACCGGGTCACGGGAAAGCTCTTCCCCGAGCGTCCGCATCAGCGTCTCCTGATCTTCTTTCGATTCCATATCGATAAAATCCACAATAATAATACCGGAAAGATTCCGCAGGGAAAGCTGGCGCGCCACCTCATGCGCCGCCTCCAGATTAATCTTAAGAATGGTCTCCGCCGGTGTCTTCTTGCCGGTGTATTTCCCCGTATTGACATCGATAACTGTCAACGCTTCCGTAGGTTCAATCACAAGATATCCACCGGATTTCATCCAGACACGGCGATCCGATGCACTTTTCAGCACAGATTCCAGGCGGTACAGCTTCATTAATGGAAGGTTCTCATCTGTATATAGGGACAATTTCGGAACCGCCTGTTTTATGCTTTCATTTTTATCTGCCTGGGTCTGATTTTCTTTTTGTTCCTTGTCCTCTTCCTTCTCTTCCTCCAGCCATGCCTCAATCTTCTTCGCATACTCCGGCACATCTGTGATGATCTCCGAAAGGGTTCCTTTCTTCGCATCCCTAAGACTCTGGATATAGGGCGGCGTACCCTGCTCTAAAAGGCTGTAACAGGTGCGGCAGGCTGCCCGGGCAAAAAGTTCTTCCATCTGCTGTTTCAGCTTCTCTGTTTCTGCACAGAGTGTTTCGATGGAAGCCGACGCCCCATTCGTCCGGACAATCAGTCCAAAACGCTCATCCTTATGTGTCAGAAGTTCCTCCCGCACCTTCTCTTTCCAGGCATTATCCTTGATTTTTGCCGAAAATCCAATCTGCGGTTTTCCCACCGTCAGAACCATATAGGTTCCCGGAAAATTCAGACAGCAGGTCACGGACGGATCCTTGGTTTTCAGGGCGTCGCGGGACACCTGGACGAGAAGCTCGTCTCCAGCTTTTAGTTTCCGTGGACTTACTTTCTTCTCAGAATTTCCAGAATATTCTAATGAACATAGCTGGTTCAGCTCGTCTGTATAAAGCGGAACCGGGTTTTCCGCCAGGCTGAAATACCCGGTTTTTCCACCGCCGAGGTCAATAAACGCGGCGTTGATGTTTTTTACCACATTTTTTACCTTGCCGATGTAAATATTCCCCAGCAGGCTTTCATCGCCAGATTCCAGCGTCAGCGACCGGCAGTGCCCGTCCGAGAGGAGCGCCGTCAGGCTTCGATCCTTCCATTTTGTCACTATTAACTGATCCAAACTCTTCGTCTCCTCTCTTTTTTTGCTGCCGTTCACACTTCACGCTACCTGCAGCCGGATTTTGCTGGCGCTTCGCATTTCATCTCTTAATGAACATTGAAGCATTTACACAATCTCGCTTCCATACGCCTCAAGCGGTACATACTCCGGTGCGCCCTCGGCGCCCTCGTCCGCATACAGCTCCTCGCGCTCGACCTGAATGGCAAACGGGCGGTAGGTCAGCCCCAGGCTCTCATAGAATGCCTGCAATACCTGCTCCGGCTTTCCGTTTGCCGCACTGCCCGATAAGAGGCGCAGGAAGACACAGATTCCTTCTGCCTGTTTTTCCTCCTCAACCGTCTCATTTTCCAGATCTGGATACCAGTCTGCGACCATCGCCGGAACATACTCTTTCCGCTCCGCGATTCGCGCCTCACAGATCAGCGGACGCAGATCCACGGTTCTCTCGCCCTTTTTCGTCTGCTTCACAAACGGAATTGTCTCGCTTTTGCAGAATGTCAGGAATTTCCCGAAAAATTCTTCTACACTGCTGCCGTCCTCCGGTGCAAATCCCTCTTTAAACCAGAATGTGTAATCAGCAGCTGCCACCAGCGACATCGCATTCTTTGCCGTCTCCGGAAGCTCGCGGTAGCTGAGCACCTCCAGCCCCTCGGCGCTGACCTCATTTAATCGGCGCACCATCCCGGTCGAATTTCCGCTGGAATTGACATCAATATCCACATACTCCGCATGGCTGATAAGCCCCACGCTGAGCGGAGATGCAAACGACATGATCTGGTGCGGGCTGAATCCTTCGCTATAACGGATATCCACTTCCGCCCGGCGCATCACCTTCTGGAAGTAACGCATCACGTCCAGATGACCGATAAAACGCACCGTTCCCTGTTTTTGAAATTTAATTCGTATCTTCATGACCGCTCCTTCCTCATGCCCGTTCTTCGAAACAGACTCCGCCGCCGTACTTACGGACACCACATCCCGAACAGCGCATCCGGCAGTTCGGCGTTACCGTTTCCGCCTGTGCGTTCGCCCACTCGCGTTTCAAGAAATCCTTCGTCACACCCGCGTCGATGAAATCCCACGGGAACACTTCATCAAGGCTTCTCTCACGCGTCGTATAGAAATCAATGTCCACGCCGCAGGTCTCAAACGCCTTCATCCAGATATCATTGTTGAAATACTCTGACCAGGAATCGTAGATTGCACCCTGACGGTACGCCTCCTCAATCACAGCTGCCACCTTGCGGTCGCCGCGCGCCAGAACACCTTCCAGCACGGTCACATCCGCCTCATGCCAGTTATAGCGGAGACTCTTCTTATTTAACATCTCTTTCATGCGGTGGTTGACGATGCTCGCGCGCTCCAAGAACTGCTCTTTCGTGCACATCGGCGCCCACTGGAACGGGGTAAATGGCTTCGGCACAAAGAACGAGGTGCTGGCGGTTACCTGCACCTTGCCGTGGCGCTGTTCCTTCGGAACCGTGTCATAGTACACTTCCGCCACCTTCTCCGAAAGCTCGGCAATGCCCTGCATATCTTCCACGGTCTCAGTCGGAAGTCCCAGCATGAAGTAGAGCTTTACGCGGTTCCAGCCGCCCTTGAACGCCTCGGCAGAACCATTTAAAATATTTTCCTCGGTCAGACCCTTGTTGATAACGTTACGCAGACGCTGGGATCCCGCCTCCGGTGCAAAGGTCAGGCTGCTCTTCTTCACGTCCTGCACCTTGCTCATGACATCGAGGGAAAATGCGTCAATACGCAGGGACGGCAGAGACACATTGACGCCCTTTCCGTCAAACTCGTCGATCAGGAAATTGACGATTCCCTCCAGCTTCGTGTAATCACTGGAGCTCAGCGAACTCAGCGAAATTTCTTCATGTCCGGTGCTCTTTAGCATCGTCCGTGCCAGACGTTTCAGTTCCTCCAGGCTGCGCTCGCGCACCGGGCGGTATACCATGCCCGCCTGGCAGAAACGGCATCCGCGGATACAGCCGCGCATGATCTCGAGAACCACACGGTCCTGCGTCGCGCGCAGATACGGAACCACCGGCTTCTCCGGATACCAGGTATCGCTCATATCCATGACAAGCTGCTTGGAAACGGTCTGCGGCGCGTGCGGGTTATTCGGGATCATAGCCTCGATCGTGCCGTCCTCTTTATAAGACACGTCATAAAATGCCGGTACATAGATTCCTGGAATCTGTGCCGCCATCTCTAAAAATTCCTTCCGGCTGCCGCCGCGGGCCTTGATCTCCTTATAACGGTCGATCAGGTCAAAATACACCACCTCGCCCTCGCCCATATAGAAGAGATCGAAAAATGGTGCAATCGGCTCCGGATTGTAGGTACACGGACCGCCGCCGATAACGATCGGATCCTCCTCGGTACGATCTTCTGCATGGAGCGGAATCTGTGATAATTCCAGCACCTGCAAAATATTGGTGTAGCACATTTCGTACTGGATTGTAATTCCAAGGAAGTCAAATTTTTTGATCGGATCCTGGCTTTCAACAGCAAACAGCGGAATCTTCTGCTCCCGCATGATCGGATCTAAGTCCATCCACGGGGAATAAACACGCTCACAGTAAACGTCATCCCGGCGGTTGAACATATCATAAAGAATCTGGATGCCCAGATGGGACATACCGATCTCGTACACGTCCGGGAAACACATACAGAATCTGATTGTCTCCGGGGTGAGGACTTTTGTGACGGAGTTTACTTCGCCTCCGATATAGCGGGCGGGCTGCTGAATACTCAAAAGAGTTTCGTCATCTAACGCTAATTTCTTCATATCGTTCTTATTTTTCACCTGACTTTTCTATTCTTTTTTTGTCCTTTTTATGTGGCAAAGTCCGTCATACGAGGACACGTTGATGTTTGATTTTTTATGCTCTCTGACATGTTACAACAAAATTGAAATTGTGCCTGTTTTCCGCACGATTTTGCCGTATTTGGATGAAATGTTTATTTTTCACACATCCTGGACTGCATCATTATACGGTATTTCCCCGTTTTGCGCAAGGGACTCTTTGGCTGTGACACTCGCGTATGCACCGGTCCAACACGTTTATATATGCCCCAGGATCTAGAACCTCCCTCTGTTTTCCCGGCATCGGGCATTGTACCGTATAGGGAAAAACCGATTCCAACATCTGTTCGTATGGCGACAACAGTTCATATACCGGTTGCTCCGAGACAACGTACATCTGCATGGTAAATTCTGCCTTTGCGTGCCCAAGCACGGTTGCCAGTTCTCTGATGTTGACATCGTGTTTAGCCATGAGGGTTGCATAGGTATGTCTCAGATCGTGCCAGTGAAAATCTTCCGGCATGTCAAGCTCCTGTTTCAGTTTTTTGAACGGCTTTGCGTAACCGTATCGGGTGTAAGGGCGTCCGTTTTCCTGATGCCATACCGCAACATCATCCGTATTGAGGTGCATGGATGTTTCGGTTTGTTCCCAACGTATTCTGCTTGCCAGGATTTCGTCCAGGACAAAGTCCGGTACCGGGATGGTACGCACTCCGTTTATGGATTTTGTCGGAATCCGGCACGATGCGATTTCCCCTTTCTTTAAAGCGGATGCGTCAACGGGGCGTCCAAGCTGCGCTTTCAGATAGATTACTTTCTTTTGATAATCCACGTCACGGTAACGGATGGCAAGTAACTCGCTGATCCGGCATCCCGTCACACATGCAAGCAGTAAGGCGATAAATAAGGACGGATACTTTGCCTTGGCAACCGCCAGCATCTGTCCTGTCTGCTCGGCCGTCAGGGCGTAATGGCGTTTTGTCCAGTCAATACGATCTGTATCAGGTTCTTCCCTTGCGCGCTTGTCCGCTTCCTGTTTCTTTCTGTGTTTCTTCTGTTTGCGGATACAATCCGTTGCCAGTTTCGCCACATTTCTGTTTAACAGATGCATTTTCACGGCAAACCGGAAGGACGTCTCCAGAATGCTCTGTACAGTTTTGGCAATGGAAGGCGATTTTGGGTTAATCAAGGTCACGATGGTTTCGGTTGTAACCGCATCCAGATATAGGTTCCCAATCTTCGGAATAATGTGACACCGAATAGCACTCTGGTAGGAGCTGAATGTCTGATAAGAAATCGGCCTTACTTTACGCTTTGCCATATGTTCCTTTAACCAGTAGTCCAGAAACAGTCCGGTTTTGACGCGGAATGGCAGATATGTATGCTCCGTTAATTCAGTCAGAAGCTCCGATCGTTTTTTAACTGCACTTTTGAGGTCTGAATATCCTCCATATTCCCGTCTCTGCGTGGTACCGTCCAAAAAAGTCAGTTCCAGCCTTATGGTATATTTTCCATGCGCTCGCGTGGGCGTATTACGCATGTTCCAACTGACCACCGATCCATGTGCCAACATTTCCGCAATGGTTTCAGTACGTTTTGCCATGTCACATACCTCCCGCCTTGGATGTAAACAGGAAAGGGTCTTGGTGCGCTTCCGAAACATGACGGATTTTTGACAGGGACTCCACGTGTGTCATGTACACGTCAATTGTGGTATTGGTACTGGAATGTCCGAGATATCGGGAAACTGCCTTTAACACAGTTTCTTTATCTGGATTTCCCTCCGCCCCATATTCATACATCAGGGTTGCGGTAATGTGACGCAGATCATGCGGACTGACGTTCGGAATGCCGGCAGATGCACAGATGCGTTTTAAAGCGAATCCGACTGTATTTTCATCCTTAAGTCTTCCGAAATCCGCGATGGAAACATATCCGTCGTACTGCATTTCCCAGGGTTTGCCCTGTGACAACCTTTTAGCCTTTAAATCATCCAGATAATCCTTGCGTTCCTTCACAAGCGTAAAAATATATCCGGGGATTTTCAGGATACGGTCGCTGGTTTCGTTTTTGGTGGTTTTGATCTTTGGATCCGTATTCCGGACGGAAAACGAACCATCCGGCTTCATGCTGAGCGTGCATTGTCTGGCTGCCTGTCTGCGGATATGTAAAGTCCCATTATTTTCATCAAAGTCCGCAAACCGGAGTCCGCGCACTTCTCCGCCTCTCAATCCCAAAAGCAACAGGCAGACTTCCAGAAAATGTACGGTATACCGGGCTTCTTCCAATAGTTTTCTCACATCTTCCATCGTATAAGACGGGAATTCCTTGACCGGTCTTTTGAACAGGTACGGCTGGACATGCTGCATGGGATTAATACGGATTCGGTCTAGTACCATGACATGGGAGAAAAAGTTTTTCAGAAGCTTGTAAACCAATGGCTGCGAGGAAACGCAGATACCGTTTGCGCGAGCAATGATTTCTTCAATGTCTTTCCAGGTGATCTGTTCCAGTGTTTTTTCGCCCGTCTGTCCAAGATTTGGAAGCAAATAATGAAACAGTGTGTAGGCCATCAGAACCGCATAAGCGTCTGCTGAATCAGATGGAAAAGTATCATGATACCAATTTTGTAATTCCTCTGCGAATGAAAGAGTTCTTTTTACCTGTTTTCGCAGTTCCTTCATTTCGGCGGCGAACTCATTCAGGGCATTAACGCTGTTTCGCAAGGCGTCTTCCATCTGATCATACCCCTCCGGATGTACCCGGTATGCAATTTCATGGTTGTCGTTTAAATATTTCTCACGAAAATACCATTTACCGTCTGTCTCATTCATAAAAATAGGTGCCTGCGTGGCAGCAGGCTGTGTATGTTCTTTTTGTTTTGTCATGTGGTCTCCTTTTTGTAAGATTCCACAATCAGCCACTTCAAGGATAACACGAACTGGCCGTTTGTGAAATCCCCATTTTGGTTATTTTTCCGTCTTTTTTCCATAAAACCAGTTATCGAAACTTTCTTTCGGAATGCGGTACATGGTGCCGATTTTATGGACTAAGAACGGGCCGTGGTCGCGATATACCTGAGCCAGGAAATTGTAGACTGCGGAACGCTTGACGCCAAGCATCGTCTGGATATCTTCCGGTGTGTAGGCAATGCGTTCGGTGTCTGACGGATATGTCTGATCCGGTCCACCATTTGCTGATGTCGTTTTTACCATAATTTCTCCTTTCGTTTATTTTTTTTGATTGCGAAGAAATTATGGTCTAAAAATCCATATTAATGGTTGAAAGAAAAAAATCACGTAATGTATGCATCTGGAAACAAAAAAACGGTGTTCTTTCTCCAAAAACAATATACAGAACCGAACAAATGTGCTATGATATGGGCAGTACCTTGTAGATTAACGTGCTAAGGCATGTTACTTTACCTGAAAGAGCACACGATAAGAAGGAGAATAAAAAAAGATATGAACAGACAGGATTTAATTGCAGCAATTGCAGAAAAAACAGGAGTGACCAAAAAAGATACAGATGCAGTTGTAAAAGCATTTACGGAAATTGTGATGGACGACGTGGCAGCAGGAAATAAAGTTCAGCTGATCGGTTTTGGAACATTTGAGTCCGTGGAAAGAGCAGCTCGCGAGGGACGGAATCCGAGAACCAATGAGACAATGACCATTGCTGCATCCAGAAGCCCGAAATTCAAACCGGCAGCTCCGTTCAAACAGAAACTGAACTGATGTTCGCGAACTGCGTAAAACTGACCAATACTGTTGGAATTAACAGTTGGGATATCTCAAAAGTAACTAGATTTACAAGCATGTTCAGCGACTGTCCTTCCCACCCGGAGTTTACCAAACGGTCTGGTACCTGGTATAGCGGTACATTTAAACCAACAATCTAATTTTATCTTTACCTTAATCCAAAGCGCAGACTTCGTGCCTGCGCTTTCCTTCTATCTGTTCTCCCATCCTTTTTCACAGGAGTTATATTTTTCGGAACATTTATGCCGCCTGGGAAAGAAAATAAATATGCAATATAGTTCTAAAGAACAATATATAGATTTGTAGATTCTGTATTGCATTTTGCCCAACAGATATAATACCTTTAGACCAAATTTTTGTGCTAAAGGAGATATTCAATGGATTTAAAAGCAGTGGGATTGCGCATTAAGACCGCAAGGGAAGCAAAGGGTTTGACACAGGAAAATCTGGCTGCTCTTGTCGATCTCAGCTCAACGCACATCAGCGTCATTGAACGCGGTATGAAAACTGTAAGATTAGATACGTTTGTTGCCATCGCAAATGCTTTGGATGTTTCTGCAGATACTCTTCTAGTTGATGTTGTAACACATTCCGTGAATGGACTGGCGAATGGTCTGCCGGAAGCAATCCGTACTCTTCCACCGGATGAACAGAAAAGATTGATGAAAGCCCTCAAGGCTTATCTCGAATAGGAGGATCCCTATGATCCTCTATTTTTTTTGTCGTTTTTTGTCGAATCCAGTCGAACGAAAAGCGTTTCTTTCCAATCCTTTATATGCTATATTTGTTCTAAAGAACAATATATAAATCTTTGGAGATGATACTTTATGGAACAGAATGAAACTTTGGAAAATGATGATGTGTTGGAATTTGATTATACCGGTACGGATCAGGCCGGTAATTTAGCGACCATGGCAGAAACGCTTTCACAGGACGAAGCTGCGGCAGCCATGGAGGCGATCGAAAGCGTTAGACGTAAACACGCTGACGATGCGGTACGGGATTTCCGGGCATGGTTTGACACTGCTCTTCTGCCGATCCTGAAGGGATTTGCAGAACTGACCGGTGCCAAATTAACTATCCGTCAGGATCACTTTCACGATATTACAGCGGTCTTTACCGGGCGGTGCGGGTTTGATATCACGGCCACCCAGAAACGGATGCGGATGGTCATGGCTGTGGCGGATCATATCAGCGTCAACAGATGGTCCGGCAGTGATGAAGTGGAATTTTCTCTGATCTTTGGATTCCCGGAAAATGAAGAATGAATGTCTGGATAGAGTTGGTGTGATTTTTTACACCGGCTCTATTTTTTTATGGTAGAATAATAGATAATTCAGAAGATTTCAGTGAGGTGTATCATGCTTTTGTGGTCAATACAGCATAAACGTGCATATGAAAAAATGGAACAAACCGGAGTGCTCAGGGCAGACAAAAATTTCATTGCGACGGATTGGTTTGAAAATTCTTATCTGTGGATGGCAGAGCAAATGAAAAAGCGTATAGGTGAACCACCAGAAAGTGTTATATTCCCCGTGTGGGCCTGGTACCAATGGGAAGGCATGCGGAAACGACCGGATATGCGTGTGCATGGACGTAATTGGGGAGAAAAAGGTACACCTATTGTTTTACTGACTATTGATGTCCCGGACAACCTGGTTTTGCTTTCTGATTTTGATTACTGGCACTGTGTTCTAAATGATGGCGAAATTATTTTTCCTATTGACGATTCAGCGGTATATTCTGAAGAGGAAAAGCAGAAAAGCTGGGAAAATATTTTTGATATCAGCTGCTCTTTTGAAGATGAAGTACATCCACATCTTAGCACCCAGGCAACCATGTGGGAAATAAAAAGAGAATGGGTGAAAAAAGCTGAATATTTTGTATCACGATAAATCGGGATTTGAAACTGGGTAGATGAGATAGTGAAAGAATTTTTGGGAAAGTAGTGATGATAAAGAATGGATATAGAAGAATTTTTACTTGAGATGGCAGATTCTGACGAATGCAGGAAAATAAACTATAAGAGGTTGGCGATTCGAGAGTATATTGGTATCTACTATGCACAGAAGCTTGTTCCTGGGGAAATTGATAGTTTTATGATTCCGTTTAGGGATTATGTTAAGTGCAAAATAGAAGAATATGGAATTGACATAGACGTATTGGCAAAATATATGATATCCACTGATAAATCTAATTGTGCATTATTTGCATTTACAACCAGATTCAAGCCGAAAAACGATATTACATCATATCAATATTATGCTGCAATAGCACGATATCAGATAATTTCTCCTTTTGTTTGTTCTGTTGATATGGATGCATTTGCGCTAATTGTTGTTTCCTATGTATTTGACAATTTAGCCTCAAGAAAAATTGATATTAGCGAAATTGTTAATGACGAAGTGTTTTCGTATGAGGTGAACCAGTATGGTCTTTCAAATATAAACGGAGCAAGTTTTAGAAAAGATGGTCTTATTTATGATGGCAAGGGGTATTATTACAATGTATATACAAATAAAAGTTTACTAAGTGCAATGGATAGTATGCCTGCATTTGCGAGAATCATTACTGATGCAGAAGGTGACTTTGATATTTTATATAGATTGGACGAAAGGCTTTCTATGCCAGAATCAGAATATCGGGATTATACCGGGGTGCAATTTGAAAAATTTTATGGACCACAGTTTAAATTTGACGGAAGTACCTTAAAGGATTCCAAAACAATTATTGTACATATTAATCCAAAGAATATGGCAAAGCTTCTTATGGTGATCAAAAAAGATTTTGATCAAATTATTAGTGAGCCATTTTGGCATATTGAAATAGAAACGCTTCCATATCCAAAAGATGATTATGATGGTATGTATACGACTACATTCTTACATGGAATGTATTACCCAGAAAAAAACATATTTACACATATTGATTTTACTAAGAATCAATATGGCAATGATATATATCAATCAAAATATCAAGATAGCCAGAATGGTTTACCAATTGATACTTATACGGAAAGCCGAAGTCAACACTACAAAATTTGGTGTATCGAAAACGGCGCATTTTCAATCAAAATGTGGTATATGTTGATGCTTGTATCATTGGATAAATCATATCAGGTTTTATTTGAAGAAATAATGAATTAAATAAGGCGACTGTGGTGAAAATTTGGAGTTCTCAATTAGTTTCTCTATAAGAATAAATTGACAACTTCCAGTTGTGCGCCCAGCTAAGGGTGTGTAGTCA
>ULUD01035869.1_pt1 | contig 11067 bp, 8 predicted proteins | sample 1958191 | NCBI WGS metagenome assembly ULUD01 (sample SAMEA4835751, study PRJEB28245) | human gut metagenome | biome: gut microbiome; material: fecal sample | place: Denmark | collected 2008 | reverse complement strand
TCCGGTGCCGAGGCCAACGAGGGTGCCATCAAGGCTGCCCGCAAGTACAGCTTTGACCACTACGGCAAGGGCCGCGATGTTGTGATCACGCTGGTCAACAGCTTCCATGGCCGCACCATTGCTACCCTGACCGCCACCGGTCAGGAGGTGTTCCACAACTACTTTGGCCCCTTCAACGAGGGTTTTGTCTATACCACCGCCGGTGACATCGAAGGCCTCCGGGAACTGGTGGACCGCCATACCTGCGCCATTATGCTGGAGCTGATCCAGGGCGAGGGCGGTGTGATGGCGCTGGACCCTGAGTATGTGCAGGCTGTGCGCGCCCTCTGTGATGAAAAGGACCTTGTCCTCATCGTGGACGAGGTGCAGACCGGCGTGGGCCGCACCGGCACCTTCCTGTGCTGTGAGCACTACAACCTCAAGCCCGATATCGTCACGCTGGCCAAGGGCCTGGGCGGCGGCCTGCCCATCGGTGCCGTTCTGCTGAACAAAAAGACCGCCGAGGGCATGGGCCCCGGCAGCCACGGTTCCACCTTTGGCGGCAACCCGGTGGTCTGCGCCGGTGCCAATGTGGTGGTGGATCGGATGGATCAGAGCTTCCTGGCCAATGTCAGCGAGCGGGCCGTCCAGCTGCGTGCTGGTCTGGCCAAGCTGCCCATGGTCAAGAACCTTTCCGGCATTGGCCTGATGGTGGGCATCGAGTTCTTTGGCGGCATCCAGGCCGCGGATGTGCTGGCCGCCTGCCGCGAAAAGGGCCTGCTGGTGCTCACGGCCAAGAGCCGCCTGCGCCTGCTGCCCCCGCTGACCCTGACCGCCCATGATGTGGAAAAGGCTCTGGGCATCCTGAACGAGGTGCTGACCGAGATGGAGCAGAAGGCTCCAAAGGAGCAGGCATGAAACATCTGCTGAAAATGAGCGACCTCTCCCCCGCTGAGCTCCACCACATCCTTGATGTGGCGGAGGAGCTCAAGGCAGAGCAGAAGGCCGGGACGACCCCGGCGCTGCTCAAGGGCAGGAGCGTGGCGCTGATGTTCTCCAAAAACTCCACCCGCACCCGCACCAGCTTTGAGGTGGGTGTCTACCAGCTTGGCGGTCTGGGCAATTACATGAACGCCGCCACCGAGCTGCAGTCCGGCCGGGGCGAGCCCCTCAAGGATACCGCCCGGGTGCTGGGCCGCTACTACGACTGCGTGGTCTGGCGCACCTACCGTCAGTGCGATCTGGAAGAGTTTGCCGAGCTGGCCGGTGTGCCCGTGATCAACGGCCTGACCGACTACGCCCATCCCTGCCAGGTGCTGGCCGACCTGATGACCATCCGGGAGCGCCGGGGCACGCTGGAGGGCCAGAAGCTCTGCTTCATCGGGGATGGCTGCAGCATGGCTAACAGCCTCATCGTAGGCGGCCTGCTGGCAGGGATGCGTGTGACCTGTGTCTGCCCCGAGGGCTACCGCCCTGCCGCCGACGTGCTGATGTTCGCCCACAAGTATGGCGAAAAGTTTCACCTGCTCACCGACCCCGCCGAGGGTGTGAAGGATGCCGATGTGGTGGTGACCGCCGCATGGAACACGGCCCCCGGCACCCCCGAGAGTGAGCGCCGCCTGCGGGACTTCGCGGGCTTTCAGGTGACCAGCAGGCTGATGGAGGGCGCAAAGCCCGATGCCATGCTCCTCCACTGCCTGCCTGCGCACCGGGGCGAGGAGATCTCCACCGCCGTCTTTGAGGAGCACGCCGACGAGATCTTTGACGAGGCCGAGAACCGTCTCCATGTGCAGAAAGCCGTGCTGGCCATCCTGCTGGCCGGTCTGTAAAAACGAGAAAGAGCCCCGGGGCTGCATGGAAACTGCAGCTCCGGGGCTCTTATTGTTTCTCTCAGGGTCTGCGGCTCAGGCCGTGGCCCTCATCAGACCCTGCCAGCGCCCTTGTCCAGGATCTTATTGAACTGGAGGAAGAAGGTGGTGGCGGTCACGGTAGCGGCGATGATGTCACTGACGGGCTCGGCAAGGAACACGCCGAACACGGGGTTCGCGACCACATGGGGCAGGATGAAGATGAGAGGGATGAGCAGGATGAGCTTGCGCAGGCAGGCCAGCAGCAGGCTGACCTTGGCCTGACCCAGCGCCATAAAGCTCTGCTGGCAGGCGATCTGGACACCGGTGGAGAAGATGCCCGCCATGTAGATGCGCATGGCCCAGGTGGTGTAATCGATCAGGGAGGCATCCGAGGTGAAGATGCCCGCCACTGCACCGGGAACCAGCATCATCAGCAGCCAGAAGATGGTGGTGTAGCTCAGGCAGAGGGTCAGCTGGAAGCGGAATGCCTGCTTGACGCGGTCTTTCTTGCCTGCGCCGAAGTTGAAGCTCATCACCGGCTGGCCGCCCTGGCAGATGCCCGAGATGGGCATGGTGCACAGCTGGGAGGCGCTGGTGATCACGGTCATGGCACCCACGGCCACGTCACCGCCGTAGCGGGCCAGGCTGGAGCTGAAGCTGATGGACAGCAGGCTCTCGGTGGAGAGCATGACGAAGGTGGAAATGCCCAGTGCCAGCACGGGCATGATGATCTTCCCTTCCAGCTTCATGTCCTCTTTGCGGATCTTGAGGATGGTCTTGGGGCCGGTGAGGAAGCGGATGACCCAGATGGCACCCACTGCCTGGCTCAGCACGGTGGCAATGGCAGCACCCTTTACGCCCATGCCCAGCCCAAAGATGAGGATGGGGTCCAGCACGATGTTGATGACCGCGCCGATAACGGTGGTCAGCATACTGATCTTGGCAAAGCCCTGCGCAGTGATGAAGGTGTTCATGCCAAGCACGATCAGCACGCAGATGGTGCCCAGAATGTAGATGCGGCTGTAAGCCAGAGCGTAGGGCAGGGTGGTGTCACTGGCACCAAACAGCCGCAGCAGGGTGGGTGCGGCGGCGTAAAAGACGATGGTCAGGACAATCGAGAAGAGCAGCAGCATGGTAAAGCTGTTGCTGACGATCTTTTCTGCCTGCTTCTTGTCGCCCTGGCCCATGGCGATGGCGGTGCGGGGCGCGCCGCCGGAGCCGATGAGCATGGCAAAGGCGTTCAGAAGCATCAGGATGGGGGTAAACAGGCCCACGCCGGTCAGAGCCGCCGCGCCGATCCCCGAGATGTGGCCGATGTAGATGCGATCCACGATGTTGTACAGCAGGTTGACCACCTGCGCCACAACGGCGGGGATCATCAGCTGGAGCAGGAGCTTTTTCACGTCACCCGTGCCCATATCCTGCTGTTTTTTCTGCGTTTGTGCCATGGAAAGTGTCTCCTTTGGTTTGAGCGAGACGGAGAGGGCTGCCCTCAGAACGTCAGGCCGAAGTTCATCTCGTAGTAGTTGCCTGCGGCATCACGGTAGGCGTAAGCCTTGCCGTTCTTGTCCTTCATGCTGTCGGGCATGTAGGCATCCTTTGCAAAGCCGGGCACGTCGTTGGGGCTGATGCAGACACCGTCCGCGTTCACAGCCAGCACCTCGTCGCCCTTGGGCAGGGTCAGGGGCAGTTTGCCAACGGGAGCAAAGCGGCCGAACATCACATCCAGCGTTGCGGAGGGGTAGGTGTCAAAGCCGACGGTCAGAGCGTCGGAGACCTTCTCCACATTGCCGACCTCCCAGGCCAGCGGGCAGTTGATGTTGGAAACGACCTTGCCGCCGTGGGCGTGGACCGCAGCAGCGATACCGGCCAGACGGTTTGCGCCCACCAGAGTGGTCTCCTTGTGGGTCTCGGTGGTGGGCTTGCCGCTCTCGTCCACGTTGCAGACAGTCTTGTCCTCGCAGATGTCCAGCTCCAGGTAGCCCGGGGTGGCGTTGAAGTATGCACCGGACTGGGGGCTGACCATCAGCAGGGCCACCTGGGCCTCATCGGGAGTGTCCACCAGAGTGACATTGCCCAGCATCTCGCGCAGGGCCTTGGTGGCGGCCTCACCGGCCTCGGCGCTCTTGCCAAAGGCCTCAGCGTAGACCTTGGTGCCGTCCTTCAGGGGCAGGGTGCCGTCGTTCTTCAGCAGGACAACGGACTCGCGGTGCACGCGGGAAGCTTCCTCCCAGTCGGCCTTGGTGGCAACGACCTCGGCGGCCTTCCTGGGGTCGGCGTAGGTGTCCTCGAACATGCCCTGACGGAACAGCTCGGTCAGGGTGCGGCTGACAGCGCGGTTCAGGCTGGCATCGGTCAGCACCAGATCTTCCTTCTTGAAGCCGGCGGGCACCGCGTGAGTGTCGTAGTAGTCGTTGGTGCCGCGGGCGTAGCTCTCCTCGCCCAGCTCGTTGTCCAGCAGGCCGGAGATCAGGTCCACGCCGCTCTGGGTGACTGCATAGCCGATGCGCTCGGGCTCGTCCAGCATGTCAACGCCCCAGCACATGTTGTGGACGATGCCGGTGTCGGAGTTGATGTAGCCTTTGAAGCCCATCTGGCCGCGCAGCAGGCCGTCGATGAACACCTTGTTGTAGGCAAAGCCGTAGGGCTGGAGCTCGATGGGGTTGCCGTTGAAGTCCTCCTGCGGAGCGCTCTTCTCAGCGCTGGGCTTGGAGTAGTAGGGCATGATGGACTCGGCATTGTGGCGGATGGCTGCACGGAATGCCGGGATGTGGTACTTCTGCAGGGAGCCGGGGGTGGCGTAGATATTCCACTGGCCTGCCGCATAGTGGGGGTCAAAGCCGTTCTCACGGGCACCGCCGCCGGGGAAGTGCTTCACGGTCATGGAAACACCCTCGGGGGTAACGCCGTTGCTGCCGCCCTGGATGCCGGGGATCAGGTGGTCGAAGATCTCCTCAATGAGCTCGGGGTCCTCGCCAAAGGTGCCGAAGGTGCGCTGCCAACGGGGGTCGGTGACGCAGTCGGCCATGTACATGTAGCCCTTCTTCAGGCCGCAGGCGTTCCACTCGCGGCGGATGGTATCAGCAAACTTGTCGATGATGTCGATGCGTGCGGTGCCCTTGACGGCAGCAGCAATGCCCAGGGTGCCGGGATAGGTGGCAAACACGCCGGTGGCATCGTTCATGCCGAACACGACCTCACCGTTCTCGTTGCGGCTGTTGGACATGACCTGCATGGGAACAAAGTGATCACAGGTCTCGGTCAGGTACTGCAGCTGGTTCAGGTAATCTGCCAGATCCTCGGGCGTGGGGCTCTCGCGCAGGATGACGTGGCGGTTGAAGCTCTTCTTGACCATGTCAGAGGTGCTGGGCAGGGACTGGGAGCCGAAGATGCTGTCGGAGACGTTCACGGGTGCCTCGTCCAGCAGGCCGCTTTCGTCCGCCACGGGCTTGTGGCCGTTGGCTGCCAGACGGGGGGAAGGATACTTGGGGCCCATGCGCCAGTCGGAGGTGAAGATCTGGCCGATCTTCTCGCTGGTGGTCAGAACCTTGACATAGGCCTCGGCGCGCTCAGCCGGGGTCAAGCGCCAGTCGTTGACTGCGCTGACGGTGCCGGTGCCGTCGATGTCCTTGAAATACAGGCCGTCCTGCTCGATGACCTTGCGCTCCACGGTGCTGATGGTGGGGCCGTTGGGGTTCTGGTAGCGCTTTACACGCTCGGATGCTTTCACTGCCATAGTGTTTTCTCCTTTTCTTTTGAACGCAGCGGCCCATGCCACAGAGCCGCAGATGCTATACCTATTATAATAGGCCCCCGCGCGGAACAACTAGAAAATTTTTTGGATATTTCCGCACTTTCCTTGTATTCTTTTTTTGCGCGCGGTTGGAATACAAGTCTGTTTTGTGGAATGTGCTGTACTAGTATCTTACAATCATGTGCAAAATGACGAACGCTGTTTTTTAAAACTGTTGATTTCGCCCAAGGAGAGTAAAATTGTCCTGTTTTACCTCAAAATTTTACTAACAGAAATTTGATGGATAGTTCATAATGTATACATAAAAATCCCCCGGTTCGCGATGTGGCAGCCGCAGCCCACGGGGGACCGAATGAAAGGCCGGAGTGAGTGGCAGCACACCGGCCGCAGAATTGAAAGGAGAGCTTCTCTATGGCAAAGGTCAAACAGCCGCTTGAAGAAAACGGCATCCACAGAGCGAAAATGTGGGAGATCATGATGTACGCTCTGAACAACACCTCCACCAACACCTACATGATGGTGGTCGGTTACATCAGCTACTTCCTGATCGGTATCGTCGGTCTGGCATCCGTGCTGGCCGGTTCCATTGTTACCATCATGCGTATCTGGGACGGTGTCACCGACCCGTTCGTTGGTATGATGGTCGATAAGACCAACGGCAAGTTCGGCAAAAACCGTCCGTTCATTGTCATCGGTCAGATCATCATGTTCGTCACCACCTTCGTGATGTTCAACTTCATCCCCAAGATGGGCACTGGTGTCCGCTTTGTTGCGTTCATCATCATCTACATGATCTACATCATTGGCTATCCCTGCCAGTGCGTTGTCACCAAGTCTGCTCAGACCTGCCTGACCAACGATCCCAAGCAGCGCCCCATCTTCGCAATGTGCGATACCGTGTACAACATCATCCTGATGAACATCGTCATCCCTGTCATCGTTACCGACAGCCTGGTTCCCAAGTTCACCCTGACTGCCGAGGCCAACGCTGCAGAGATCACTTCTCTGGTGGCACAGAACCCCGCTCTGGCAGGCATCGTGGAGAAGTCCGGCGGCAACCTGTCCGCTTTCTACAACCCCGGCCTGTTCACCACCATGCAGCTGATGTTCGGCGGCCTGTCTGCAGTGTTTGCAGTCTGCGCCATCATTGCTCTGTGGCGTAAGGACCGTCCCAAGTACTTCGGCCTGGGCACCACCCAGAAGGTCGGCGTTAAGGATTACGTTGACACCCTGGCTCACAACCGCGCCATCCAGATGCTGGTGGTCTCCGCATCTACCGATAAGCTGTTCATGTCTACCATGAGCAACTCCACCGTTATGATCTGCCTGTTCGGCATCATCTTCGGCAACTATGCCGCATTCTCCAGCTACTCTCAGATCACCTCTATCCCCATCGCTCTGATCTCCATCCTGCTGATGAACAAGATCGCTCGTCAGATGGGCCAGAAGGCATCCATGATGACCGGCACCTATGGCGGTATCATCGGTTCTATCATCATCACCCTGTTCCTGGTCTTTGTGAACCCCAGGGGCGATGCTTCCAAGTTTGCGATCCCCGCATTCCGTATCATCCGTCCCGACACCTGGGGCACCCTGTTCACCGGCTGGAGTGCAGTGGGCCTGATCTTCATCCTGCTGGTCATCGCATGGCGCGGTGTGCAGGCTCTGTCCTCCTCTATCGTTATCACCATGACCGCTGACTGCGCCGACTACGAGGTTTATCGTACCGGCAAGTACGTCCCCGGCCTGATGGGCACCCTGTTCAGCTTTGTGGATAAGCTGGTCTCCTCTCTGGCAACCACTTTGGTGGCCCTGTTCTACTCCATGGTCGGCTTCAAGGACGCTCTGCCCGATACCCTGACTCCGTACTCTGACGGCATCTTCTGGGCAACCATCGGCTGCTTTGTCCTGCTGCCCATCGTTGGCTGGCTGTGCAACGTTGTTGCCATGCACTTCTATCCCCTGACCAAGGAGAAGATGGAAGAGATCCAGGCTGAGATCGGCCGCATCAAGGCTGAGGCTGCTGCAAAGCAGGCTTAATGCCAACCATCTCCCTGCGGAAATTTTGAATGAGGGACAGCGCTGCTGTCCTGCATCGTAACCGGAAATGTCCTGCGGCGGGCCATCCTCTGCCGCAGGACTTTCTGATACCCTGAGACCCGGAAGGAATACCACTATGGCAGAAGAAAACAAGCTGAACCAGACCCCTGAGATCACCCCGGCCCCCTCCGCTGAGGCCCCGGAAAAGGCCCCCACCACCGGCGAGCTGCTGGGCGATGTGGAGCACTACGACGAGGAAAAGGACGATTGGAGCACCGGCTATTACGGCACCGGCAGCCGCCAGCAGGTAACGGACGATGTGTTCCACAAGCTGGAGACCGGCGAGGAGCTGACCCGGGATGACTTTATCAAGGCGGAGCTGGCGCTGCAGGATGCCAAGCTGGAAGCCGGCATCGATCTTGAAAAGGAGAAGAGCCCGGGCCTCATTGGTAAGTATCACGATTGGAAAAAGAACCGCGTAAGGCACAAGGTGAACAAAAAGAAGTACCTTCTGCTCTGCCTGTTTCTGGGCTGGTGCGGCGGCCACCGCTACTATGAAAAGCGGTATGCGCTGGCGGCCTTCTACACCCTGTTCTTCTGGAGCGTGGTGCCCTTCTTCCTCTGCGTGACCGACCTTCTCATTGCACTGCCCATGCAGGCCGATGAGAACGGCGACATCCTGATTTGACATCTTCCTCTATTCATTCATTTACCTCCTAGCGCCAGAAAGGGCCTGCGGCATTTGCCGTGGGCCCTTTTTGGCGTTTGTAGGCCCGTTCTCCGGCGCAGAACATAGTGGTAGCTAACTGGCGTTGTGCTATACTAGTATATCAATTGATTGTGCAATAAGCACAATAGAAATTTTCACATTAGTGAAACTTTTCCCATAATCGTAAAATCGACCTGTTTTACCTTAAAATATTACTAACAGATATATCAAAAAACGTTCATAATATAGACATAAAGTTCCGGACGGGCTGGTACGCAGTGGCAGCTGTAAGCCCCATGGAGAAAACGGAGAATGTTCCTGTGTGAACAAAGGAGAGAATGAAATGGCAAAAACCAGAAGTCTGCCGGATAAGTTCTATGATAAGGACTATGAGCACAACGGCATCCACCGCGTTCCCCTGTGGCGTATCGCAGGCTACGCGCTGAACAACACCGCAACCAACGTTTATCTGATGATGATGAACTACGCTACCTACTACCTGATGGGCTGGGTCGGCGTTGGCATGATGGTCGCTTCTTCCCTGACCATGATGATGCGTATCTGGGACGGTGTCACTGACCCGTTCGTCGGCTTCATGGTCGATAAGACCAACGGCAAGTTCGGCAAGAACCGCCCGTTCATCGTGATCGGTCAGATCATCCTGTGCGTCACCAGCTGGGTCGCATTCCATGTGACCCACAAGCTGCCTCAGGGCGTGCGCTTCCCCTTCTATGTGATCGTTCTGATGGTCTACTACCTGGGCTACACCTGCCAGTGTGTCGTTACCAAGTCCGCTCAGTCTTGTGTGACCAACGATCCCAAACAGCGCCCCATGTTCGCTTCTTTCGACGGTGTGTATAACACCTTGGTGTTTGCTATCCTGGGCATCATCATTCCCCGTATCGCCAACAGCTACAACGATGTGGGCGGTTACGCATCTCTGGAGTTCTTTGACACCCTGTGGAAGATGACCGCTGTCATGTCTGCGATCTTCACCATCATCGCTGTGATCTCCATCGCTCCCAAGGATCGTTCCGAGTTCTTCGGCACTGGCAAACCTGTCAAGGTCGGCCTGAAGGATTACTGGGATACCCTGAAGAACAACCGCGCCATCCAGATGCTGGTCCTGTCCGCATCTACCGATAAGCTGGGTTCTTCTGCAAAGTCCAGCGCCGTCATGGTCGCCATGTTCGCCTGCATCGCCGGTTCCAACCTGCTGCAGAGTAACGTTACCGGTCTGGTGACCATCCCCAGCACCATCGTGTGCTTCCTGTTCATCAGCTTCTTTGCTACCCGTCTGGGTCAGCGCAAGGCTATGTTGATCGGTTCTGTGGGCGGTCTGATCACCAATGGTATCCTGGCAGCTCTGTGGCTGTTCGGTGATCCTACCACTATGACCTCCAACCCCGAGACTGGTGCTCTGAACTGGGGCTACTTCCTGATCATCTATCTGGTCTTTACCATCATCACTGCTGGTTTCCAGGGTATCTCCGGTAACATCGTCATCCCCATGACCGCTGACTGCGCTGACTACGAAGTCTACCGTACCGGCAAGTACGTCCCCGGCCTGATGGGCACCCTGTTCAGCTTCGTGGATAAGCTGGTCTCCTCTTTCGCTCCCATGGTCGCCGGTATCATGTTCAGCATGTGCGGCTTCACCGACCACAACCCCGTTATGGGTGACCCTGTTACCCCGGGCCTGCGTATGGGCGTTGTCTTCTGCGCATACGGCATGATCATGATCGGCCTGGTCTGCAACCTGATCGCTATGAAGTTCTATCCCCTGACCAAGGAGAAGATGGAAGAGATCCAGGATGAGGTCGCTCAGATCAAGATGAAGACCATGGCTGAGAACGCCTAATTGGTACTTGCAATTTTCTGCGGAAACCTGTAAAATCAAATAGGAAAACCGCTCGCCCTTGCGGCGGGCGGTTTTCTGCTTTTGGAACAAAATTCAGACAAGAGGTACATCGTAAATGGAAGAAAAGACACAGTGGGTAAAGGACCCGGACCATGGGTTCATCTGGAACACCATCGACCACCTGTTATACTGGAGAGAACACCGTGAAAAGCACTGTGTCAGCCGCAAGAAGTATATGCGCCTGTGCATTCTGGGTGCGTTTGGTGCGCACCAGTTCTATGCCAAGCGCCCGGTGCTGGGCCTGCTGTATCTGGCAACCTTCTGGAGTGGTTTCTCTGCCGCTATGACCATCGTGGACTTCATCATTGCCGTGCCCATGAAACCGGACGAGAACGGCAACATCTGGCTGTAAAAAGCCCTCTGGCGGCCTGCTGGGCCGGAAAGGAAAACACCCTATGGATAATGTCATGCAGTTTCTGTTCAACACCAACCACGAGCAGCCCAGCATCCTGGTCTGGATCCTGCTGATCGTGATCGCGGTCGTGATTCCCAATTACGTCAGATATCGGATGGAGCAGAAGCGCTCCAATGATTCTGTTCCCACCCAGAACCCTGCCCGTTCTGCCCCGCGCAAGAAGAAGCGCAGCAAAAAGCGCTGAGCCGCAGGCTGGGGCAGCATGGTAAAGATGCTTTGATATTTCATGATTTCCCATAACCGAAAGGGCCCTGCAAATGCCGCAGGGCCCTTTTGGTTTGCCAGCGTGTGTGGAGATGGGGAAACAAAAACCGCCCCGGCAGGGCTGCTTTGTGCAGTGCCGGGGCGGTTCGTTTGCTTTTGGTGTTCAGATGCAGGAAGTACTTACTTCTTGATCTT
>ULUD01015736.1_pt1 | contig 11075 bp, 9 predicted proteins | sample 1958191 | NCBI WGS metagenome assembly ULUD01 (sample SAMEA4835751, study PRJEB28245) | human gut metagenome | biome: gut microbiome; material: fecal sample | place: Denmark | collected 2008 | reverse complement strand
GAGATCATGGAATATTTCCGCGCCCACACACCGTCCGATTTCGCCGGACATAAAGTGTTGGCTGTCCGAGATTACAAGGCAGATACCGTCAAGGATCTGGCAACTGGCGAGGTAAAACCAACCGGACTTCCATCCTCCAATGTTCTCTACTACGAACTGGAAGACAACGCATGGCTCTGTGTCCGCCCGTCTGGAACCGAGCCGAAGATCAAGTTCTACTACGGCGTGAAAGGTACCTCCCTGGAAGACGCGGCAGCGAAATCAGAGAAGGTAGGCGAGTCTGTGATGGCGATTGTCAATGGACTGCTGTAGAAAAATAAAAAGAAGATGTGAAATAAGTCCCTAAAAGAAATAGGACCATTCGTTCATGCGAAAGGTCCTATTTTTGTGCTATTTTGTTCTTTTAATTCTTTCAACGCCGCTGCAAATTTCGACGAAACCGCAGTAGGATTTCCTCTCAGCAGCCCGCGGCGGTAGAAGGCATGGAGCTTTTTAGCCGGGCGCAGGGACTGGCGACGGTGTTTGAGTTCTTCTAACCGGGTGCTCAGGCGGGTGAGGCGGTTGTCGAAGGCGATGCGGGCATCGACTTCGGTGCGGACTTCGGCAATGCGCTCGTTGACGCGCTGTTTGGCAGCTTCGATGCGTTCTGCGTTTCCTGCTTTGGCAGCTTCGATGCGGGAGGTGGTTTCTTCTCGAACATCGGACAGGCGTTTTTCGGCGAGTGCCTTGGTCTCAGCCAGGCGCTCTTTGTGTTCGGTGGCAGCCGCCTGCAGCTGTCTGGCAGTCTCGGCACGTGCGGTTGCCAGGCGTTCTTCGGCGTCACTGCGGACGGAGGCAAGTCTGCGTGCGGCTTCTGCCTGGGCGGCTGCCAGTTTTTCGGCTGTTTCTTCACGGGTCAGGGCGCCGCGCTCAATGGCTTCCTCACGCAGCAGCTCGATCTTGGACTGGAGCTCTTCGATATCGGCTTTGAGCTTCGTCATAGCTTCCAGCGTATGACCCAGAGCCAGGGCTGCCTTGATGGATTCGTAAGCATCGGCGGTGAAAAGAACGCTGATGACGAAATCGCAGATGAGCAGGATAACCGGAGGAACCGCAAGTACAGTGCGGGCGATCGGCTCATGGATGACATCGGTCATAAGGATCGTCAGAAATCCCCATGCGATCGAGGAACTCAGGCAGATATAGCCGTGCAGCTGGAACGGCTGGCTGCTGTAATCCCAGTAGCGGACCTTGAATAGGCGTTCCATGACGGCGCCGGTGACATATTCAAGCGCCGTGGCGGCGATAAAACCGGAAATATAGACGAGTGGCAGACTGTCCCGCACCGGCAGGGACACCCAGAGCATCATCACCGCGCCGGAACCGTAGAGCGGCAGCATCGGAAGCCGCAGAAATCCGCGGTTGACGAGCCGTTTCTGTTTCAGGGAAACATAAGTCGATTCGAAAATCCACCCTAAAAAGCAGTATACATAGAAAAAAGCTAGCCATTGGTACCAGGTATAGGTATACATAAAACCTCCTTTAGAAAATCAAGTCATTTTCTCATTGGTTGAAAAACGTATCTAAATGAAGTTGTTTCTTATCTTACTATATAAATCTAGAAAAGTTCAAGGCATCTGGGTGAAAAAAGATAATTCCAAAATCTCCGCTTGCCACAAAAGCACGCTTCGTGTACAATAAATCGAAGTCGGCTTTGCCACAGACAGCAGGCAGACGTACAGAAAGCAAATCAACAAATACAAACAATTTACAATAAAAAGAAAAATAGGAGAGGTACACACGTGAGTATACTGAATGTAGAACATTTAAGCCACGGTTTTGGTGACCGGGCGATTTTTCAGGATGTTTCGTTCCGCCTGTTAAAGGGTGAGCACATCGGTCTGATCGGTGCGAACGGCGAGGGTAAATCGACGTTTATGAATATTATTACCGGGCATATGCAGCCGGACGAGGGAAAAGTAGAGTGGTCGAAGCGGGTGCGCGTCGGCTATCTGGATCAGCACACGGTGCTGGAAAAAGGCATGACGATCCGCGAGGTTTTGAAGAGCGCATTTTCCTTCCTGTTTGAGCTGGAAGTGCAGATGAATGAAATCTGCGACCATCTGGGCGAGGCATCGGAGGATGAGATGAACGTGATGATGGAAGAGCTGGGAACGATCCAGGATCTTCTGATGAACCACGATTTTTATTCCATCGATGCGAAGGTGGAGGAAGTCGGACGTGCGCTGGGGCTGACCGATATCGGTCTGGACCGCGATGTGACGGATTTGAGCGGCGGACAGAGAACGAAGGTACTGCTCGGGAAATTGCTTCTGGAAAAACCAGATATCTTGTTGCTGGACGAGCCGACGAACTATCTGGATGTGCAGCACATCGAGTGGCTGAAACGGTATTTGCAGGAATATGAAAATGCGTTCATCCTGATTTCACACGATGTTCCGTTCTTAAATAGCGTAGTAAATATCATTTATCATATGGAAAATCAGCGGCTTGACCGCTATGTGGGCGATTACGACAAGTTTCTCGAGGTGCACGAGGCGAAGAAAGCGCAGCTCGAGGCAGCGTATAAGCGTCAGCAGCAGGAGATCGCGCAGCTGCAGGATTTTGTGGCACGTAATAAAGCGCGTGTTTCCACGCGAAATATGGCGATGTCCCGCCAGAAAAAGCTGGATAAAATGGATGTGATCGAACTGGCGAAGGAAAAACCGAAGCCAGAGTTCAACTTCCTGGAGGCGAGAGCCTCCGGAAAATGTATTTTTGAGACGGAGGATCTGGTGATCGGTTACGACGAGCCACTCTCCCGTCCGCTGAACCTCTATATGGAGCGCGGCGAGAAGATTGCGATGGTCGGTGCCAACGGAATTGGAAAGACGACGCTTTTAAAGAGTATTTTAGGTTTGATTCCAGCAGTGTCCGGCAAGGTGACGCTGGGCGATTATCTCTCCATCGGCTATTTCGAACAGGAGATGGCGCCGGGCAATACGACGACCTGCATCGATGAGATCTGGAAAGAATTTCCGTCCTACACCCAGTACCAGGTGCGTTCCGCACTGGCAAAATGCGGTCTGACGACCCAGCACATCGAGAGCCAGGTGCGCGTGCTTAGCGGTGGCGAGCAGGCAAAAGTGCGCCTGTGTAAGCTGATCAACCGCGAGACGAACCTTCTGCTTCTCGACGAGCCGACGAACCATCTGGACGTTGAGGCGAAGGAGGAGTTAAAGCGTGCGCTGGCGGCGTACAAAGGAAATATCCTTCTGATCTGCCATGAACCGGATTTCTATGAGGGATTCGCAACGAAGGTCTGGGACTGCAGTGAGTGGAGTCTGAAAATATAAGAAAAAATGTTTTTGAGCGTACCCCAACATTCAGTATAGAGCCCTTTTTCTAAGGTGCCTGGCACTGACAAAAAACAGGAACGCCATCGGCTGAGAGTCCGACGGCGTTCCTGTTTTTCTTAAATTGGGAATGGTAGGTATATATAAAAAAGAAATTGGCTTAGGGGGGCCGGACGATTTGTATCGTCCGGTATGAGTATGAAAAAGCTTTTTTATTTCAAGTAACACTTGAAACAAAGGCCTGTTACCCTTTCGGATAACATACCTGTATTATAGGAGAAACTTGTGACTAAAATATGTCCCTTTCATAAAAAAAATATAAAGTCCATAAAAAAATAAAAACCTCTTTCAAAAGAATCGAAAGTTGTATATAATAGTAAGTGGTATAGTCCGCTCTAAAACAATCCGCGGGCTGGATGGCAGCGAAAAAAGCTGAAATAAAGAAGATAAAATACAATGAAACTCATAGATTTATGTACTCAAGAGTGCATATTCAGAGCAGGAGGAAAACAACTATGTTGATGTCCAATGATATTGGTATCGATCTGGGTACAGCCAGCATCCTTGTATATATCAAGGGAAAAGGCGTCGTACTGAAAGAGCCGTCCGTAGTGGCGATCGATCGGGATACGAATAAGATCATGGCGATCGGCGAGGAAGCCCGCCTGATGATCGGCAGAACCCCTGGCAATATCGTAGCGGTCCGTCCGTTGCGCCAGGGGGTTATTTCAGATTATACAGTGACAGAGAAGATGATGAAATATTTCATCAACAAGGCAGTCGGCAAGAAGACACTCCGCAAGCCGCGTATCAGCGTCTGCATCCCGAGCGGTGCGACCGAGGTAGAGCGCAAGGCGGTTGAGGATGCGACTTATCAGGCTGGCGCACGCGAGGTTTCGATCATCGAGGAGCCGGTAGCAGCTGCGATCGGCGCTGGTATCGATATTTCCAAGGCGTGCGGCAACATGATCGTAGATATTGGTGGTGGTACGGCAGATATCGCCGTTATTTCCCTGGGCGGTACCGTAGTCAGCACTTCTATTAAAGTGGCTGGTGATGACTTCGACGAGGCACTGGTCCGTTACATGAGAAAGAAACACAATCTTTTGATCGGTGAGAGAACCGCTGAGGAGATCAAGATAAATATCGGTGCGGCATACCGCCGTCCGGAGGTAATCACGATGGAAGTGCGCGGACGAAATCTGGTTACCGGACTTCCGAAGACTATCGTTGTCACATCCGACGAGACGCTGGAAGCGCTGCGCGAGCCGGCACTCCAGATCGTAGATGCCGTTCACAACGTACTCGAGCGGACGCCGCCGGAATTGGCAGCCGACATTTTTGACCGTGGTATCGTACTGACAGGCGGCGGCGCACTGTTAAGCGGTCTGGATGCCCTGATCGAGGAGAAAACTGGCATTTCCACGATGATCGCAGAGGATCCGCTGACCGCAGTTGCGATCGGAACTGGTAAGTTTATCGAGTTCGCACACGGTGAGAAGAAAAACTACGATTAAAGAGAACCGCCGGAAGACGGATAGCATAAAAATATGGCAGCAGTTAAAGGATATATTGAAAAAATAAAATACCGCAATGAGGACAATGGCTATACAGTTCTCTCTATCAGCGGCTTGGACGACGGGGAGGAATATGTGCTGGTTGGCACTTTTTCCTACATCGCAGAGGGCGAGATGATCGAGGCGAGCGGGCGTATGACCGAGCATCCGATTTACGGGGAACAGATGGCGGTGGAAAGCTATGAGCTGAAAGCGCCTGAGGATACTGTTTCCATGGAACGATATTTAGGCTCCGGCGCCATCAAAGGCGTCGGGGCTGCTTTAGCTTCCAGGATTGTTAAAAAATTTAAGGCGGACACATTCCGCATCATGGAAGAAGAGCCGGAACGCCTCGCGGAGGTCAAGGGAATCAGTGAAAAAATGGCGATGTCCATCGGTGAACAGGTCGAGGAAAAGCGCGATATGCGTCAGGCGATGATGTTTCTGCAAAATTATGGCATTTCCATCAATCTGGCGGTTAAAATCTACCAGGAATACGGTCCGGCAATGTACACGATTCTCCAGAACAATCCGTATAAGCTGGCGGACGATATTCCGGGCGTCGGTTTTAAGATGGCAGACGAGATCGCGGCGAAGATAGGAATCGTGGCAGATTCGGATTTCCGCATCAAGAGCGGCATCCTGTATACACTCTATCAGGCGACGGCGAACGGGCATACATACCTGCCGGAGGACGAGCTGGCGGATCGGGCGGCAAAGCTTCTACAGGTTGAGATTTCCGAGATTGACAAGCATCTGATGGATATGCAGATGGATAAACGGCTGGTGATCCGGGAGAGGAAACAGCAGAAAACAGCAGAAATGGATGTTTTCGTTCAGGCGGAATCGGCAGTGTCGGGGCAGATGCAGCCGCAGCCAGATGTTTTTGGTGAACCGAATGCATCAAATGTATCAAATGTAGCAAATATAGCAAACGCCCCGGAACGCGCCGTTTATGCATCACACTACTATTATACCGAGCTAAACACCGCCCGCATGCTGCACGACTTAAACATCACTGGTTCCGAATCGGAAGAACAGATTCGGAAAAGTCTGGCAGTCATCCAGAAAGAGGAACAGATCGAGCTGGATGAACTGCAGATCCGCGCGGTGATTGAGGCGGTCAACTGCGGACTTTTGGTAATCACGGGCGGTCCGGGTACCGGAAAAACGACGACGATCAACACGATCATCCGGTATTTTGAAAAGGGCGACATGGATATCCTGCTGGCAGCCCCGACCGGACGCGCAGCAAAAAGGATGACCGAGGCGACAGGCTATGAGGCGAAGACGATTCACCGCCTGTTAGAGCTGACGGGAATGCCAGAGGAGGATGAGAAGAGCCGGACGACTTCGATGCATTTTGAGCGGAACGAGGACAATCCGCTGGAAGCTGATGTCATCATTATCGATGAAATGTCGATGGTGGATATCAATCTGATGCATTCGCTGCTCCGGGCGGTCAATGTCGGCACACGTCTGATTCTGGTAGGTGATGTGGATCAGCTTCCGAGCGTCGGACCGGGCAATGTCCTGCGTGATATCATCGAGTCAGAGTGTTTCCATGTGGTAAAGCTAACCCGGATTTTCCGGCAGGCGGCGCAGAGCGATATTATCGTCAACGCCCACCGCATCAATGCCGGAGAGCGCATTCCGATCGGAAAGTCAAGCAGGGATTTCCTCTTTATAAAGCGTGATGATCCGAATGCGATCATCAATGCAATGATCACGCTGGTACGTGAAAAACTGCCGAATTACGTCCATGCCGATTTGTTTGAGGTACAGGTCATGACGCCGATGCGGAAGGGAGTGCTGGGATCGATACGGCTAAATTCCATTTTGCAGGAATTTTTAAATCCGCCATCGGCAGAAAAGGCGGAAAAAGAGTATGGCGAGACGACGTTTCGTGTGGGCGACAAGGTCATGCAGATCAAGAACAATTACCAGATTGAGTGGACTTCCTACAACCGCAGCGGCATCCCGGTGGACAAGGGAGCCGGCGTGTTCAACGGGGATCTTGGGCGCATCCGCGAGATCAATACCTTTGCGGAGCTGGTAACCGTGGAGTATGATGAGGGAAAACGTGTCGAGTACAGCTTCAAGCAGCTGGAGGAGCTGGAACTGGCATATGCGATCACGATCCACAAGTCGCAGGGAAGCGAGTATCCGGCGGTCGTGATTCCGGTCTGGAGCGGACCGCAGATGCTGATGACGCGGAATCTGATTTACACGGCGGTTACAAGGGCAAGAGCCTGTGTCTGCCTGGTCGGTGTCCCGTATGTGTTTCAGCAGATGGTGGACAATGCGATGGAACAGAAGCGCTATTCGGGACTGCGCGACCGCATTGAAGAAATTATGGAGACATTGTGATAAAAAATATAAAATGGAATCAATTCCCCCGCGCCGCTCTGGATGCGCTATATCCAAGGCGCTGCCCGGTCTGCGGGGAGATCGTGACGCCGAAGGGCAGGCTTATCTGTCCTTCGTGTCTTTTGGGGCTTTCGCCTGTCAAATCGCCGGTTTGTCAGAAATGTGGAAAAGAAGTTTGGAGTGAAGAAATCGAATATTGTCCAGACTGTGTGAAACACCGCCGGTCATTTGCGCGTGGGATGGCACTCTTTAACTATACGGAGGAAGCTGCGCGCTCGATGGCAGCGGTTAAATATAAAAATAAGAGGGAATATCTCGATTTTTATGCCGAAGCTGCAGCGGAAAAGCTGAGGCAGTATGAAAATCGGGAGGAGTGGCAGTTTGACGGTCTGGTTCCCGTTCCGGTCCACCCGGCGCGGAAACGGAAACGCGGTTTCAATCAGGCGGAGGTTCTGGCAAAGCGGATGGGCGAGCGGCTGGAAATGCCGGTGTGCCCGGAATTTTTATATCGGATACGAAATACAGAACCTCTGAAAGAACTGAATCCAGATGAACGGCTCCGGAATTTACAGCAGGCGTTTCAGGCAGATGCGGAGGCAATCCGGGCAAGTGGCGTGCAAAACGTGCTTCTCGTGGATGATATTTATACGACCGGAAGCACGGCGGAAGCGTGTACCCGGGCGCTTCTGTCTGCGGGGATCGAAAAAGTCTGTTTTTTTGCCGTTTGTATTGGACAAGGACGCTAAAGTGGGATATGATAGAGAAGATAGGCAGAGGGAAGCCTTATAAGTGGAAATACTCCGGCATTTCTGGACGAAAAGAATAGTAGAAAGCATTTGAATCTAAAAGTTTGCGGGAGAGGCAAAAAGAGGTTCAGGAGACGGAAGGAATGCAGGGGGAGATTTCAAGTAAGAAAGAAAAGGAGTAAAAAGAATGCAGGAATTTGAATATCGCCTGGAAAAGGAAGATTATAAAAACTGGATTCACTGGAACGTGCTTAAACATGAGTCCAAGAAAATGAAGATGGTGTCGGCACTCTTATATGTCGCATTTTTAGCTCTCTTTCTGGGAAAAAATGTGATGCAGGCAAAGGGCAATCTGGTTCTTCTTGTACCGTCCATCGTGATAGCGGTGCTGGTCGGCATCGGCATGTTTTACATGATTTCAAACCAGAACCAGGAGCGGATGATCTGGAAACGGAGCGGACTTAAAAATTTGGAAAAGACGGGCAATTTCCCAGTCGTACATCTGACGCTGGATGAGAAGACACTGACCATGACGGTTGCGGCACAGGAGATGACCAAGACTTACAGCTACAGCGACATTGAGCAGATGGTTGAGATTGAGCGGATGTATCTGCTTGAGACGAACGAGAAAACCTGGCAGTTTATCGCCAAGTCGGCATTTTCCAACGAGGAAGAGCAAAAGCAGTTTGAGACATTCATGAATGAAAAGCTTGCGGATGCCAAGGAAAACCCGGAAGAATATCCATCCGTGACAAAAAATCCGGAAAATGCGGAGAATCAGGAGGGTGGCGCCCTGCATCAGAACGCCGCGCTTGAGGATGATGTTGTGGAAGCTGATGAGCCGGAGATCACCCGCGTGGATACAAGCCATATGGGTAAGATTGGAAAAATGGCGCATTTTATCGGAAGCCAGGCGGCAGATGAGGAAGAAACCGATGAGCCTGAAAAGGCGGAGCCGGATACCACAGGCAGCCATGAAAATGTGGAAGAAAAGACAGACGCTGTAAACGAGGAGAAAGTGGATGAATAAACCTTTCTGATTGTTTTATAGCATCATTGTAAGTCCTGATAATGTGAAATACGAGGCGCGGGCAGAATCTGGTTCCAGCCTGCACTGAGTGAAAACGATATCTATAATATAAAAGAGGCGGCGAATGTCGGCAAGTTATTGCTTGACGCGCCGCTTCTTTTATGATATAGTAGACGGGCGAATGGAAGAACATAGGTCTTTTTTTTATGCTCAAAAACCAGATTTCCGGTTGGAGAGTGGAAAGATCGCATACTAAGAAAAATGGAGGTGGAAGTTGTGCGTACAAGAATTACACTGGCATGCACAGAATGCAAGCAGCGCAATTACAACATGACCAAGGATAAGAAAACTCATCCGGACAGAATGGAAACCAAAAAGTACTGCAGATTCTGTAAGACACACACGTTACACAAAGAGACGAAGTAAGAGTAACTGGTTGGTTCTGCGCGATCGGGCATCTGCCTGAGCGCTTTGGAGGACAAAAATGGGTGATACAGAAAATACCAAAAAAGCTCCTAAAAAGAGTTTCTGGAAAGGTTTAAAAGCTGAGTACAAAAGGATCATCTGGCCTGACAAAGAGACAGTTACGAAGCAGACTGGAGCGGTCATCGCCGTTTCCGTTGCGCTGGGACTTATCATTGCGGCTCTTGACACGGCAATCGTGTTTGGACTGCACTTCGTTATGTAAAGGCAAAGGTGAGAAATATGGCAGAAGCAAATTGGTATGTAGTGCATACTTATTCCGGCTATGAAAACAAAGTAAAGGTTGACATCGAAAAGACGATCGAGAACCGGAACCTTCAGGATCAGATCTTAGAGGTTTCCGTGCCGATGCAGGAAGTTATCGAAGTCAAGAATGGAGCCAATAAACAGGTTGCCAAGAAGATGTTTCCCGGATACGTACTGATCAACATGGTTATGAATGATGATACCTGGTACGTAGTACGCAACACCCGCGGAGTGACCGGGTTTGTTGGTCCGGGCTCCAAACCGGTTCCTTTGACGGAAGAGGAGATGGCCGGTCTCGGATTTAAGGAAACCGGCGTTGTCGTTGACTTTGAGGTCGGCGACACGGTTGTTGTAACGACAGGGGCATGGAAAGATACCGTTGGTGTTATCGAGTCCATCAACGAGGAAAGACAGACCCTGACGATTCGTGTAGAACTGTTTGGCCGTGAGACACCGGTTGAACTGAACTTCACAGAGATCAAGAAGATGATGTAAAGAGGTTCATTTATGAGCCTGTGGGAGGGAAATCCCCGCAATTACCACAATTTATAGGAGGTGCCAACAATGGCAAAGAAAGTTACAGGATATATTAAATTACAGATTCCTGCTGGAAAGGCTACACCAGCTCCGCCAGTAGGTCCGGCTCTTGGACAGCACGGTGTAAACATCGTACAGTTCACGAAAGAGTTCAACGCTAAGACAGCAGACCAGGGCGATATGATCATCCCGGTTGTTATTACTGTATATGCTGACAGAAGCTTCAGCTTCATCACAAAGACTCCGCCGGCTGCCGTTTTGTTAAAGAAAGCTTGCAAGATTAAATCCGGTTCCGCTACACCGAACAAGACTAAGGTAGCTAGCATCTCGAAAGAGGATCTGCAGAAGATCGCAGAATTAAAGATGCCTGACTTAAATGCAGCAAGCCTTGAAGCTGCTATGAGCATGATCGCTGGTACAGCAAGAAGTATGGGTATCACAGTTGCCGAGTAATTTTCGGGATGTTTATCAGTAACGTGGGAGGGAATTCCCCGACAATACCACTAGGAGGTTTTTTATAATGAAAAGAGGAAAAAGATACGTAGAGGCTGCTAAATTAGTAGATCGCGCAAGCCTTTATGAAGCTGCAGATGCCATCTCCATCGTGAAGAAGGCTGCAGGTGCTAAATTCGATGAAACCGTAGAACTTCATATCAGAACTGGTTGTGACGGCCGTCATGCTGATCAGCAGATCCGTGGTGCAGTTGTACTGCCGCACGGAACTGGTAAGACCGTTCGTATCCTTGTATTTGCTAAGGGACCGAAGGCAGAA
>ULUD01077523.1_pt1 | contig 11089 bp, 9 predicted proteins | sample 1958191 | NCBI WGS metagenome assembly ULUD01 (sample SAMEA4835751, study PRJEB28245) | human gut metagenome | biome: gut microbiome; material: fecal sample | place: Denmark | collected 2008 | reverse complement strand
ATTGATATAATTATTTTTGTCTGTCGATAAAGCAAGGCAAGGAAGGAATTAAAAATGGAATTGACTATGGATTTTCCCCAGCGCGAGCAAACTATCAGCCCCACCCATGATATCAAACTCTTTGCAGGCCGTGCACACAAACAGCTGGCCGAAGAAATTGCAAGCTATCTGGGTACAAGCGTGGGTCCGATGATTATCAAAAATTTTGCGGACGGAGAAATCTATGTTCAGGTACAGCAGAGTATCAGAGGCGACGATGTATTTTTAATCCAGCCTTTATCAAACCCTGTTAACGAAAATCTCATGGAGCTTTTGATTATGATAGATGCGTTTAAAAGAGCAAGCGCAAAATCTATCACAGCGGTAATTCCTTACTACGGCTACGCAAGACAGGACAGAAAAACATCCGGAAGAGAAGCAATTACAGCAAAACTGGTTGCAGACCTTTTAACAACAGCAGGTGCTGACAGAATCCTTGCAATGGACCTTCACACAGGTCAGATTCAGGGATTTTTCAACATTCTTGTTGACCATATTTATGCAACACCCGTGTTGACAGACTACATCAGAAAATTGAACATCCCCGCTGACAAACTCGTTGCAGTCAGCCCTGACACAGGCGGTGTTCAAAGAACAAGAGTTTTTGCAAAGCAGCTCGACTGCCCTCTTGCTATTGTTGATAAAAGAAGAGACAAACACAATGAAGCTATTGCTGACCACATCATCGGCGATGTAAAAGACAAAATCTGCGTGCTTGTAGACGACATGATAGACACAGCAGGTACTATCTGCGAAGCTTCAAAACTTCTTATAAAAGAAGGTGCACAAAAAGTTTATGTTTGCGCAGCCCACGGTATTTTGTCCGGACCTGCCATTCAAAGGCTGGAAGAAGCTCCTGTGGAAGAAGTTATTATAACAAACTCAATTCCTTTAGACAGAGAGGTCTCCTCCAAATTTACGCAGTTGAGCATTGCGCCGATACTTGGGGAAGCTATTTCAAGAATTCATGACAACGAATCAGTAAGCTCTTTATTCGGATTTGAAAAAGAATACAAGTCTTACTAATCAAATATTAAGAAAAGAGAGTAAATTAAAATCCGAAGTTTTTTCAAACTTCGGATTTTTTTATACAGTTAGACTAAAGTTACGGAATTAATTATTATCTGCCAAGGTTGGAGAGTGTTTGTAGAATTTCGTTTGTTGTTGTGAACACACGGCTGTTAGCCTCGATAGCTCTTTGAGAAACAACCATGTCTGCAAATTCGGACGCCAAATCTACGTTAGAGCCTTCCAATACACCTGATTTAACATTACCAAATGCTGTAGATGAAATACTTCCGTAAAGTACCATACCGCTGTTAGGACCTGTTGCATAAGTATTGTTGCCCTGTGCTGTCAGACCTTGCGGGTTAACAAAGCTGGCCATTTGAATTTGAAGGTTTGCAGGTTCAACAAGCTGGTCATTAACAGTAAGGTCAGAGCCGGTGATGATTGTACCGTCGTTTAATGTATATTTAAGAATCATTTTTGACGGGTCGGAAGGATCCTGCATTACGCTCAATGTATCGTTGTTGCCGTATTTTACCTCAATGATACCGTTTTCGTTAATGGTTACAGAAGTAAAGTTTTTGGAGTTGTCACTTCCCATATTACCTTCACCAATTGTCTGGTGATAGTTAATAACCTCGGAAGAAGCTACCTGTGTTGTAGGGTCCATTTTACCGATACCAAGCTGGGTGACAATGTTAGAAGTACCGTTTTTAACTTCAAATCTGTCAACACCGTCAGCTTTTATACTTAATGTACCGTCAACAATGCTTGCTTGTACATCACCTGCATTATTAATAGCCTCGACAAGCTGATCTACTGTCATATCGCTAGTTACGTTGATTGTTTTTTCTGTTGCCTTACCGGCATTGTCATAAGTTGTTATTATAAATGTACCGTCTTTTACACCGCCTGATTTGATACCGTTTAATTCATCAAGAGCTTTATTGGCCATTTGAGCTTGAGTAGAAGGTGTTGTAACTGTATCAATATAAGTAGGAATTTTAATAGGAATTGTGCTGGATGTTGTATTGAGACTGTTGTTTGTGCCGAGCAGTTTGTAACCGCTTGAGGTAACCATGTGACCGTCAGCATCAACAGTAAAGTTACCGTCTCTTGTATAGAGAATTTCAACAGTTGGAGAAGCTACTGTAAAGAAGCTGCTGCCGTTGATACAAAGGTCGGTATTAAGACCTGTTGTGAGCGTTGTACCGGCTGAAAAGTCTCTTGTAATAGAAGCTGTTTGTACGCCAATACCGGTTTGTTTAGGGTTAACACCACCCATCTGGCCTGTAGGTGCCTGACCTGTGGATGATGTTCTGTAGTAAACGTCAGAAAAGTTTACGTTAGAAGCTTTGAAGCCGATTGTGTTCATGTTTGCGATGTTGTCGGCTACAACCGTAATTTTGGTTTGGCCTGCTGCCATCCCGCCAATCGCAGTGTAAAATGCTTGTGTCATTAATCCTCCCGTTTGTCTTTATTTTAACTGTATATTTTACTTTTTATTTTCTATTAAAGTCTAAGATTGCTGTTTCCAGATCCCCTGTTTCAGATTGGAACATTTCCATTTTTTGAAGCAAGTTGGATGCTGTTGCAGTGTCGTCTCCCACTTTGCCTTCTGACATGCTTATGCCTTTAAAGTCACCTTTTTCGATAGTCAGGATACCGTTTTCGAGTTTTGTTTTAACGCCGGCTTTTTCAAGCTCTTTCATAAAGTCATTAACCGTCATATCGCTTGTGATTTTAATGTATGTATGATTTTTCTTATATCCGTCATCTTGAGTTGTAAGTGTTACATAACCTTCTGTAATACCGGATGCTCCGTTAAGTTCACTTAATTTTTTATCACCGATTGTTTTATCATCAGTAGCCGGAGCGCCGTCTGTGATAGCGGCAACAAGGCCGAGCGGATAGTCTTTGCCGTTAACTGTTACTGTTGCAGAGCCGTTAGTAAAGTTGGCGCTTGATACAACACCTGTGATGAGTCTTGATGTGTTGTTAGGGTCAACAATTTGAACAGTTTTGCCTACAAGGTCATTGGCCTGTTGAATCATGTTGTTTGTGCTGATTGATTCGTTGAGTTTTTGCAGCTCTGTCAGCTGTGTAAACTGTGCTTGTTGAGCCAGCATTTCAGAGTTATCCATAGGATCCATGGGGTCCTGATTTTTAAGCTGTTCCAGCATAAGCATTAAGAATGCGTCGCCGTCAAGCTCCTGCGAAGCGCCATTTGCCGCCTGTTCTTTTGCTTTGTTTACCGCCGTATTCGACTGCATATTTACAAGTTCTTGTTGGATTGAACCGAGTGATGCCATTTTTTACCTGCTCCCCTTAAATTCTAGACTGAGTAGTCTACCTTACCATTATGTTTTATCAAAGTATCAGTATTTTTGATTTCAACGCCCTGATTTGGCTCAGCTTCCTGCGAGGAAGTTTCGTATGATGATTCATACGCACTATTTGATTGTTGATGTGATTGATTAGCCTGATTGTGGCTGTTTTGCTGTCCGTTAAAAGACTGATTAAATTGCTGTTGTTCAAAGTTCATTGCGTGGTTTGCACTTTCTTGTGAACATTCAACCTTAATATTGTTGACATTAACGCCCTGTGAGCTCAGGTTTGATTTCAACGCTTCTACGTTTTTGTCAAAAAGCTCTTTTACCTGCTGGCTGTCTGTAGTCATTTTTGCAACAATTCCGTCTTTTGAGTTCATGATTTCAACGGAAACTTTGCCGAGATTTTCAGGCTGCAAGATGATAGACACCTTGTTGTTGCCTGATTTTTGCAGTTCTTCAAACTTTGCATTAACCTGTGACATGATGTCAGACCGATTTAATGTAGTGGTTCTTGCTGTTGCAGAAGCACCTTTTGCGCTAAGCTGTGCGTCAAGTTTATTAACAAACGCTTCAGCGCCGGAGGTGTTTGTTGGTGCAGCATCAACAGACAATTTTGCTGCAAGCTCGCCTGCTGTGCCTTGCTGCATGTTTGTGCTGCCGTTAGAGTTGCCGCTATTTGAATTTGAATTTGAATTTGAATTGTCTGCCTGAGTTCTTGCTTCTGTTACCACAGTGTCTGTATCTTGAAGCTTTGTCATCTGCTCAACAGCTTTATCTTTTGTTTTGGAAGTTGTATCTTTGTTTTCAATATTTTGAGACGTATTTTGCGCAACATTGTCTTTTAGCTGTGATGCAACCTCCTGTGTAACTTTAATAACAGGAGACTCCTCTGCTTTTGTATCAGCAGGAGTAACAGGTGCCGGTGCTGCATTTTGAGCAGTCTCTGCCTGTTCAATGTTGGCAGTCAATCTTGATGTATCAGCTGCAAGGTTGTCTTTAGCTGTTTTTAAAGGGAGGGTTTGTGCCTCTTTTTCAAGTGCAGTATTGTTTTTCACTTCTGCCTTAACTTCAGCAGCCTCGCTTGATACCTGTGTATTTATATTTTCTGCAACATCTTTGACAGTTTGTGCTGTTTTTAGAGTGTCTGCTAATTTTACATCTGTTTTTTCTTGAGACGGCACATCCTGTACTATTTCAGCAGTATCAGAATTTTGTGTATTTTTAGCTTGCTCAACAATTTTTTTGAGTGTTTCTGCGTCAATACCGGCTTTTTTGAGTTCTGTATCTACAGCACTTAAATCCTCGTATTCAATATTAGAGAGGATTTGTTCGTTTACAATTGTATTAACGCTGTCTTTAGAATTTTGTGTATCAATCACAGCTTCTGTAGTTTTTGCAGCAGCAGTAACTGTATTTTCCGAGTCTTGCTGCACGTCAGTTTGAGCAGTTGTTTGTGCTGATATTGCAGTTGTGGCTTCAGCTGAAACTTCCATTGAAGCAAGGGCTGCTTGCTGTGCATTTAAGGCTTGTGTTGTCTGATTTTGAAGCTCTGATTGAGCATTGTTTTTTATATCTTTGTCAGACGCTTCTTGCGTATTTGATTCTGATTTTACATCATTGTCTTTTTCTTGTTCTGATGTTTGTGTATTATCTTTTTTATCTGCTTTGTCTTTTTTATCTGCTTTATGTGTATTGTCATTTTTTTCAGCATTATCTGATTTGTCTGTTTTGTTTTTGTCGTCAGATTTTAAAGAATCTTTTTCATCAATTTTATCAGAGGTTTCTTTATCCTTAATTTTATTGGAATTATCGTTGTTATCTTTTTTTACCTCTGTTTTTTGAGAGTTAAGGTCCTTTGTTTTTTGAGCGTAATCATTTGCTGTTGAAGAAAGGTTTGTAGATTTATCCGCATAAGAATATGACTTTGACGCATTATCCAACACAGAAGAGAATGCTTCAGAGCTGACGTTTGCGTAGTTTTGTGATTTAGAAGAAAACGCATTTGCCATCAATTGTGACGGTAATATTTGTGATGTCTGTGTATACTGTGAAGTCATTCTCTATTTTTTCCTCGTAGCGTGATTTTACTCTTGCTGCCCCCAAGTCTATGCAGCCTTTTTTTAAAACCTTGCGTATCTTGATGAAGCAATATCATCAAGTTCGCTTCTTTCATATGCCTCAAATTCTTGATAGAATTTTTTCTTCTGATTTTCTTTTAGTTTTTCCAGTACCTTTTTTTCTTTCAAAACATCATTAACTTCTTTTCTTTTAATATCAAGCAGTTTTGTAATATTTTGAACAACAACTTTCTGGTTGGAAATATCTACAATCAGTTTGTTAATAAAATCTTTGTATCTTTGCACTTCGACAAGGTCCAGCTCATTTCCGCTCTGGAATACATTTAAAAGTGCCTCGTTGATTTCGGCCTGATAGCCTTCAAGAGTTTTTTGTTTGTTAACAGCATCTTGAAGCCCCCTTTGAACCTTTGAAAGTTCAAGGAGTTTCTGCTCAAGGAGCTTTTCCTTGATATCAAGAACAACCTGTAGTCTGAATTGAAATTTCTTCAAATCTTACCTTTAACCTCTTAAATTTTTAACCAAGTCTTGATTTATACAATTCACGCAGAATTATATACACATAGGGTACTACATGCGTATCATTAACTGTATCCTCCAAAAAATGTAAATTATTAAAGTCCTTTACTGTTGTAAACAAAAAATGTTCATGGTATTGATATTAGTACCATACAAATTTATTTTGTATGAGGCTTAAAGATTGGATGTACCTTCATTTGAAGAAAAACATAAAACTGGCGAAACATGCAGGTTTTTGTTACGGCGTAAAAAGAGCCGTTGAAACAACAAAAAAACTAAAGAACGAAAATCCCGATAAAGAAATTTTTGTACTCGGTGAATTGATACACAATTCGCATGTTATTAACGAGCTGTCGGGGCTTGGAATCCACACAGTGGATGAGCTGCCATGCTCAAAAACGGGTGTATGTGTTATACGCAGCCACGGTGCAGCGCCTGAAGTTTTTGAAAACGCAAAAGCAAAAGGTTATGATGTTGTGGATTTGACCTGTTTTGACGTAAAAAAAGTTCAACAAAAAGCAATCCAGCTTGTGCAGGAAGGTTTTTTGCTCGTGATAGTAGGAAAACCCGAACACCCTGAAGTTTGTGCAATAAAAGCCAACGCACAACCGCATGGCGAACACGTTATTGTTGCGCCTGACACAGAATCTTTAAAAGAGTTTGAAGAAGAAATCATCAAACACAAAAGAGTGGGTGTGGTTGTTCAAACAACTCAGAGAATAGAAAATCTCAAGAGTGTTGTAAACTATCTTCTACCGCTGGCAAAAGAGGTAAAAGTCTTCAACACAATCTGTGCTTCCACATCTTTGAGACAGTCCGAGGCAAAGAGCCTTGCTCTGGAATCTGATTTGATGGTGGTTGTAGGAAGCAAAAAGAGTGCCAACACTACCCATCTTGCAGAAATTTTATCAGGCATTACATCAACTATCCACATAGAAACTGACGAAGAGCTCAAAAACTATGATAGTTTGATAAAAAATGCACAAAATATCGGTGTAACGGCCGGTGCTTCCACCCCCGACGCGATAATTGAAAATGTTATAAACAAATTAAATAATTACTAATGAAAGGAAAAAAGTAAAAATGACAACACAAATGGACGAATTCGAAAGACTATTGGAAGAATCTTTCAAATCAAAATTAAGCGTGGCTGACGTTGTAAGAGGCCAGCTCGTAAAAAAAGAAAACGACGGATACCTCGTTGATATCGGTTCTAAATCAGAAGGTTTCCTTCCTAACAGAGAAATCCCGACATCAATGGTTGATGATATGAAAATCGGCGACTGCAAAGAATTCTACATCTTAAAAGAAGATGAAGACGAAAAAAGCGGTATGCTTCTTTCTCTTAAAAGAGTTGCTTGTGCTCAAGCTTGGCAGACTCTTCAAAACGCTAAAATTACAGGCGAAACAGTTACTGCTAAAGTTGTTTCTCTTGTTAAAGGCGGCGTAATTGTTGAAGTTAATGACCTCCGCGGTTTTATCCCTGCTTCTCAATTGAGAACAGGTATGCCTTTTGACGGTTTGATGAATCAGGAAATCGAAGTTAAAGTTCTTGAAGCTGACGCAAAAAGAAACAAACTCATCCTTTCTCAAAGACAGGCTCTCGCTGAACAGAGAGAACAACTGGTTGACGAAGTTATCTCTAACCTTGAAGTTGATCAGACAGTTGAAGGCGAAGTTGTAAGAATCGCTGATTTCGGTGCATTTATCGACATCAACGGTGTAGACGGTCTTCTGCCTATTTCTGAAATCTCCTGGCAGAGAATTAAACATCCTTCAGATGTTTTAACACTCGGTCAAAAAATCGAAGTTAAAGTTCTCAAAATTGACGAAGACCTCAAACGTATCAGCTTGAGCTTGAAAAGAATCGGTGACAATCCGTGGGAAGAAATCGAAGACAAGTTTGAAGAAGGACAGGTTATCACAGGTACTGTTAACAAAGTTACTTCTTTCGGCGCTTTCATCAACATTTTCCCCGGCGTAGAAGCATTGCTTCCTGTAGCTGAAATGGAAGACTCAAACGCTAACCCGTTTGATATCTACAAAAACGGTGATGAAGTTAAAGTTCTTATCAAAAAATTCACTCCGCAAGAACACAGAATTGCTCTTAGCGTTAAAGATATGAACAACTAGTTTTTCAGGTTGAATAAAAAGAGGTAAATCGAAAAATTTACCTCTTTTTTTATGCCTGTTTTAAAAAGAACCTATTTTCTATTTGCATGGGTTTTCAATATCTTTTTCAAACCTTCTTTTCTCAGGATTATATCTGTATATTTTATAGGTTTTTCCGTCAGTCGTAATTTTCATTGCATTGTCCACATCTGTTCTGTATGTTCTGACGTTGTTTTTTCTCAGAGTTTTGAGCGTTTGTTTTGTGGGGTGGCCGTAAGGGTTAACACCGGTGCAGATAACAGCATTTTGAGCATGGATTGTGTTGAGCATTTTTGATGTAACAGTGTTTTTTGCTCCGTGGTGGCCGGATTTGAGCACTTCTATTTCAGTTTTATTCAAATCTTTTTTGATTTTATTAAAACTTCTCACCCCGCCATCAGCCATAAAAAGCATATCAAAATCGCCAAAGCTCAACAAAGATATTGTTGAATTGTCATTATCATTTTTGTTGTGTGTAAAATCCGGTGTAAATGTAGTGAGAGTAAGGCCGTTTTCGCTGTGTACAACTTCATTATTTTTTGCATCTGTGGTATTTACTTTGTTTTCTTTGACGTATTCCATGATTGCCTTTGTTGTTTTGGAATTGTCTTTATCCTTGCTTAAGACAAGCCTTTTAACTTTGACCGTGTGCATTATATTAACTGCTCCGCCAGAGTGGTCAGCATCAAAATGCGTAAGAATCATAAGCTCAAGCTCTTTTATGCCTTTGTCTTTGAGGTATTTACCCATTATTGCATTTGCCTGTGAAAATGTTGCCTTTGACCCTTTAAAAATGCCGTGAGCCGTATCTATCATTATGTATTTATTTTTTGGCGTTTTTATTAAAAAGCTGTCAGCATTGCCCACATCAAAAACTATTATCTCGCAATCCTTGGATACAGGAGATAAAAGCGGTTTTACTACAGGAAGCAAAAGCGAAATTGTTAGTACAATACCAAGAATCACAGACGCAACAAGAGATTTTTTCTCTTTAAAACCGCGCCTCATTGAGCGGGCCAGAAGCAAGAGTGCACCGTAGTACAAAATCATCTGTGCACTGTGAGGGTGGATTGTTGTAAGCAAAGAATTCGGCAGCCCCGCAAAGAAATGCGAGATGCTGACAAGAAAACTCACAACAGGATTTAGCACAAACGCAAAAACCATGCACACCTTATCCGCTATAAAATCAACAGGAATCATAGCAAGTATGGAACCTAAAAATCCACCAAAACTTATCAGCATAATAAAAGGCGTAATCGCAAGATTGGCAAGCACAGAATACGTTGCAAAGTTGTTGAAATAAAACATCTGTATAGGTGCTGCCCAGAGTTGAGCAACAAAAGGTATGAGCACTGCTCCGGCAAGAAAATTTGCGGGTTTATTTTTTATCCTGTCCAAAATAGGCGGCACACAGTAGATAAGAGCAAACGTAACAACAAATGAAAGCTGGAAGCCAACATCATTAATCATTGCCGGGTCATAAAGAAGCAACAATAAAGCAACGAGAAAAATCAAAGCTATACTGTCAGCCGCCCTGTCTATGAGTTTTCCGAATATTACAAACTCAATCATCAGCGCAGCCCTTAATACAGACGGGCCCATGCCTGTCATCAACGTATAAAAGCCAACAAGCACAGCTCCTACCAGAATAACAAACCTGTAATTGAGCCTGAGCCGTGTGCCAATAAAATACCAGATACCAAATATGATAGAAACGTTCATACCTGACGCGGCCAGGATATGCAAAAGGCCCGAGTTTATAAATGAGGTTTTTATTAAATCCGGCGGATTAATTGCATCATCGCCGAAAACTATACCGCCAAGCACCTCGATGTTTGGGCTTTTCATGTATTTTTTCTGATGGTTTAAGATACGGGTTCTTGTATCATTGAGTTTTTGCAAAAATTTTGCGCCTAAAGTTTCCGGCCGGGACACGATTTTCCAATCCCCTTGCTGCACATAAAACGTTGAAAAAGTCTTTTTGTTTTTCAAATAGTTTGCATAATCAAACTGGCACGGATTTTTTGCACTAAAAGGACTCCTGAGTTTGCCTTTGAGTTGTATTTTGTCTGATATTTTTATCCTGGAAATATTTTGGGGTGTGTCATAAAGCGTGACAATAGTCCTACCGTCAAGTTCCGGCACTTTTACACCGTCAAATGCTCCGGAGTGCGCTTTGAGATAAAACTTTGTACGAACAGGCACATTTGTTGTGGGAATTGTCTCAACAGTACCTGTAATGACAGCATTTGAGGGTATAAACTCTGAAAGTCCGTCAAAGTTTTTTATCTGAAGATGACAGTTGCAAATAGCCAGTACAAAGGCCAGATAATACAACACTGCGCTTTTGCAAGAGATTTTTTCCTTGAAAAGAAAAGTTATTGCAACCACAAGCAATAATAGTGCCACAAGAGGTATTGTGTTTGTAAAAAATCCAACTATGCCTAGAATGTAAAACGTTGAAAATAAAATTATGCCGTTCATTATTTAATAATATAAAAAAAGACCTCTAAATAAAAACATTTAAAGGTCTTTTACAATTCAATTAATAAATTCTATTTTTTCTTGCTGTAAGCGTCAATAATATCCTGACGAGTATCAAGCATAAATTGTTTGTCTGCAATATCGTCTTTAAGTGCATCAATTATTTCTCTTTGATGTTCAATATGTTCTGATTTTATTTTGTTCATATCGTGCAAAGTTTTGATATGCTTTGCGACAAAGCCTGCTGCAGCCAGTCCAACAAATGTTAAAAATGCTGCTGCACCTGTTTTTTTAGGGTTCTTTTTAACAAAATCCACAACATCGTTTTTCAACTCTGTTGTATATTGATAACCGGAAGCAATTTTGGGTTTTACTCTGGTTTGATAGCCGTTTCTTATATTATCTGTAACGTTACTTATTGTTTGACCAATTTTCGGGGATGTCATTTTTAATTACCTCACGATTTTACACATGTTTAAT
>ULUD01058593.1_pt1 | contig 11101 bp, 11 predicted proteins | sample 1958191 | NCBI WGS metagenome assembly ULUD01 (sample SAMEA4835751, study PRJEB28245) | human gut metagenome | biome: gut microbiome; material: fecal sample | place: Denmark | collected 2008 | reverse complement strand
CGGGGAACGCCGCATTTGTTAATAGCGTTTCCGACCGCTTCTTCGTTGCCGTATGCCTGCGCTGTATCAATGGAGCGATACCCTACGCTGATTGCGTCCAGTACGCAGCGTTCACATTCTTCGTTTGACACCTGATATACGCCGTAGCCCAGCTTCGGCATTTTGATTCCATTGTTCAAAGTTACATATTCCATTATTTTCACTCTTTTCGCTGTTATTGTAACAGTCATTGCATTACAAATCTTCTTTCAGTTCCAGTTTGCTGTATGTCTCTATCAGTTCCGGCGTAGCCGTATAATAGCGTGTATTCTTATCCAGCTTTTGAATCTCCGACAATTCCTCATCTGTCAAAGAAAAATCGAAAATATTAAAGTTGTCACGAATATGCTCCGGGTTTTTAGAACCCGGAATTACAATGTTGCCGCATTGTGTATGCCAGCGCAGGATAATCTGTGCGTTGGTTTTTCCGTATTTTTCCCCAAGCTGCGAGAACAGCGGCTCTTCAATCAAATTTTTATCGCCGTGTCCCAACGGATACCAAGCCATAAGAGCCATATCTGTTTGTGAAAGAATCTCTTTTAACTTTGTCTGCGGATAATACGGGTGCGCCTCTACCTGTACTACCTGCGGCTTGATTTCCATAGTATCAATAGCCTCTTGCAAAAGCTCATCGGGGAAATTTGAAAGTCCGATTGCTTTCACTTTCCCTTCCTTATAAGCCTTCTCAATGGCTTTATATCCTTCCCGCCAGTTATCGGTAGGCTGATGAAGAAAAAGCAGATCAATGTAGTCTGTATCAAGGCGCTTCAGGCTCTCGTCAATCGCCGTTTCTTTTTCATATACAGTCGGCCACAGTTTTGTTACGAGAAAAATATCCTTTCTCGCAACACCGCTGCTTTTGATTCCCCGGCCTGTTCCGCTTTCATTCATATAGCCATTTGCCGTATCAATCAGCCGAACACCGCTTTTGAGAGCATTTTCAACCGCACTTTGTGCCTCTGCGGGTGACATCATAAAAACTCCGATTCCTGCCATTGGCATTTTGATTCCGTTATTCAAAGTTACATATTCCATAATTTATTTCTCCTTATTTTATATTTGCATAATCTTCGTTGCTGACAGGCTCGCACCATTCGGTATGGGTATTTTCTCCCGGTACTTCCACCGCAAGATGAGAGAACCAACTATCCGGAGCTGCACCGTGCCAATGCTTCACGCCTGCCGGGATATTGAGGACATCACCTGCTGTCATACAGATCGGCTCTTTGCCCCATTCCTGATAAAAGCCCCTGCCAGCAACACAGACCAAAATCTGACCGCCGCCTTTCTCGGCGCGGTGGATATGCCAGTTATTCCGACACCCCGGTTCAAAGGTCACATTGAAAATGCCCACCTGCTCTTTTGAAATAGGGGCAAGATAACTTTGTCCCGCAAAATACTGTGCAAAGGCGTCGTTTGGCTGTCCAATCGGAAAGAGCATAGATTTTTCATAAGCGGTCTTTTCGTCCGCTTCATTTGCGTCCTCTTTCCAAATATCTTTTGCCAAACGGAAAGCCGCCCACGCTTTGGGCCAGCCTGCATAAAAGGCTGCGTGTGTGATAATCTCGGCAATTTCGTTTTTGGTAATGCCGTTCGCCTTTGCCGATTCCAGATGATGAACAAATGAGGTATCGGTAAGCCCTTGTGAAAGAAGCGCTACCACGGTAATCAAAGAGCGTTCTTTCAAGGAGAGTTTGTCCTCTCTGCTCCATACCTGACCGAAAAGCACATCGTCATTGAGCTCTGCAAATTTCGGTGCAAATTCTCCGAGGGCGGTTCTTCCCGCCGTTTGCTTTACTGCCATATTGCTATCCTCCTAAAATGTGATATTAGAGCTTCTTTGATAATTTAGCCGCTTCGGAATGGTTGGTTGCCATACCGGCATATTTCATTCCGTAAAGTCCGGCAAAGCGTTTCATCGTATATTCTCCGGCTTCCAGCATCCATTTTTCCGGCGCAGCACCCTGAAAGAGGAAATAAAGTGTTCTGCCCGACAATGAGCCGTTTTCCACCAAACCGTAGAAGCGATCCAGTATATTTCGCACTGAGCCGCAGATATTGTGCCAGTATAGCGGAGAGCCGATGACAATTACCTCTGCCTGTTTCATTTTGGCAATGACCTGATCGAGTTCGTCGTCCTCAAAGTTTTGTCCGTAACTGCCGATCCTGTAAGCAGTCAGATTCAACGTTTCATATTCTTTCCCTTGCAAAAGCTCTTTTGCGAGGGCAGCAGTATTCCCGTTCGAATTTGGGCTTCCGTTTATAAACAAAATGTTCATTCTTTATTCCTCCTGATTTTATCTGCTAAACATTTTTACCCATTTCATAGGCTTCAGCCATAGCCGGGGTATTCAGCACCTTACCTTTTTCATAAACGCCTGTGCCGTAAATTACACCCATTTCTTTTGCACCGTTTACGCAGTCGGCGTAGCCACGAAAACAGGCAAGCGTAGTATCCATAGATGATTTATCTTCATCGGCAGCGGTCATAATGTAGTAAAATTCTTTGTTTTTCACTTCCAGCCAGCGTGCAACCGTTCTGTCGATTACCGCCTTTAATTGTGCGTCAATGGAATAGAAATAAACGGGGCTTGCAAGCACAAGCACATCGGCGTCAATCATCGCTTGCAGGATTTCAGCCATATCGTCTTTATAGACGCACTCGCCGCCGTGTTCACCGCAGAAATAGCAGGCGTGACAGGGCGCTATCTTTTTGCTTGCAACATTGATTTTGGTTACATTGTTGCCGGATTCTTTTGCTCCACGCATAAATTCATCGCAAAGCAAATCGGAGTTGCCGCCTTTACGGGGGCTGCCGGATAAGATAAGTACATTTTTCATCGTTTCAAATTCTCCTTGTTTTTTAATTGTTGTAGCCAAGCTCGGTCAGCCATTCGTCAACTGCGCTTTCGGCTTCGTCAACATTGTTGCCCGAATAGGTAAAGTAGTCATATTGTCCTTGTCGGAGTGTATTTTCCTTTGAAAAGGGATTGATACCAACGGAAATTCAAGATAGTATGGACGATAAACAAGGCAAACAGCGCGATACCGAGCCATTCGTGTAATCCGTCCCATAGGTGTTCCTGCATAAGAGCGACAAAAATCAGATACATTGCAATGTCAATGATAATTTTAACTGTTCGCCTGCACCTCATTTTCATCACCTCCATATCCAGCGCAGTCCGTTATAAAAGTAGAGCATAGCGTAATATCCCGAATGATCACCGTCAGATTCAAGGTAATAGAGATTACCCTCTGCTTCATTATCGGCAAAACGGAAAAGTCCGCTGTCGCTTTCTCTCATAGCTTCAATTCCATTCTTAAATCCCGAATAGGCGAAATCATTCGTACCCGAAGCGGCAAAGATAAAGAAATCATCCCATTCGTATCCCGAATTCTTAATTACGCTCTCATAGGTTTCTGTGCTTGCCGCCGGGCCGCCGCTTGACGGCATAAAATAGCGGAAATAGTCGAGGGAGTGTTCAAAGGTGCGCCAAGTTGCCATAGAACCCATTGAAAAGCCGCAGAAAGCCCGGTAATCACGAGAAGCGGCAATCGCTTCGGGGGTGGTGTCCTCGGCATAGGTACTGTATTTGCCTTCCACCGCTGGAATCAGATCATTTATCAGTTCATTGTGATAATTGTCGGTCAGTCTCAGAGCAAGGCTGTAATCTCCACTGTCCTCCGGGCTTGTGTTGTTATAGGTAGGACAAACAACAATCATCGGCTGAATTTTGCCGTTCGCAATCCCGTGGTCGAGAATATGCTTCATTCCATGCGGTTCATCTGGGCTGCCGAGATAGGTATACTCATTGCTCCAACCGCCGTGCATAAGATAGAACACGGGATATTTCTTACTTTCGTCATAGCCATAGGGCAGATATACGACAGCGTGCTTTTGGAGCTTTTGGCTCTTTTCGTCGTAGGAAAAAGATTCGTAAGTATTGTAATAAAGGTCTTGCAGGGTGCCCTGCTGTTTCGCCTCGGTCAGGTAACTGTCGGGAATTGGGACGAGTTTATCAGGAAATCGGTTTGCAGTTTCGTCTGTTTCGGGTGGTATACTGCTGTGTTCGCTTTGTATGTCATTGTTTTTATCAGAGGTCTTAGGAATGGACGAACTACACGCCGATAAAACGAGCGGTACAACAATCAACATTGTAGCAATCACAATACATTTTTTCATAGCGTTATCCTTCAAGGCTTTCCACCCAAGCCGTTACATCGCTTTCGCTGACGCCAGAACGGAAACGCCTGCCTTCCTGCCAATCGCCCGTGCCTGCCTTTTGGGCAAGCAGTTTGCCGCTTTCGCCAAGTCCCGAACTTGAAGATGTGGCAAAGGGAATTACGGTCTTTCCTGTAAAATCGTTTGCTTCGATAAATCCGTCAACAGGCCAAGCGGCAATCCCCCACCAAATCGGGTAGCCTATAAAAACGGTATCGTATTCGTCCCAATTTTCTACGGTGCTTTTTACAAGCGCAACATCACGCTCATCGGGATTATCGTGTTCACGCACAACACGGCTGTTATCGTCCGTCCAGTTTAAATCGGCGTCGCTGTAAGGCTCGGCAGGTTCGAGCTCAAACAAATCGCCGTTTGTTGCGGCGACAATATAGTTCGCCACATTCTCGGTATTTCCGGTTGCAGAGTAGTAGACAACCAATGTTTTTCCTGCTTCATCGGTAGGATTCTGCGCCACGGCAGAAGAATCGGGCTGTTCTTCGGCTTGTTTCAGATCAAGAGAATTTACCCAATCTACGATTTCCTGCTCTGCGTCTTGAATATCATTGCGGGAGATAGATTTGCCGTCCAATACCTCGGCGTTTGGCTCAAGTTCTTTGATTGTGGAAATGGTATCCGAAAAGCCGCTGCCGCCGTGGGTGTTAAAGGGAATAATCGTCTTGCCGGAAAAATCGTACTCGTCAAAGAAAGAGTAGAGAATCATCGGCATATCGCCCCACCAGTTGGGATAACCGACAAAGATATTTTCGTAGGTATCAAAGTTTTCAATCGTGTTTTTGATTGCCGGTCTTGCGTTATTGCTTTGCTCTTCACTTGCAAGATCAACCAGTTCGTCGTGGTCGGTTGGATAGGGCGTTTCCGGCTCAATGCGGAAAATGTCAGCACCAACGGTTTCCTGAATCACATAAGCCATATACTGCGTATTGCCCAGCGTTTCACCGTCGATTACAACTGTACTGTCATCAACATTATCGGGCATCGAGAAGTACACCACAAGATTTTTCCCGTTTGTGTTACTCGGCGTAGGGGGGCTCTCGTTTGTCTGCGAACTGCTTTTTTCGGGTGTTGATTCGCTGGGGGATTGATTTGTCGAGCAGGCCGTCAGCGACAGCACCATAGTAAGCACCATAAAAAGCGAAATAATCTTTTTCATCGTTTTTCTTCGTTTCTGTTTTTAATAACATTCCTTGAAGATTCCAAGGATTTCTTCGTGGGTCATTTTTTTGTAACTGCCTGGCATAAGGGCACAGGAATCTGCGATTTCTTTCAAGTCGGTATTTTCATTCACGCCCAAGTCCTGCAAAGATACAGGCAGTCCGATTTCGATAATGAAATCTTCCAAAGCCTCAATACCTGCAAGGGCGATTTCTTCGTCCGTTTTGGCCTCTGCCGAAACTCCCATAACCTCGGTTGCAAACCGTTTGAATTTCGGCAAGCCGTATTTGTAAATATGGCGGTAATAAACGGGGTGCAGAACGGCAAGCCCCTCGCCGTGGTTGCAGTTTGTGTATGCGCCGAGCTGGTGTTCCATTTGGTGGCACTCAAAATCCATTCGCTTGCCCAGTTTGATAACGCGGTTTTCCGCCATTGTCGCCGCCCACATCAAATTGCTTCGTGCGGTGTAGTCCTGCGGATTCTGAATAGCAGCACGCAGGTTGCGGATTGCACTTCGCATAAGCGCCTCGGAAATATCGTCCGATACATTGTCCTCATTCGGCTCGCTGAAATAAATCTCCATAATGTGCGACAGAATATCAAAGCCGCCGGAAACCATTTGCTTTTTTGGAACGCTGTAAGTATAGGTGGGGTCAAGCAGGGCAAATTTGGGGTTGCATTGCGGATAATCTCTGCCTGTCTTGATTTTCAATTCCTCATTGGTAATGACTGCGCCGCCGTTGCACTCGCTGCCCGTACCTGCCACGGTAACGATCACGCCGAGAGGTAACGGCTCGAAGTCAAAAACACCCGGTCTTTTCCAGAAATCTTCCCATACATCGCCGTCATAACGGGCGGCAATCGAAATCGCCTTGCAGCAGTCCATAACCGAACCGCCGCCGATTCCCAAAAGCAGACTGACATCATTTTTCTTTGCCAGTTTCGCACCCTCCAATACCTTCGCATAGGTGGGATTCGCCATAATACCGCTAAACTCCACAACGGTTTTTCCTGCGGCTTCCAAGATGTTTGTTACCTCGTCATAGATACCGTTTTTCTTGATTGAGCCGCCGCCATAACATAACATAACGGTATCGCCGTAGGCTTTCGTCAGGCAGCAAAGGTATTCCTTTACACAGCCTTTTCCGAAAAACACCTTTGTAGAATTTTCAAAAATAAAGTTATTCATTGTCATAGTCCTTTCTCTGATTTATTGATAATTTGAGCTAATCATTGCATTTGATTTTCCCAAAAATTCACAGCGTCGTTTATCCAACCCTCCGCAACCGTTCCCGTTCCGAGACCGAAGCCGTGGCGAAGTCCCTCGTAATGATGAAACTCTGTTGGGATTCCAAGCTCGTTTAAGCGATTCAGCCGAGCCTCCATTGTACGCCAGTTTGCAATACCGTCATTTTCGCCCACACAAGCGTAAGTCGGCGGGTCGCTTTCGCTGTATTCGCTGTGACCTGTGTACTGCATAATCACAGCCCCGGCCTGCGGTAAAGCTTTTTCCCCGAACGCAGCCGTGCCGTAAGAGCCGAGCCAAGCCGCCATTCTTCCTCCTGCCGAGCCGCCCCAAAGGGAATAGCAATCGGTGTTTACTTCTAATTCGTCGGCATTTTCAAATATAAAGCTGATTGCTCTCGCTAAATCCTCGCAGGCGGTTTGTGCGCCGGGGCGGTAGATCAAGGCAAAGGCGTTGTAGCCCATTTTGGATAATTCCAAAGCGTGGGGAAAACTGTCGTGCATTGCACCTACATAGGCAAATCCACCGCCTGCGTTGCATACCGCAAACCGTTCACCGGGATTTCCTTTGAAGAAGAACAAGCCTGTATCTTCTTTTGCGGGATCAGCCGCTTTTTCTTCATCGGTATAAATATCGTAAAAGATTACATCGCCGTTTTCAGCATGGCTTTTCATATAGTTTGCAATCTCTACCGTTTTGTCGGGGTCAATATTGGTGTACCAAGTGAGCCCCAGTTCGCCTAATGTATCGCCGCTGTAATAGCTGCTGTTCACAGGGAATATCAGCCTGCCGTAATCGCCAAAGGCAGTGTCATTTATCACATCGGAGATTTCCGTATCTTGCGTATATTGCTCTGTATCATTCTGATTTGTTTGCACAGTAGTTTCTGCTCCTTTGAAATCTGTGTCCGATTCAGTGCTGTTCATATCTGCGCTGCACCCTGCCAAGAAAACGGCTATGCAAATCAGTACCGCAACAAAAGCATTTGCTCTCAAAGTCGTCACCAACCTTTCTGATTACATTATAAAAAAAACGAGACCTCATAAGAAGTCTCGTTTCGTTCATCAGTTTATACCCAAAGGTTATAACAATCTGTTTAGTGGTACAATTCCTTGCTCACCTTTTCGGCAGCATCCAAAAACTGCTGTACGGTAGGCGTTGGAGTGGGAGAATGGAGGATTCCATAGGGAATACAATGGTTCCACTCCACAGGTATTACTTTCAGTAGAGGGTGAACATTCGCCCATCCGGGAATAGCCAGCAATACATCATTTGTATTCTCACAACGATTAAATATATCCATTCCGTAAAAGTCAAAATCCACAATATTTATTTGTGGGTGATTCTGCCAAAGGTCGTCTCGGAGCTGATCGACATAGCGGCTCCAGCCACGGTGCATAAGCAGCAGATTTTCGCCGTAGAGGTCAGAAAGTTGCAATTTATCTTTGGTTGCCAATCGGTGGTGAATAGAAACAGCACAATGAAACGGGCCTCTCATCAATTCCAAGCCCGCACAAGCACGAACATCTAACATTGTATCATCAAAAATACCGCCGACTATATCAATGTTTTTGCCTAAATTGGCTAAAATCTCCCGTGCGTTTTCGGGGGTGTTCTCAAAGGGTACAATTTGAAATTTGATATTTGGGTACAAGGCTTGAACTCTCGACCAAAGTTCCATAAGAAGCTGTGCAGGGGTGATAGGCGATGAACCGATACGAATAATATTGCTATCTTCCTGCATTGCATTTTTGGCTCTTGTAATGGAATCTCTACAATATTGTATAATGTATTTTGAATCCTGATATAGAGAGTGTCCGGCCTTTGTTAAGTGTAGCCCTCTGTGTGTCCGATCAAATAGTTTAACGCCCAACGAATCCTCCAGCAAATTGATTTGTTTGATAACAGCTGTAGGTGTAATAAAGGATTCCTCCGCCGCTTTGTTAAAGCTGCCTGCGTCCGCTACTCTTATAAATGTTTCAAGCTGCGGGTTATACATAACATTTCACCTGCCTTCTACACTGTCTTTCCGCCTTTGCAACGCTCGTAATGCTTGTATCTGATGTGTTTTCAAATTACTTCCTTATGTAGTGTTAGCATTTATATCCCCCCGTTTTGAATATAAAAGAAAAACTGGTTTCTTAATTTTTACTCTTTGAATCTCTGTTTTATATCGCCTATTTCAAATAAAAAAATTATTTCTGTCTCGCCTTAAACGCGCGGTCAATCTCCCGCTTCGCGTCCTTTTTCGCCAGATCGTCTCTCTTATCATACAGCTTCTTACCGCGTGCCAGACCAATCTCTACTTTTACGAGACTTCCCTTAAAATACACCTGCAGCGGCACCAGCGTATATCCTTTTTCTTTGATCTTTGACATCAGGCGGCGGATCTCCAGTTTGTGGAGAAGAAGTTTCCGCACACGCAGCGGATCTTTGTTAAAGATATTTCCCTTCTCATATGGGCTGATATGCATGCCGAATACATACACCTGACCGTCGCTCTCGATCTTGATAAATGCTTCCTTGATGCTGCATTTACCCATGCGGATCGATTTAACCTCGGTACCGAATAGCTCGATCCCAGCTTCGAATTTATCATCGATAAAATAATCATGGTAGGCTTTCTTATTGTTCGCCACCATCTTGATTCCTGCTCCCATTTTAATTCCTCTTTCCCTCTCTACTTTTTACATCTTATTTTACAATCTTCTACTTCCAGTACACCGCCGGCATAAAATCAATCGTCCTCGCATACCGGTCGCACGCAGTCACGCGGACGCGGATGGTCTGACCGAGCTTGTACGTCTTTCTCGTCATCTCTCCGACCAGCTCATAGTGTGCTTCATCAAATACGAAATAGTCGCCGCGCAGTTCATTGACATGAACTAATCCTTCAACCGTGTTCGGCAGCTCGACATAGAAGCCCCAGTTGGTGACACCGGAAATGACTCCCTCGAATTCTTCTCCGATGTAATGTTCCATGTACTGGACTTTCTTCATCTTATCTGTTTCGCGCTCGGCTTCGTCAGCGCGGCGCTCCAGTGCCGAGGTCTGGACTGCCACTTCCGGCAGGATTTTTTCAAAATGGGCGGTTTTTCGCGCATCCATATTGCCGTGCAGGCACTCTTTGATGATCCGGTGGATCTGCAGATCCGGGTAACGGCGGATCGGGGAGGTGAAATGGGTATAGTATTTCGCCGCCAATCCAAAATGACCGGAGTTCAAGGTCGAATATTTCGCCTGTTTCATGGAGCGCAGCGTCAGACGGCTGAGCAATGCCTCCTCCGGCGTGCCCTCGATCTTTTCAAGCAGCTTTTGCAGCTCTTTCGGGTGGACTTCGCCGCCCGGCATCCGCAATGTATATCCAAAGTTGTTGATGAACGTGCCGAGTTTCGCCATCTTCTCCTCATCCGGTTTCTCATGGATTCGGTAGAGGAACGGCATTTCCTGCCAATAATAGTCCTCGGCTACCGTCTCATTTGCCATCAGCATGAAATCCTCGATAAGCTTCGTCGCCGCGTTGCGCTCATACGGCTTAATCTCGATCGGGCGTCCTTTGGCGTCGAGTAAAATCTTGCTCTCTGGAAAGTCGAAGTCAATCGCACCGCGCTCCTGGCGCCTCTTGCGGAGAAGCTGCGAAAGTCCTTTCATTTGCAGGAATAAATCCACAAATTCCTTATATTTCTCCTTTGTCTCTGCATCATCATCCGTGACGATCGCATTGACCGCCGTATACGTCATCCGGCGATCGACGCGGATCAATGTCTCTGCAATCTCATGTCCGATCACGATGCCTTTGTCATTGATCTCCATGATACAGCTCAGCGCCAGGCGATCTTCGCCCTGATTCAGGGAACAGATACCGTTTGAGAGTTTATGCGGCAGCATCGGAATGACACGGTCGGTCAGATACACGCTCGTTCCGCGCTTTAATGCCTCGCGGTCAAGCGGGCTGCCCTCGCGGACATAATGGGTCACATCCGCGATGTGTACACCGAGCCGGTAACCCTGCTCCGTCTTTTCCAGCGTGATCGCATCGTCGAGATCCTTCGCTTCCTCACCATCGATCGTGACTGTCGGCAGATCGCGCAGATCCTTGCGTCCCGCCTTGTCCTCCTCGCGGACGGCATCCGGGATCTCTTCAAGCTGCGCCATGACCTCCGGCGGAAATTCTTCCGGCAGACCGTATGCTTTCACGATCGATAAAATATCGACTCCCGGATCGTTCATATGTCCGAGAATGCTGGTGATCACGCCCTCCGGCTTCTTATCCGGGCCGTTTCCGTAATCCTTGATCTTCACGATGACCTTATGACCGGTCACTGCGCCCGCGTCACACCCCTGCGGGATGAAAATGTCGCGTGAAATCCGTGGATTGTCCGGGATCACAAAGCCGAAACCGCCGTTTTTCTCATACAGAC
>ULUD01010586.1_pt1 | contig 11187 bp, 8 predicted proteins | sample 1958191 | NCBI WGS metagenome assembly ULUD01 (sample SAMEA4835751, study PRJEB28245) | human gut metagenome | biome: gut microbiome; material: fecal sample | place: Denmark | collected 2008 | reverse complement strand
TTTCCGGGAAAAAACTACATACCATTTATGTAGGAGGCGGAACTCCTACTTCTTTGTCGGAGCCGCAGCTGAAAAGACTGATGGATCTGATCCACCGGTATCTTCCGGTGGAAGAAGCAAAAGAGTTTACGGTTGAGGCCGGCAGGCCGGACAGTATCACAAAGGAGAAACTACGCATACTGAGGGCGGCAGAAGTGACTAGGATTTCCATCAATCCACAAACCATGAAACAGGAAACGCTGGATCGGATTGGAAGAAAACATACGGTGAAGCAGATTAAAGATGTATTTTATGAAGCCAGAAAACAGGGCTTTGACAACATCAACATGGATTTGATCGTAGGACTTCCGGGGGAGGACGAAGTAGACTTTGTAAACACGTTGCTTCAGATTGGGAAAATGGAGCCGGACAGTGTGACGGTTCATACTCTGGTGATCAAACGAGCTTCCAGAATGCGGAGAGAGCAGCTGGAAAGTGGCGCCGATATGCGGGCGGAGGATCTTCTGATCCCGTATATGCAGGACAGCAGCGGAGAATATTTTGAAGAGCAGGGATTTGAGCCTTACTATATGTACAGGCAGAAAAACAAATCCGGTACCACAAGAAATACCAATCAGGAAAATGTGGCATATGCAAAGCCCGGGAAGGAATGTCTCTACAATATGCTGATCATGGAGGAACTGGAAACCATCGTGGCACTGGGAAGCGGTGCCTCCACTAAGATTGTATACCCGGGTGAAAACCGCATGGAGCGGGTGGAAAATGTTAAAAATGTCGATGAGTATATTAACCGCATCGATGAAATGATAGAAAGAAAACGCAGTGGATTCAGAGAATTGCTGCAGAAATGAGGAAGATTATGGCGTTAAAGAAGAAACCAACAACCGGAATGAAAGATATTTTACCAAAGGAGATGGAGATCCGTGATTATGTGATCCAGCAGATAAAAGAAACTTATAAATCTTTTGGTTTTCAGTCCATTGAAACCCCTTGCGTAGAACATATTGAAAATTTGAACAGCAAGCAGGGTGGTGAAAATGAAAAACTGATCTTCAAGATTTTAAAAAGAGGACAGAAGTTAAAACTGGAAACAGCTGAAAGTGAAGCAGATCTGGTAGACAGTGGTCTCAGATACGATCTGACCGTGCCGCTGTCCCGGTATTATGCCAACAACGCCAATGAACTGCCGGCACCTTTTAAGGCTTTGCAGATGGGAAATGTGTGGAGAGCAGACCGTCCACAGAGAGGCCGGTTCAGACAGTTTATGCAGTGCGATATTGACATTCTGGGTGAGCCGACTTATCTGGCAGAGATTGAGTTGATCCTGGCTACGACAACCCTTTTGGGAAAACTGGATTTTAAAAACTTTACCATTCGTATCAATAACCGGAAGATGTTAAAGGGACTGGCAAAATATTGTGGTTTCCCGGAAGAATCCTATGATGATGTGTTCATTATCCTTGACAAAATGGACAAGATCGAGATGAGTGGTGTTGAGGCAGAACTTCTGGAAGCCGGCTATGACAAAGAAGCCGTAGAGAAATGCAAAAACTTATTTGAGACAGTTACCAACGATCTGGATGGCGTACGCTACATGAAAGAAACGCTGGGAGACTGCCTGGAAGAAGGTGTGGCAGAAGATCTGGAAACCATTATCCAGACTGTAGAAAAAGTAAAGGCAGCAGACTTTAAGATCGCCTTTGACCCAACATTGGTAAGAGGCATGTCTTATTATACCGGACCGATCTTCGAAATCGCGATGGATGAGTTTGGCGGCTCTGTAGGCGGTGGCGGCCGTTACGATGAGATGATCGGTAAGTTTACCGGAAATGATACCTGTGCCTGTGGTTTTTCCATTGGCTTTGAGCGGATCGTCATGCTTCTTCTGGAGAGAGATTACAAAGTGCCAAGTGCAGCAGTGAAAAAAGCATATCTCATCGACAAAAAAGCGTCTCCGGAAAAGATGCAGGAAGTCATTGAGAAAGCAAAAGAAGAGAGAAGCCAGGGAATCCAGGTTAATATCAATATCATGAAGAAAAACAAAAAGTTCCAGAAAGAGCAGTTAATGGCAGAAGGCTATACAGATATTGTGGAATTTTTTGCAGACTAAGATGAGAAAAATCATCGAATAGAAGCTGATACAAAGTAAGATGGAGGAATTTTAAAAATGGCAGAATCAATGAGAGGTCTGAAGCGCACATGCCGATGTGCGGAACTTTCAGCAGCAAATGTAGGACAGACAGTAACCGTCATGGGATGGGTACAAAAAAGCAGAAACAAAGGTGGCATTGTCTTTGTAGATCTGCGTGACCGTTCCGGTATTATCCAGTTGATCTTTGAAGAGAGCAACACTGGAGCCGAGGGATTTGAAAAGGCTGCAAAACTCCGCAGTGAGTTTGTAGTGGCAGTAACCGGTGAAGTAACAAAGCGTTCCGGTGCTGTGAATGAAAATCTGAAAACCGGCGATATTGAAGTAGTGGCAAAGGACATCCGTATCCTTTCTGAATCCGAGACACCACCGTTTCCGATTGAAGAAAACTCCAAAACAAAGGATGATCTTCGTCTGAAATACCGTTATCTGGATCTGCGCCGTCCGGACCTGCAGCGCAATCTGATCCTTCGCAGCCGGGTGGCAACGCTGACCAGACAGTTTCTGGCAGAAGAAGGATTTTTAGAGATTGAGACACCGATCCTGAATAAGAGCACACCGGAGGGAGCCAGAGATTATCTGGTGCCAAGCCGTGTTCATCCGGGAAGCTTTTATGCACTGCCACAGAGCCCACAGTTGTTTAAACAGCTTTTGATGTGCTCCGGTTATGACCGTTATTTTCAGATCGCCAAATGCTTCCGTGACGAAGACCTTCGTGCAGACCGTCAGCCTGAGTTTACCCAGATCGATATGGAATTGTCTTTTGTAGATGTAGATGATGTGATCGATGTAAACGAAAGACTGCTGCAGCGCATGTTTAAGCTGATTGATGTAGATGTACAGCTTCCGATCCAGCGTATAACCTGGCAGGAAGCAATGGATCGTTTTGGTTCTGACAAACCGGATACTCGTTTTGGCATGGAATTACAGGATGTAACAGAAGTTGTGAAAAACTGTGGTTTTGGTGTGTTTACCGGAGCTATTGAAAACGGCGGATCAGTTCGTGGTATCAATGCCAAAGGACAGGGATCCATGCCTCGTAAAAAGATTGACAAGCTGGTTGATTTTGCCAAAGATTTTGGTGCGAAAGGACTGGCATATGTGTGCATCAATGAGGACGGCAGCCTGAAATCATCCTTTGCCAAATTTATGACGGAAGAGGAAATGAACGGACTGGTAACTGCTATGGCTGGTGAGCCGGGAGATCTTCTGCTCTTTGCAGCTGACAAGAACAAAGTAGTATGGGATGTATTAGGAAATCTTCGTTTGGAACTGGCAAAACAGATGGATCTTCTGGACAAGAATGTATACAATTTCCTGTGGGTAACAGAGTTCCCACTTCTGGAGTTTAACGAAGATCTGGGAAGATACCAGGCAATGCATCATCCGTTTACGATGCCGATGGAAGAGGATCTGGAATTTTTGGAATCGGATCCGGGCCGTGTTCGTGCACAGGCATATGATATTGTCTTAAACGGAACAGAGATCGGTGGAGGATCGATCCGAATCCATCAGAATGATATTCAGGAGAGAATGTTTGAGGCTCTTGGATTTACGAAAGAAGCAGCGTACAACCAGTTTGGATTCCTTTTGAATGCATTCAAGTACGGAGTACCACCTCACGCAGGGCTGGCTTACGGACTGGATCGTCTGGTCATGCTGATGGCGAAGGAAGACAGTATCCGTGAGGTTATCGCGTTCCCGAAAGTAAAAGATGCATCCTGCCTGATGACAGAAGCTCCAAACCTGGTAGACCCGGCACAGTTAGAAGAGCTGGGAATTGCAGTGGTAAAAGAGGAAACAGACAGCGAAGAATAAAATAAATAAAAATAAAGAAAGAAGAGGTAAGAAACATGAGTGTAACAACAACTCCTTTTGGAACGACAAAAAATGGTGAAGCAGTAACAAAGTATACCATTACAAATGGCAATAACATGAGCATTTCTGTCATCGATTTTGGTGCCTGCCTGACCAATGTTATGGTGCCGGATAAAAAAGGTGAATTGGCAGATGTAGTTCTTGGCTATGATGATGTGGCTGGTTATGAGACAAACGGTGTATTTTTTGGCTCATTCATCGGCCGTAACTCTAACCGTATCGGCGGTTCCCGTTTTGAGTTAAACGGAGTTACTTATGAAGTAGAGAAAAATGAGGGTGAGAACAACCTTCACGGCGGAACACCGGGATACCACAAAGTAATGTATAAAGCAGAGACAACCGATAACAGCGTAAGTTTGTCCCGTCTCAGCCCGGACATGGAGCAGGGATTCCCTGGTAACATGGAAGTAAAAGTAACTTATACACTGACAGAAGACAATGAAATAAAGATCCAGTACCAGGCAAAATCCGATAAAGACACGATCTGCAACCTGACCAACCACAGTTATTTCAACCTGGCAGGACACAACAGCGGAACCATTGAAAAACATGAAGTCTGCCTGAAGGCAAGCGGTATCAGTGAAGTATCCGACGACTTGATCCCTACCGGAGTGACCATTGATGTAACAGATACACCAATGGACTTCCGTGTGAAGAAAGTGACAGGACAGGATATTGACAAAGATTATCCGGCTCTGAAACAGGGTGCGGGATACGATCACAATTACTGTCTGGACAAAGAAGATGGTGTATATGACAAGATCGGTGAAGTGACAGATCCTGAGTCCGGTCGTACCATGGAGATTTACACAGATCTTCCGGGAGTACAGTTCTACTCCGGCAACTATATTGACAATGTGGCAGGAAAAGAAGGTGCTGTATATGGTAAAAGAGCAGGATTCTGCTTTGAAACCCAATTTTTCCCGAACTGCATGAATATTCCGGAATTTAAAAACTGTGTATTGAAAGCAGGGGAAGAGTTTAACTCTACTACAACATATAAATTTGTATAAGGTTTAAACCACATAAAAAAGAAAAACTGCCGGAACGAAAATTCCGGCAGAACTTTTTGACATAAACAAAAAGAAGACGGTGGGGAAAACCATCTTCTTTTTCTATGTTATTAAAAAGAGGAGAAAAGTTTGATTATTCATCAAACAATATGAAAAAAAGAATCTTGTAAATTTCTTTTACGAGTATCATTGTATCGTTCATATATGAGTATAATTTTTCGATACTGTGAACAAATTGTAAACATATTTTTTTTGGACAAAATTTCATGGAATAACAGGACAGGAAATAGTTGAATACTATATAATAAGGCGAATAACAGAGGAAAAGGAGAAAAAGATTGAAGAGTGTTCTTGGTAAATTGATTCAAACTGAATTTGGGAAAGAGCAGTATAATGAATATGCACAAAAAGTAGATGATAAACAGGGAATGGATATATTTTGCGACATTTACGGAAGACTCAGCCTGCGTTCCAGAGAAGATTTGAATGAGGCTTTGAAAAATCTGCTGACATCGGTTCAGGAGTCTATCTGGATCAGCAAAAATTTTATTAAGGTGACGCTGGGGGTTATAGCGGCGGTACTGGTCCTTTTATGTTCCGAACTGAGTCCGGTGTTTTTATATGGTGCCCTGACTGTGATCGGGGCGGCGTATGGTTTTAAAATCATGGAATATATACGAAACCGCTTTTGTGAAGTGGATGTGAAGATCGTACTGATCTACAAAGTGGTTCTTTTTCATTTATTAGAAGAAAATGGTTTACAAAAGGATGTTCCTCATGTATACTAGTCAAGTAAATATGTAAAAAAAGGGGAGCTTGCAGACAGGCTGAGAGGAAGGTGCACCCTTCGACCCTGGAACCTGATGTGGGTAATGCCAACGGAGGAAGATAACAGGATAGAACCAGCCGGGGCAGACTTCACAGTTGCCCCGTTTTTTGTGTAAGGAGGAAAAAATGGCAGAATATACAACACAAATGGATGCCGCTAGAAAAGGCATCGTAACACCGGAAATGAAAGCAGTCAGTGAATATGAGAACATGGATGTAGAAGTACTGCGTGATCTGGTGGCAAAAGGACAGGTAGCGATTCCGGCCAATAAAAATCATAAATGTTTAAAACCATATGGAATCGGAAGTAAGTTAAAGACAAAGATCAATGTAAACTTAGGTACCAGCCGTGACTGCATGGACATGGATGTAGAGATGCAGAAAGTTCAGGCGGCCATTGACATGGGAGCAGAAGCAATCATGGATCTGAGTTCCTTTGGTGACACACAGAAGTTCCGCCGCAAACTGACATCGGAGTGTCCGGCTGTGCTGGGTACTGTACCGATTTATGATGCCGTTGTGTATTACAACAAAGCGTTAAAGAGCATTACTTCCGATGAGTGGATGGATATTGTCCGCATGCATGCAGAAGACGGTGTAGATTTCATGACGATCCATTGTGGAATCAATCGTGCTACAGCAGACCGTTTCAAAGAAAACCTGCGTCATACAAATATCGTATCCCGCGGAGGTTCCATTATTTTTGCCTGGATGGAATTAACAGGAAATGAAAATCCATTCTATGAGAGATACGACGAACTTCTGGATATCTGCGAAAAGTATGATGTGACTATCAGTCTGGGAGATGCCTGTCGTCCGGGAAGTATCGAGGATGCAGGTGATATTTCACAGATTTCTGAACTGGTAGCACTGGGTGAACTGACTCAGAGGGCATGGAGACGTAATGTGCAGGTTATGATCGAGGGACCGGGACATATGCCATTGAACCAGATCCGCGCCAACATGGAGATCCAGCAGACTGTATGTAAGGGGGCTCCATTCTATGTACTGGGACCATTGGTAACGGATGTAGCGCCGGGATATGACCATATTACCAGTGCCATTGGTGGCGCCATTGCAGCAACCTACGGGGCTTCTTTCCTGTGCTATGTAACACCGGCAGAGCATCTGCGCCTCCCAACGGTAGAGGATGTAAAAGAAGGAATCATTGCTTCCAAGATCGCAGCCCATGCAGCGGATGTAGCCAAAGGACTGCCGGGAGCAAAAGACTGGGATTTTGCCATGAGCGAGGCGAGAAGAGAACTGGATTGGGAAAAACAGTTTGAATTGGCTATCGATCCGGAGAAGGCACGCCGTTATCGTGCAGAGAGTAAACCGGAGAAGGAAGATACATGTACTATGTGTGGTAAAATGTGTGCAGTTCGTAACATTAATAAAATTCTTCGCGGTGAAGATGTAGATATTATGGATTAATATTATTTAAATGAAAACGGTTTCTGCCTTTACAGGAAAAAGGCAGGAGCCGTTTTTTTCCTGTACTTTACTTTTTTCGTTAAAAATGTTACACTTTAGGGAAGAATGTAAGTAGGAATTTTGTCACATTTAGATAGGAAAATGGAGGTGCAGCAGTGATTTCAAATCAGATTTTACAGCAGACTGTAGACGGGCTGAAAGAGATTACAAAGATCGATCTGTATGTAGCAGATATGGAGGGGAATATATTAGCGGAAACAGCACAAAGTGCTGAGAATATGAAAGAATCCATCCAGAATTTCGTAGATTCACCGGCAGACAGCCAGGCTCTTAGAAATAATCAGTTTTTCAAAGTATATGACGAGGGACAGTTAGAGTATGTAGTCGTTTCCAAGGGAGAAGGAGAAGAGACATATACCATCGGGCGTATTGCCGTATTCCAGCTTCAGAACATGCTGGTTGCTTATAAGGAGAGGTATGACAAGGATAATTTTATCAAGAATCTTTTGTTAGACAACCTTTTGTTGGTAGATATTTTCAATCGTGCGAAAAAACTTCACATTGAGATGAATGTACGGCGTGTTGTATATATTATTGAGACCAGTAAGGAAAAAGACAATGAGGCGCTGGAAACGGTTCGTGGACTTTTTACCGGAAGTGGGAAGGATTTTATCACTGCCGTGGATGAAAAGGATATTATTTTAGTAAAAGAACTGGCAGAGGGAGATACTTATGACAGCCTGGAAAAGACAGCCCAGGTTATCGTTGATATGCTGAATACGGAAGCCATGGCCAGAGTCCATGTGGCTTACGGTACCATCATTAACGATATCAAAGAGGTGTCTCGTTCTTATAAAGAAGCTAAGATGGCCCTGGATGTAGGAAAGATCTTTTATGGGGATAAGAATGTGATGGCGTACAGCAATCTGGGAATCGGTCGTCTGATCTACCAGCTGCCGATGCCTCTTTGTAAAATGTTTATCAAAGAGATATTTGCGGAGCAGACCCCCAATGATTTTGATGAAGAAACATTGACAACTATCAATAAATTTTTCGAGAATAATCTGAATGTGTCAGAGACATCCAGACAACTCTATATCCATCGTAATACCCTGGTGTACCGTCTGGATAAATTGCAGAAAAGCACAGGGCTGGATCTTCGTGTATTCGAGGATGCTATCACATTCCAGATCGCATTGATGGTTGTAAAATATATGAATTATCTGGAATCCATAGATTTTTGAGAGGAGTAAAAGCTGTGGAAGAAAAGAAAAATGTACCTATGATTCGTATGGATCAGGTTTCTATGCAGTATTCCACCGGTGTAGACGCTTTGTGTGATGTGTCTATCCGGATTGAAAAAGGAGAATTCGTATTTGTAGTAGGTAAAAGTGGATCGGGCAAATCCACTTTTATTAAATTACTCTTAAAAGAACTGAACCCATCAGAGGGAAGAATCTTTGTGGCAGGGCGGCAGGTAACCAATCTGTCCCGCAAGCAGGTATCTTTGTACCGGCGGCAGATCGGAGTGGTCTTTCAGGATTTCCGCCTGCTGAAAAACAAGACTGTATACGAAAATATTGAGTTTGCCCAGCAGATCATCGGTATGAATAAAAGAGAGATCGCAAGAAATGTAGCGATCATGCTGGAGATGGTAGGATTGAAGGGAAAGGAAAATGCTTATCCCGGGGAACTATCCGGCGGCGAACAGCAGCGTGTAGCCATAGCCAGAGCCCTTATCAATAACCCGGCCATCCTTTTGGCTGACGAGCCTACCGGTAATCTTGATCCACAGATGGCATGGGAGATCATGATGCTTTTGCAGGAGATCAACAAAATGGGGACAACGGTTGTGGTTGTGACCCACAATAACGATGTAGTGGACATTATGAAAAAGAGAGTGGTGACATTGGACAACGGTTCCATTGTGTCTGATGAACAAGAAGGTGGTTATCAGTATGAGAGAGATTAATGTACTAGGATACAGTTTAAAACAGGGAGTAAAGAACCTGCGGAAAAACAGACTGTTTACACTGGCATCCATGGGAACGGTGGCAGCTTGTCTGCTGATCTTTGGACTGGTATATTTTCTGGTGGGCAATTTCCGTGCCGTGATCAAGGGGGCAGAGACCTCCGTAGGAGTGTCAGTATTTTTTGAGGAAAATTCCAGCCAGAGTACCATTGATACCATTGGAGAGGCAATCAAAGCAAGACCGGAGGTAGACTGGGTAGAGTATATTTCAGCGGAAAAAGCCTGGGAGAATTTTAAAAAGGATAATTTCAAAGACTCACAGGAACTCATTGACAGTTTTGGAGATGACAACCCGCTGAAGGATTCTGCTTCCTATGAAGTATATCTGAAAAAGTTAAGTGACCAGGATTCACTGGTATCCTATATTGAATCCATCGCCGGCGTCCGGGAAGTAAAGCGGTCGGCAGAAGTGGCAGGAACTTTATCCGGTGCCAGCAAGATGGTAGGAGCCGGCTCGGCAGTGCTGATCCTGATCCTGGTACTGGTGTCTGTTTTTTTGATCCACTCTACCATTTCTACCGGTATTGTGGTACGCAAACCGGAGATAGCCATTATGCGGCTGATGGGGGCATCGGATTTCTTTATCTGGGCACCATTTATCATTGAAGGAGTGATCATAGGCTTTATTGGTTCTGTGATCCCGCTGGTGATCTTACTTTGTGTTTATGGAAGGATCATAGATTATGTAGTAAACCGTTTTGCCGTATTTACAGCCAATCTTACATTCCTTACTACAGGTCAGGCTTTTGGTGTGCTGGTGCCGGTGTCTCTTGCCATCGGCGTAGGAATCGGATTTTTGGGAAGTTTTATTACGGTGCGCCGTAATCTGAATTACTAGGAGGGAACGCCATGAGAAAAAGAACTTTTTGTGGGATGATTCTGGTATTTTCTATTTTGGCGTGTCTTTTGTACCAGGAGCGAAGTTATGCCAGTAAAAGTGTAGACAAAAAGATTGAAAAAGCGCAAAAAGAGAGTAAATCGCTGTCAAAAAAGTCCAGTAAATATGCGGAAAAGGCGGACAAAGCCCAGAAAAAGCAGGATAATATGATGAAAGAGATCGAAAAACTGGACAAAAAGATCGAGAAAGCTGAGACAGAGATGGATCTTGTGGATCAGCAGATCAAGGCGAAGGAAGAAGAACTGAAAAAAGAGCAGGCTTCTTTGGAAGAGGCGACTCAAAATGCACAGATCCAGTATGATACCATGAAGAAGCGCATAAAGTATATGTATGAGAATGGCAATCAGGATTATATTGACATTTTGTTCAGTTCCAAAAGTATTGCAGATCTTTTGAACAATGCGGAATATGTAGACAAGATCAGTGAATATGACCGCAGTATGTTTGCCAATTACAAAAAAACATGGGATGAAGTGAATACAAGAAAAGCAGCGGTAGAATCCATGATCGAGACTTTGAAGTCGAAGAAACTGGAACAAAAAGAAGATAAATATGACCTGGAACTTCTGCGCAAAAACAAGAAAAAGCAGATGAAACAGTTTGAACAAAGCCAGAAGAAAAATCAGAAGAAAGCCAATGAACTGGCCAAAGAAGCGGCCAAGGCGGAGAATGAGGTAAACCGTCTGCTGGCACAGAAACAGGCTGAGATCGATGGCTCGGATTCAGGAATTGTATTTTCCGGCGGTGCTTTGTCATGGCCGTTAAAGGTATCCGGAAGGATCTCATCCAAGTTTGGCCACCGGAGCAGCCCAACCGCAGGAGCCAGCACTTATCATAAGGGACTGGATATTGCAGTGCCATCCGGCACACCGATCCTGGCAGCGGCAGCAGGAAAAGTAGTGACAGCCCATTATAGTTCCAGTGCCGGTAATTATATTATGATTGCCCATGGCAA